>Ga0302324_100003189_pt1 | contig 37110 bp, 36 predicted proteins | sample Palsa_T0_1_FD_201949 | JGI IMG/M metagenome (GOLD analysis project Ga0302324, IMG submission 201949) | Peat permafrost microbial communities from Stordalen Mire near Abisko, Sweden - Palsa_T0_1 | ecosystem: Environmental > Terrestrial > Soil > Palsa > Peat permafrost | place: Sweden: Abisko... | reverse complement strand
TCCTCTCAAAGTAGAGTTTGCAACCCGAACTCTATCCGAGTTCGGGTCGAGAGCCGCTGCTTTCTCTTTCAGATTTCAACTAAAGGCGGGACAACTTCACGGAAAGAATCGCAAGGCCATAGCGTTGAATCGCCGAGAGGGGCCTCGGCATTTGAGATTTCCACCGCACCATGTCCTGCCTCGTTTCGATGCTTGCCTGGCCATTCGGCCCCAAGGGGGGGCAATGATACCGCATTTTACATCGTGCGCTCATGGCAATCCAGGCTCCAGCCCTCTCCGTGCCCTCCGCCTTTCTCTTTGAACTCTGTGTTGAATCTGTCGACTTTGATTCGCCGGACGCAAACCTCAACGCAGGGGACACGGAGAAAAGCGGAGGGCGCGGAGAGATATCGCAGCTGGGCGCCTAAGGCTCGTACCATGAAAGTGTTAGGAAAAAATTCCGAGAGTTGGGGATTCGGTGCACTCATGTCCCGCGTATCATTGCGTGCATGGGGCACTCCCTTAATACCTCGGCCGCCCCCGATTTCGGATGTGGGGATGGTGCGCGATGCAGCAGCGCAAGGAAGTCTTGGAAAGGGTGGCGTGAAACGGGGACGGTTCGTGTTCCTCTTGATTTTTGGCTCTCTGCTCTACGGTTGCCAACATCAAGCAAGCGCATTTGTGTCTTCCGCTTCGGGCTCCCATGGAAACTGGGTCCTGAAATGGCAGGATGAGTTCACTGGCCCGGACGGATCATCGCCGGACCCGACGAAGTGGGCCCTGGAGAGCGGCGGAAACGGCTGGGGCAACAACGAACTGGAATCCTACACGCCGCGCCCTGAAAATGTGTATTTGGAGAACGGCAACCTGGTCATTCAAGCGGTGCGGGAAGAATTCAAAGGTTCCGACGGTGTGAAGCGCCGCTATACATCGGGCCGCCTCAAGACCCAAGGGCGATTCAGCCAAGCTTACGGACGATTTGAGGCTCGCATACGAATTCCTTCTGGTCGGGGAGTTTGGCCGGCTTTTTGGATGATGGGCGACGATTTTCCAACCGCCGGTTGGCCGGCTTGCGGCGAGATCGATGTGATGGAAAATGTGGACATTGAGAAGTCGATGATTCATGGAAGCATCCACGGGCCGGGCTATTCGGCCAGGAAGTCACCGACCGCCGCTTTCACCCTTTCCCAGGGACGATTCAGCGATGGCTTCCATGTTTTTGCCGTCGAATGGGAACCTCAAGTCATTCGTTTTTATGTGGACGAAGAACTTTACTCGACCAGGACTCCCGCCGATCTGCCAAAGGGCGCGCCGTGGGTCTACGACCATCCGTTTTTCCTCATTCTGAACCTGGCCGTCGGCGGAAATTGGCCGGCAAGTCCGGACGCGTCCACGAAGTTTCCGCAGCGCATGCTGGTCGATTATGTTCGAGTGTTTGCGCGAAGGTGAGCGGGTTGAAGGATTCGGAGGGCTGCCGGTAGCCCGGCAAAGATGGCGATTTTAATAAGAGTGCAATTCAGAGGCGATTCCTTTACGCTGCTTTCTCGCTCTAATGGGGCTTGGGCCTTCTTTGGAATGCTTTCCCGCCTTCCTGTTTGGTCAGCGAAGTGGGGGGTTGACGTGAAGCTTGGGTTCGTCGTCTTCTCAGTGTTTCTATTCACTGCTGGGAATGTCCGCGCCCAATCCGACCGCGCGTCCATCACCGGCACAGTCCGAGACGCGAGCGGCGCCGTTGTCGCGGGCGTTTTGGTGACTGCGGCCAATGTTGCGAACTCCCTCCAAGATAGCGCGGTGACGAATGAAATGGGAGTCTACAGCCTTCTGAATTTGCCGATTGGAGAATACACGCTCGAAGGCTCTAGAGTGGATTTTGGAAATTACCGGCGCACGGGGATTCATCTCGCCATCGGCCAAGTGGCTGAAATCGATATGGTCTTGAACGTGGGCACGAATGCACAATCGGTTACAGTTACGGGGGACGCGCCACCGTTAGAGACGCAAACGTCCACGATCTCGACCGACCTGAACAATGCGGCGGTCACCGAGTTGCCTCTCAACGTGCAAGGCGGGCGCAATCTTTCTTCTTTCATGTTTGCCTACGTTCCTGGCGTGGAGGGGGTCGGCTCGACCGCTACGGACAAAGACTACGCTTCCCACATTGACGGCAGTTTGAGCGACACCAAAGAAGTGATGATCGACGGCACTTCGGCCGTGTCGCAGATCGGCGGTTATCTTAGCGAGTCCAGCCCCCCGATGGAGGCCGTCCAGGAATTTCAGGTGAGCACTGCCGGGATTAGCGCCGACGAAGGGCGCACCGGCGGCGGCGTGTTCCGCTACGAGATGAAGTCCGGAAGCAATGCGTGGCATGGCAGCGGCTTTTATTACATGCACAACGAAGCGTTCGACGCTAGATCCTGGGGGGATGAGTACAACGATGGGGTTTGTTTGAGCAACGCAAATGGCGACGCTGCGCAGATCGCGAGCTGCCAGCGCGCCTTCGGCAAGCCAGCGGATAGTTTGTACTCTTATGGCGGGAGCGTCGGCGGCCCTATCATAAAGGATAAACTTTTCTTTTACTCGGCCTTCGAGCGATACACATTTTCCAACACCGGCATTGGAGCCCTGTCGTCCACGGTCCCCACCACGGCATTTTTGAATGGCGATTTCAGCGCGCTGCTTGATAAATCCGTCGTTCTCGGCACGGACAGCTCCGGCCAAACCGTTTACCAAGGCGCGATCATTAATCCGCAGACAGGAGACGCTTTTCCGGGAAACCTCATCCCTCAGGGCGACATCAGCCAGGCGTCCCGAAAGATCATCGGTTTGTATAATCAATACTACCAACCCCTGGCGTCAACCCTGACCAACAACAACGCGTTGCCTTTCAGCAGCCCGGCCACCTGGTACGAGAGCAACCAATTCAGCACTAAGCTGAATTACAACCTTTCGCGAAAGCAGCTCCTGGACGGGTCGGTTATTTTCGCGTACACGCCTCGCCTGCTTTCCGATCAAGGCGGAATCTGGTCGGCCGGCTCATCGGACGGGGGACCGATGGCGAATGCGTATGACCACAACACGACCGCGCCGTCGATCCGCGTGAGGGATTCGTGGACGATTTCCAGCACGCTCTTGAATGTACTCAGCGCCACTTTTAACCGATTTGAAAGTCCAAGCCTCGCGCGATCGCGTACCGGCAATTGGCCATCCACGCTGGGACTGGGCAGCTTCGGCGCAGGGAATTTTCCGGTAATTGAGTTTCAGGGGGTGAATGGAACCGACCAGACCTACGTGGGGGGTCTGCCGGTCGATGAAACCAGCCTCGGCAGCCAATTCAACGACTCTTACGCCGCCAACACTTTTCTCTACAATGACACCTTGTCCTGGGTGCGCGGCCGCCATACGTTTAAATTCGGCGCCGAGCTGCGAGCCGAGCAGTTCAATTCTCACGCCGACACGGGAGTGCCAAAATTCATATTTGACCCGGCGCAAACTGCCGGCACCTTTGGCCCAAACGCCGGGTTCGGATTTGCCAGCTTTTTGTTAGGGGATGTGAACCAGGCCTCCGTCAGTGAACCCGATAGCACCTACGGCCGGCGCAAATCTGTGACGATGTTTACGGAGGATGACATTAAGGTGTCGCGGAAATTCACGCTGAATTTGGATTTGCGCTGGGATTTCAATGGACGCTATCACGAAAAATACGGGCACTGGTCGAACTTCGATACGACGGCGACGAACCCCGTTACTGGCTTGCCGGGCGCGTTGGAGTTCGCCACCGGGGGCGGCGACTCCTTCGAGAGCAAAGAGTATTACCACAACTTTTCCGGGAAGATTGGCGGCGCCTACCAACTTAGCCCGCGAACCGTTGCGCGGGCATCCTTCGGCGTGTTTTACGTTCCGTTAAACTTGAATACGTGGAGCGGGATTCCTTACGGATTTAATCCTGGATTTGTTTTGAACAACCAGGTGCTGACGCCTTTCGATTGGGACAAGGGCTATCCAGGCGAGGCGGTGAACATCGGTGAAAACCCCAATTTCACCGAATATGGAATGGTTTCGGTCGATCCGCACATGCTTGAGTTGGGCAACATTCAGGAGTGGACGGCCGGGGTGCAGCGCGAGATCAGCCGCGACTTTGTCTTCGCGGCCAACGTCATCCAAAACCACGGCTATCATCTCGAAAGCGGATACGATGACGCGAACCAACCGCAGTTGCCGGCTTACACAGCCATTATTCAATCCGGGCAGGAGTATAGCTGGGTTACGAAACCGGGCTTCGCAGGGTTTGGCTGGGCTTCCGTGGCGCCGTTTCCCAATGTGGCCATGACCTATGGACCGCTTTATCTCGTCGGCTCACCACTGGGCAATAGCGACTATCAGTCGCTTCAGCTCTCTGTAAAAAAACGTACATCGCATGGATTATCGCTGATGGGCAGCTATAACTTGTCTTCGTGCCATGGGGATGTCGACAGCGCGTTCGAGGATACGTATTGGGCGGGCCCGCTCCAAGACGTTTATGATCTCGGAGGCGACCGGCATACGATTTGTTCCTTCGATCAGAAGCAGATCGCTAAGGGGTATGTTTTATACGACCTGCCGTTTGGCCGCGGGAAGGCGCGGCTTTCTCAAGCTGGTCCGGCGGTGAATGCGTTTTTGGGTGGATGGACACTCTCCGGCGATTATTATTACGGCGCCGGATCGCCGATGAGGATCACCGCCAACGTGTACTATCCCGGAATCAATAATGTCTACGCGGACATCGTCCCGGGCTGCGATATGAGCGCGCACTGGAACGGGCAAGTGGGCGGAACGTACTTCAACCCGGCGTGCTTTACCAATCCGCCGAACGGAGAATTTGGCGATGCGCCTGGGTATCTGGCGGGGCTTCGCAATCCAGGCTTGGCGTCGGAGAATCTTGGGGTGAGCAAGTCGATGCGGTTCGGTTGCGAAAGTTGCCAACTCCGCGCTTACTTCCAGGTGTTCAATGTGTTCAATCGCCACGGCGTGTCTGGACCGAACACGCAGATTGGAACGGCGGGTTTCGGAACCGTGATGGCGCAAGACCTGAATGGCCTTCCTGGGCCGCGCGTGGGCCAATTCGGCGCGCGCTTCACTTTCTGACGAGGGCACAGCAATTGTTATTCGAGGAAAAGAATAGCGGCATTGTGGACACCAGTAGAATCGCTCTCCACAGCGATCGCTGGCGCGAGTGTCTGCTAGCGTTGGTGCTGCCGCGGCGGGTTCAGGACGCGAGCCCTCCTGCGCGTGCGCGGTTCGGAACGGTCTCTCTCTTTCTGATTCTTCTCTCCATTTTGCTTGGCGGTTGCCAGCACAGAGACGAATCCATCGGTCGCGACCATCCTGTCATTGAATTCACCAGCGTTCCGGTTGCTGGCGCAGGCGATTCAGGGAGGGTGAGCACCATCAGAGGGCGCGCATACGGCGCTAAACCTGGGCAGCGTATTGTCTTGTACTCGTATACCAACATAGAGACGACCTGGTGGGTTCAGCCCTTCGCGTACCAGCCATTCACGGAGATTCGCGCGGATTCGACGTGGAGAAGCTCGGCCCATCCCGGAAATCTGTACGCGGCACTTCTTGTGGGGCCGGAGTTTCGTCCGCCTCCAACCGCGACTGCCCTGCCGACCGAAGGCGTTATCGCGGAGGCCATTACACAGGGTGCGCTGCCGATCTGGCTGAGGTGGTGGTTCGTGCCCGTGTGTGTGGCTTGCGGCCTATTGGCGGTATTCGGATTTTATCGCCTGCGGCTGCACCAAATGACCAAGAGAATGAAATTCCGGTTCGAGGAACGGCTCGCCGAGCGCATGCGGGTCGCGCAGGAACTTCACGATACGTTGCTGCAGGGCGTGATCAGCGCGTCCATGCAACTCGATGTGGCGGTTGATCATCTGCCTGCGGACTCGCCGGTGCAGCCCGCCTTGCGCCACATTCTGCAAATTATGGGGCAGGTGATTGAAGAAGGGCGAACCACCTTGCGAGGGTTGCGATCGTCCACCGAAGGCGCCCACAATCTGGAGCTTTCCTTTTTGCGCCTACCGGAGGAACTTGGCGTCGATCGAAAAACGGCCTATCGTGTCCTAGTGGAAGGCACGCCAGCGCCCTTGCAGGCTATAATTCACGATGAGGTCTATAGCATCGGGCGGGAGGCGCTCGTGAATGCTTTCCGGCATTCCGGGGCGAGCAACATCGAAGTCGAGCTGGACTACACGGCGAATTGGCTGAAGGTACTCGTCCGCGATAACGGTTGCGGGATCAAGCCGGAAGTGGTTCGAACCGGACGCGACGGGCATTGGGGGCTTTCGGGAATGCGGGAGAGGGCGGAAAGAATTGGCGCGAAATTCAAAATCATGAGCGGCTCCGACGCAGGAACCGAAGTGGAACTTTCCGTTCCCGGCCACATCATCTTTCTGAGCCAGCCTTCGAATGGCCGTTGGGGGTGGTTCTCGAAGCCGAAATTGCGAACGGCGCGGGCCGAGGCGCCGAAAATAGAAAGCGAGATATTGAAATGAGCGAACGGGCGCGCATCCGCGTCTTCAGCGTGGATGATCATCCGCTGCTGCGGGAAGGAATCGCCGCGATCATCAACAACCAGCCGGACATGTCCATGGTGGCCCAGGCGGCCAATTCGCAAGACGCTGTCGAGCAGTTTCGCAAATACAAGCCCGACGTGACCCTCATGGACCTGCGGCTTCCCGACCGCAGCGGGATCGACACGATGATCGCGATCCGGTCGGAATTTCACGACGCGCGCGTTATCATGTTAACTACTTTCGAAGGTGACGTTGACATAAAAAGAGCGCTGGAGGCGGGGGCCCGGGGCTACATGCTCAAGAGCATGCCTCCCAAAGAGCTGGTGGAGGTCATCCGCCAGGTTCACGCGGGGAAGAAGCGCATCCCTCCGCAACTCGCGGCTCAGCTCGCCGAACACATGAGCGACGAAGCCTTGACCGAGCGCGAGGTCGAGGTCCTCGGCCAAATCGCGGGCGGAAACCGGAATCGCGATATCGCCGAACGGCTTTTTATTACCGAAGAAACCGTGAAGGTCCACATCAAGCACATCATGGAAAAGCTGGGGGCCAGCGATCGCACGCAAGCCGTGGCCATCGGCATTCGCCGCGGGATCATCCAGCTTTAGCAAGAATCTTCCACCCGGTACACATACCCCGAAAGAGTGACGAAAAAATACCGGGATGTCGTGTATCCCGCGAAGCCTTCTCTGTGTAGTTTGGGTTGACGATTTCAATGACAACTGCCCGGGAGAACGACACTGCAAAGGCTATTTTCCACGTTTCCAGGCGGCAGGCCGGGGTCGGCGCTGCTCTTGATGCGAGTCGTGGTCGGGGCCATGGCTACCGCACAAGGGCTACTGTGTCTTTCCGATGCGGCCAATTGGACGGTCGACCTTATTACCTGCCTGGCGCTGGTCGCGTGCGGCGCCTGCCTCTTGATTGGATTTCTTACCCCCGTTGTAAGCATCTTAATTACGATTGGCACCCTCGCCCATACCCTTTCTTGGCTCCCGATGGCCGCACGGGGGCCATTCGATGGCAAGGCGGCCTCTTTTGAAATGATCGTCATGGCCGTCGCGCTCTCCTTGCTCGGGCCGGGCGTGTTTTCGCTGGATGCGCGTCTGTTCGGCCGCCACGAGGTTTTCATCCCCCCCGCATCTCGTACGTCGAAATCATGACGATGGCTGGATCTCGAGTGGGGGCTTCCCTGCTTCTCAACCGGTCGCGAAGCGAAATTCGACGGATTCTCCTCGAAAGTGGTATACCAAAGGCCGCCAAGAGTGGTAACGAAAAACCATTCGATCTCGTGATGCGTTCTTCTCTAATCTGCGGCAGAGTCACGCCTGCTAAGACAAATATTGGAAAAAGGGAGCGCGTGGCACGGACCACTCCCTAGGTAGCTGCAATTGGAAGGGTGGCCGGGGTTGCCGTGGCGACGCCTCGCATGCCGGACGCGGCAATCCTATTGGTCAAAATTCGAAGGAGGAATCATGGCAACTACAAAATTCGGAATCGCACCGATGAAGGCAGCGCAGATTTCGAAGCCGGGGGGCGATTTCGAGATCGTCGAGCGCGAGATCCCGAATCCGGAGGCAGGTCAGGTGCGCATCAAGGTGCAGGCCTGTGGTGTCTGCCACAGTGACATGCTCACGAAAGAAGGCGCTTGGCCTGGAATTCAGTATCCGCGGGTTCCAGGACACGAAATCGCGGGCCTCATCGATGAACTGGGCGCCGGTGTTGCCGGATGGAAAAAAGGGCAGCGGGTCGGCGTCGGCTGGCACGGCGGGCAGGACAACACATGTCTCTCGTGCCGGCGCGGAGATTTTCGCAATTGCGTGAATCTGAAAATTCCGGGCATTAGTTATGACGGCGGATACCAGCAATACATGGTGGCTCCGGTCGAGGCGCTGGCCGCGATGCCGGAAGGTTTGAGTGACGTGGAGGCGGCGCCGCTGCTCTGCGCCGGGATTACCACTTTCAACGCGCTGCGGCACAGCGGCGCGCTCCCCGACGACCTCGTTGCGGTGCAAGGCGTCGGCGGTCTGGGCCACCTCGGGATTCAATTCGCGAACAAATTTGGTTACAGGGTCGCGGCCATCGGGCGCGGTCCCGAAAACGCGGCGCTGGCAAAAAAACTCGGAGCGAGCGTGTACATCGATAGCAAAGCGACGAACGCGGCAGCGGAATTGCAAAAATTGGGCGGCGCGCAGGTGATTCTGGCGACGGCCCCAAACTCGAAAGCAATGTCCGAGCTGATCGACGGTTTGGGGCCGAACGGCAAGCTGATGGTCGTCGGCGCGACAATCGATCCCATCGAGGTCACGCCGCTCCAACTCATCAACGGCAGCAAATCCATTCAAGGCTGGGCCTCGGGAACGCCAACCGATTCCGAGGACACACTGCGCTTCGCCGAGCTGACCGGCGTGCGCCCCATGATTGAAACCTATCCGCTCGAAAAAGCTGCCGAGGGATACGCGCGCATGATGAGCGGCAAGGCGGAGTTTCGAGTCGTTCTGACAATGTGAAGCCGGCCGAGGAAAGGAACTTTCCATGGAGCACCCGGTTTTTTACCGCACGGCACAGGTCGATGGACTTTCTATCTTCTACAGAGAGGCAGGCCCGAGAGACGCGCCGACGATTCTCTTGCTACACGGCCTACCCTCATCGTCGCGAATGTTCGAGCCCCTGCTGACGCGTCTTGCAGACAAGTACCATCTTGTTGCACCCGATTACCCGGGGTTCGGGCACAGCGACTGGCCGGACCCGAAAAAATTTGCGTATACATTCGATCGCTATGCCGAAATCATGAATCATTTCGTCGAAGCGCTTGGGCTTCCGCGCTAAACACTTTACATGCAGGATTATGGCGGACCTGTGGGCTTTCGCATGGCCTTGGCACATACAGACCGCATCGAGGCTCTCATCGTCCAGAACGCTGTGGCGCACAATGAAGGACTGGGGGCGAATTGGAAGACGCGGCGGGCCTATTGGGCCGACCGCGCCGCCAACGAAAGCGCGCTGCGGACGAATCTCTTGTCGCTGCAGGCGGCGCGGACGCGCCATGTCGGCAACGATCCGAACGTGGAACGCTACGATCCGGATCTCTGGACCGATGAATTTGCCTTTCTCAGCCAGCCCGGCCAGGCCGACATTCAAAGCGACCTCTTCTACGACTACCGGACGAACGTCGAAGCCTACCCGAAGTGGCAGGCTTGGATGCGCGAGAAGCAGCCTCGCCTCCTCGTCCTGTGGGGTAAATACGACCCGTCCTTCGACATTTCGGAGCCTGAGGCTTATCGCCGCGACGTGCCGAACGCTGAAGTCCACGTGCTCGATGCGGGCCATTTCGCGCTCGATACCGCGGCGGATCAGATTGGGGAGTTTGTCCGGGGTTTTCTAAGCCGCGAACGCACTGTTTCGGCTTGACGGAGTTAAGGAGCGGCAACACAAGTCAAGGGCGTCACGCCTCAGGGAGGAAGCGAAATGATTTCCGGATTGATGGCCTTCACTCTGTTTCACGTTGTTTTGAGTTTGGTAGGAATTTTCGCGGGCTTCGTCGTGGTGTTCGGGCTTCTCACGGCGAAACCTCTCGACGGCTGGACCGCAGTTTTCCTGTGGACCACCGTGCTCACCAGCGTAACCGGATTTCTGTTTCCGGTTCATGGCCTACTGCCTTCGCACGTGCTCGGCATTCTTTCGCTGATCGCTTTGGCCATTGCGATCTACGCGCGTTACCAGCGCCACATCGAGGGCGGCTGGCGCCCGGCGTATGTCATCTCGTCCGTGATCGCGCTTTATTTGAACGTTTTCGTTTTGGTTGTGCAGCTTTACAGGAAAGTGCCGGCCCTGAAGGCGATCGCTCCGACGCAAACCGAAGCGCCGTTCAAGATCACGCAACTCACCGTGCTTTTACTTTTCATCGCGCTCGGCATTCTGGCGACCATCCGCTTCCACGACGAACGGCTGCGCGCGGCTTGACCGGTTGCATCGATGCGAAGAGCCGCGGGCCGCTTCGCCACGGTCCATCCCGGCTTGCGTGAAGAAGCAAGCGGCGTGAGAATACCCCGCTGGAGACAAACATGAACAGGAAACTCACACGCATTCTCATGGCAGCCGGAGTGCTTGTCCTGATCGTCGTCGGTTTGACCGCTGCACTTACGCGCAGCAAGAACGTGCCGGGCGCGGGGACCGGAGCGGCTCCGGATGTGACCGTGGCGTCCGTCGAGCAGAAAGATGTGGCGCTTTACTCGGAATGGATTGGGACGTTGGACGGGTTCGTAAACGCTGACGTCCGAGGGCAGGTGACGGGCTACTTGATGCGCCAAGATTATAGAGAAGGAGATTTCGTCAAGACGGGCGATCTGCTCTTCGAGATTGATCCGCGGCCTTTTCAAGCCGCTCTCGACCAGGCCGAAGGTCAGTTAGCGCAAGCCACGGCGCAACTCGCCAACGCCGAAGCCGTGCAACGCAGAACTCAGCTCGATGTGAATCGGTACACTCCGCTGGCGAGGGAGCAAGCGGCGAGCCAGCAAGATCTCGACAACGCCGTTCAAAATAATTTGGCGGCGAAAGCTACCGTGGCGACAGCCCAAGCGCAGATCCAGACGGCGCAAGCGGCCGTCGAGACCGCGAGGCTCAATCTGGGCTTCACGCGGCTTACCTCTCCCATTAACGGCATCGCCGGGGTAGCGGCGCTTCAGGTCGGCGCCTTGATCACCACGAACGGCCCGCCGGTCACAACCGTTTCCACGGTTGATCCCATCAAGGTTTACTTTACAGTAAGCGAAAGCGAATACCTCGCTTTCAACCGAAGATTTCCAACCTTCGCCGAGCGGGAAGCGCAGTTCAAAAGAGAGCGGCTCTACCTCATTTTGGCCGACGGCACGACCTACGAGCAACCCGGATACATTTATTTCGCCGACCGCCAAGTGGACGAGAGAACCGGCTCGATTCGCATCGCGGGCACGTTTCCCAATCCGGGAAATATTCTGCGGCCCGGAGGCTACGGAAAAATACGGGCAGCGAACCGAATCGTAAAGGACGCTCTGCTTGTGCCCCAGCGCGCGGTGGAAGAGCTCCAAGGCGGCTACCAAGTGGCGCTCCTGGACAGCCAGAACAAAATAAGCATCCAGGCGATCGAAGTCGGCGAACACACAGGCACCGAGTGGATCATCACGAAGGGACTGAAGGCGGGCGATCGCGTGGTCGCCGACGGCACTCTAAAGGTACGCCCGGGTATGCAGGTGAATCCGAAGCCGTTCGTCCCTGAGTCCGACGAGGCCAAGGGGAGGTAAACCGTATGTCAAAATTCTTTATCAACCGGCCCATTGTCGCGATCGTGATTTCCATCGTCATGGTGATCGTCGGAACCATCACCATTTTTGGCTTGCCCGTCGCGCAGTTCCCGAACATCGTGCCGCCCGAGATTCAGGTGCTCGCCACGTACGTCGGCGCGGACGCGCAGACGCTCGAGCAGTCCGTAGCCGCGCCCATCGAACAGCAAATGAGCGGCGTGGATAATGCAAACTACATGTATTCGCTGAACGCCACGGGCAACTCGACAACGACGCTCATCGTCGATTTCGATATCAAGACGGATCCCAACAACGATTTGATCCTCACGCAATCCCGTGAAACCCAGGCGGCTTCCCAGCTTCCGACCGACGTCACCAACTACGGAATTACCGTCCGAAAATCGGTCTCCGCGCCTCTCATCTTGCTTGACCTGTATTCTCCGCACGGCACCTACGACGCCAATTTCCTGGCCAACTACGCGTACATCAACCTAAACGACCCGATCAGCCGTTCGTACGGCATCGGGAACGTGCAGGTGCTCGGCGCCGGCCAATATGCGATGCGCCTCTGGGTAAGGCCCGACCAATTAGCCAAGCTGGGCATCACGGTCCCGGACATCGTTAGCGCCCTGCAAGCGCAAAACACAGTGAATCCGGCGGGAAAGATCGGCGGAGAGCCAGCGCCGAAAGGGCAGGAATTCACGTACTCCGTTTTGGCGCAAGGGCGTCTGACTTCGCCGGAGGAATTCGGAAATATCGTGGTGCGCGAGACTCCGGAGACCGGGATCGTGCGCGTTCGCGACGTGGCGCGCATCGAGCTGGGCTCGCAGGATTATAGCGTCATGAGCCGTCTGAATGGGCAACCCAGCGCTGCTGTGGGGGTGTATCAGTTGCCCGGTTCCAACGCAGTCGAGGCCGCAAAAGCAGTGAGGGACTTGATGGCCAAGATGAAGGAGCGGTTTCCGCCGGATTTGGATTACGCCATTGCAGTGGATCAGACGGAATCCGTCACGGAAGGCATCAAAGAAATCGTAAAGACGCTCCTCATCGCTCTCGGTCTCGTTATTCTGGTGGTTTACATTTTTTTGCAGGGCGTGCGCGCCACGCTGATTCCGCTGCTGGCCGTTCCGGTGTCCCTCGTCGGGACATTTTTGTTCTTTCCTCTTTTTGGATTCTCGGTGAATACGCTGTCTCTGTTCGGGCTGGTGCTGGCGATCGGCCTAGTGGTGGATGACGCGATCGTGGTGGTCGAAGGTGTGGAGCGCCACATCGAGGAAGGCATGACCCCCAAAGCCGCGGCTTTGCAAGCCATGGAAGAATTGTCCGGCCCGGTCGTGGGCATCGCGCTGGTTCTTTCCGCCGTATTTATTCCCACGGCGTTCATTCCCGGGATTACGGGACGGCTTTACCAGCAATTTGCGGTGACCATCGCGATTTCGGTGCTGCTCTCGGCGTTCAACGCGCTCACGCTCAGTCCGGCGCTCGCGGCGTTGCTGCTTCGCCCCAAGAAACAGAGCGGCGGATTACTCAAGAAATTCTTCGATGGGTTCAACCGCGTGTTTGGGCGCGCGACGGACGGCTACGTTTATTTGTGCGGAGGGCTGGTCCGCAAGAGCGGCGTCGCAATCCTGATGCTCGTTGGGTTCATGCTGGCCGCCGGTTTTTTCGGGTCGCGCCTTCCTTCGAGCTTCCTGCCCGACGAAGACCAAGGTTACTTTTACATTAACATGCAACTCCCGAATGCGGCTTCCCTGCAGCGGACGGACGAGGCGTCGAAAAGGGTCGAGAAAATTCTACTGAACACCCCTGGCGTCCAATATACGACCAACATCATCGGGTTCAGTTTGATCAGCTACGTGCGCAACAGCTATAGCGATTTCTTTTTTGTCACGTTGAAGCCCTGGGACCAACGCACCAGCAGGGCCGAGCAATTTCAAGTGATCAAGGCGCGTTTGAATCAGGAACTCAGCCGCCTTCCGGAAGGGACCACATTCAGTTTCTCGCCGCCGGCGATTCCGGGTGTCGGCACTTCGGGCGGATTCACGTTCGTGCTGGAGGACCGGGCCGGGAACGACGTTGAGTTTCTGTCAAGGAACCTGAACACTTTCATGGCCGCGGCGCGCAAGCGTCCTGAAATCGCCAGCCTGAGCACGACTTTCCTTCCGAGCGTGCCGCAGGAATTCGTGGACGTGGACCGTGACAAAGTGTTGAAACTCGGCGTGCCCCTCAACGACGTTTACCGGACGATTCAGGCTTTCATGGGCGGCCTGTTCGTCAACTATTTCAACCGCTTCGGGCGCCAGTGGCAAGTTTACGTCGAAGCGGAAGGCGATTATCGGGACAACGCGAACAATGTCGGACAGTTTTACGTTCGTAACAGCCAGGGAGAAAACGTCCCGCTCTCGGCCTTGACCACCGTCAAGCCGCGCAACGGCCCCGAATTCACGATGCGCTACAACGAATACCGCTCTGCGCAAATCAACGGCAGCGCCGCGCCGGGCTATAGCTCCAGCCAAGCGACCGCTGCGCTCGAGGATGTTTTCAAGCAAACGATGCCGGGCGATATGGGCTTCGATTATATCGGGATATCGTATCAAGAGCAGAAAGCGCGGGAAGGCGTGCCGTCCGGCGTCGTCTTCGGGTTCTCGTTGCTGTTTGTTTTCCTGATCTTGGCGGCGCTGTATGAGAGCTGGTCCTTGCCTTTCAGCGTGCTGCTGAGCACGCCGGTCGCTGTGTTCGGGGCGTTTGCAGTGCTGTGGCTGCGGCGGACGGTGGCAGGCTGGTTCTTTCCGGCCTACATGGTGCAGATCGAGGGCGACGTCTACTCGCAAATTGGGCTGGTGATGCTCATTGGCTTGACGGCCAAAAACGCAATTCTCATCGTCGAGTTTGCCAAGGACGAATTCGAAAAAGGGAAACCCCTGGCGGACGCGGCGCTGGAAGGCGCGCGGCTTCGCCTTCGGCCGATTCTGATGACTTCGTTCGCGTTCATCCTGGGTTGCGTGCCCTTGTGGGTCGCAACCGGCGCCGGCTCGGTGGCTCGCCAGATTATGGGCACCGCGGTGATCGGCGGCATGCTGGCCGCAAGCCTGATCGGAATTTTCTTGATTCCAGCGATCTTCTATCTCGTCGAAAAATGGTCAGGTGCAGGCACTGAGCACGCGGTTAGTGGAACACCGGAAACACCCGCGCCGGCACCGGGAGATTGAAATGGGCCACTGCGATAAACAACCGAGACGAACAGTGAAGCAATTCACGAAGAAGCTGCGGCCCATAATTTCTCTGACCGTGGCATTGAGTTTCATCGCCGGTTGCAAGGTGGGCCCGAACTACCATAGGCCCGCCCTGCAAACTCCAACTGAATTTCGCGATTTGAGAGAAAGCCCGCAGGCTCAAGCGCAAACCGCTTCTCTCGCGGACCTTCCCTGGTGGCAAGTTTTCCAGGACCCACAACTCCAAGACTTGATCCGCACGGCCTTGAAACAGAATTACGACATGCAACTGGCGACGGAGCGCATCAACGCAGAGCGCGCTCAGGTGGCGATCACACGGTCGGCCCTTTTTCCGCAAATCCAAGGCGGCGGCAGTTTCGATGGCGGCAAAGAACAGTTTTTCCCGGCGAAGTCGAATCTATTGCTGCTCACGGGCGATGCCGCCTTCCAGCTCGACCTCTTCGGCAAGCTGCGGCGCGCCACGGAAGCGGCGCGCGCCGAGCTTCTGGCTACCGAAGAAGCGCGGCATACGGTAACGCTCACTTTGGTGAGCGACGTGGCGAGCGACTACTTCACGCTCCTTCAGCTCGATCTCGAACTCCAAATTACGCGAGACACCGTGACGACGCAGCAAGGCTCCGTCAAGCTGACCTCGTTCCGTCTCGATAACGGCGTGGCCACGAAGCTGGATGTTCTCCAGGCGCAGCAAGTGCTGGACACCGCGAACGCGCAGATCCCCGATCTCGAGAGACAGATCGGGCAAGAGGAAGATGCCATCAGCATTCTCCTCGGCAATTATCCGCAGGGCGTGCCCCGCGGACATCCGCTCGCGGAGCAGGTGCTTCCGCCGGAGGTGCCGCCCGGAATGCCTTCCTCGCTGCTCGAGCGGCGGCCCGATATTCGTGAAGCCGAGCAAACGCTGGTTGCCGCGAATGCCAATATTGGCGTTGCCAAATCCGAATTTTTTCCGCAAATTTCGCTGACCGGCTCGGGCGGCGGCGCATTTGGACGAAGCGGCCTTTTCTCCGGACTGATGGCCTCGCAGAACGGCGTCTGGTCCTATGGCGCCCAAGTCAGCCAGCCCATATTCACGGGGGGCGCGTTGCGCGGAAATCTGCGTCTCGCCGAATCGCAGCACGAGCAGGCGTTGATCGCCTACAAAGAGGCCATTCAGCACGCCTTCGGAGATGTGTCCGACGCCCTGATCGGATATCAGAAGCTTCACGAAGTGCGAGTTCGACAGGAGCAAACCGTAAAAGATTTGGCCGAGTCGGTCCGCCTCTCCGTCATGCGCTATCAAGGCGGCACCACCACATATCTCGAAGTGCTGGATGGGCAAAGATCGCTCTATGACTCTGAACTGGTCTTGGCCGAGTCGCGAGGCAACGAATATCAGAGTCTGGTGCAACTTTACAAGGCGCTTGGCGGAGGCTGGCAGCAATAGGAACTCCGATGAGCGCGACGGAATGTTGCCCGGGAACTGGATTTCACCAGCTTTTGCAGGGTGCGGAAATGGCAGTTTATTTTGTCATTCCGAGCGAAGCGAGGAATCCCTCATAGGTTTCCCCGCGCGAAAAGAAAGAGAGATTCCTCGCTTCGCTCGGAATGACAAAACGGCGGGGCGCATTTTTCGCGGCGTATCAGGTCGAGCATGTTAGGTCGATTAAGTAATCGTGACAATTGAAACAGAAACAGAGTGAGGAAGTTATGGCGCGAATCGTAATCGTCGGCGGGGGATTTGGCGGATTGGCGGCGGCCAAGGCTCTGCGAAACACACCCGCGGAAATTATCCTGATCGACCGCACGAATCACCACCTCTTTCAGCCGCTGCTCTATCAAGTGGCCACATCGGTGCTGTCCCCGTCACAGATCGCCGCTCCGCTTCGGGGGATTCTTCGGAAGCAGAAGAACACGATCGTGATCATGGGAGAAGTTACGGGGGTGGATAAAGACCGGAAGTGCGTCTTCGCGAGTGACTCGGGCCGGACGGACGTGCCGATTTCCTACGATTACTTAATTTTGGCGACTGGAGCGACTCACAGCTACTTCGGGCACCCTGAGTTTGAGAAATATGCGCCGGGCTTAAAAAACCTGGCGGACGCCGCGGCCATCCGAAATAAAATTCTGGAAGCCTTCGAACAGGCCGAGGCGGAGGATGATGCCAGCCGCCGACAGGAATTGCTGACTTTCGTTCTAGTCGGGGCGGGGCCTACAGGCGTGGAGATGGCCAGCGCAATTGGCGAGCTGGTCCAGAGCATGCTGAAATCTGAACTCCGGCGGACCGATCCTGAATCGGCGCGAATTGTGCTCGTCGATATGGCGCCGCGGATTCTCGGGCCTTTTTCGGAGGATCTATCCGAGGCTGCGACGCGACGGCTCGTGAAATTAGGCGTCGAGGTGCGGCTCGGACACAGCGTCGATCAAGTTGACGCGGACGGCGTGGTCGTCGCTGGGGAACGGATTGCCGGCAAGACGTTGATCTGGACCGCGGGCGTTTCACCTTCTCCGGCTGGCAAGTGGCTCAACGCGGAGACGGACCGCGCCGGGAGGGTGCGCGTCCAGAGCGACCTCAGCGTGCCCGGGCACCCGGAAATATTTGTGATTGGGGACACCATGTCCCTGGACCAAAGCGGCAAACCGCTGCCGGGCGTTGCGCAAGTGGCGATTCAGCAAGGGCGCTATGTCGCGGGGCTGATTCACGGCCGCCTCACCGGCAAACCAGCCCCGCCCCCCTTTCGCTATTTCGATAAAGGCAACCTGGCGGTGGTGGGAAAAGGCTTTGCCGTGCTGGAAACCGGCAAGGTTCACCTCAGCGGCTACCTCGCCTGGCTCGTATGGGCCAACGTGCACCTCCTATTCTTGGCGACCTCAAGCCTTCGTTTGAGCGTTTTCCTTCAATGGGTCTGGACTTACTTGACGGACCAGCGGGGTTCCCAATTGATTGTGGATCCGGGCGAGCTGGCGCGTGAAAAGCAGGGGCTGGAATCGTCACGCCGCGCCACTGCCTCCGGCAAGTGACTGATTTGACAGGCTGGGGAAAAAATCTCCCGCGATTTTGTCATTCCGAGCGAAGCGAGGAATCTCTCATTCTTTTTATCGGCGTAACCCTCAGAGAGATTCCTCGCTTCGCTCGGAATGACAAAAATGGCCACTTTTTCCGCAACCTGTCGAGAGGCGCTGGGCAAAACGATCCCCGAGCGCAAAAGATCGATACGATATGTCGCCACATCCACTAGCTGAACCTCGGCCTGAAGCGCTAAGCACCCCCGATAGTGGTATCCCGAGTCTTCCCTAGAGTGGTAGCGAAAAACCATTCGATCTCGTGATGCGTTCTTCTCCGGATTCCGTCAAAGTGTTGCGCAGTGAGGCCGGGAGCATTTCTAGCCTCAAGCCCAATTTCACGCGTGAGACGAGGAGGGCAAGACCTTGGCGACAAATTCGAACACGTTGGTGAATCCAGGCGGCGCTTCCATTGCCCGATCCGGCCACTGCGAGGCGCAACTTGTGGCAGCGGCGAAGAAAGGGCAGCAAGCGGCATTCGGAGAGCTTTACGCGCGCCATTCGAAGAAGATCTATCGCGCGACGCTGCGCATCATGAGAAATCATGAGGATGCCGAGGACGCCCTTCAGGACTCCTTCTTGAGCGCCTTCGTTCACCTGGGCGAATTCGACGGCAGGTCTAGCTTTTCCACCTGGCTTACGCGCATTGCTATCAATTCCGCGCTGATGAAACTGCGGAAAAATCGCCGCTGTCCAGAAATCTCTAGGGATGAGCCGGGCGATGCGCGCGAGGACTTTGCTCCTTATGAGCCTCAGGACTCACGTCCGGACCCGGAAGAGCAATTTGCGCAGCGGCAGCGGCAGCGAATCGTAACTCGGGCGGTCCGCACCTTGCGTCCGTCGCTGCGGCAAGTCATCGAAATTCGGCGGCTCCAGGAATTTTCCATTAAAGAAACGGCGCGCACTTTGCGCATCTCCATTCCGGCCACCAAGAGCCGGCTCTACCACGCCAGGATCGCGTTGCGCGGGATGCCTGGGCTCAGGGCCATGGGGAGGCGCCGGGTCCGCCGGGCTGCATAGGGCCATTGATGATTTTGGGCGGGTTGTAGTCCGTGAGTTTCCAGGTCCAATATGGTAACGGCCTTACGAAGACTGAGCGTCAACAAAATATAAGAGGAGAATATCGCATGGCAACGATCACGACCAAAGATGGAACGCAGATTTACTACAAGGACTGGGGCAACGGGCAGCCTATCGTGTTTTCGCATGGCTGGCCGCTGAGCGCGGATGACTGGGACGGGCAGATGCTGTTCTTCGGGCAGCGCGGCTATCGCGTCATCGCGCACGATCGGCGAGGCCACGGCCGCTCGACACAGACGTGGGACGGCAACGAGATGAATACTTACGCGGATGATCTGGCGGCCCTCTTCGAGGCGCTCGATCTCAAGGAGGCCATCATGGTCGGACACTCGACCGGCGGTGGCGAAGTCGCGCGCTACCTCGGCCGCCATGGCGCCAAGCGCGTTTCCAAAGCGGTGCTCATCAGCTCCGTACCGCCCCTCATGCTGAAGACGGAAAAAAATCCGGGCGGCCTGCCCATGTCTGTCTTCGATGGGCTTCGCGAAGCACTCGCGGCCAATCGGCCGCAATTCTACAAGGACATCACGCTCCCGTTCTACGGATACAACCGGCCTGGCGCAAAAATTTCGGAAGGAATCCGCGAGCATTGGTGGTTGCAGGGCATGTTGGGAGGCGTCAAGGCCCATTACGATTGCATTCAGGCGTTCTCAGAGACCGACTTCACCGAAGACCTGAAGAAGATCGACATCCCCGTGCTGGTGATGCACGGTGACGACGATCAGATTGTGCCCATCGGCGCCGCGGGTCTAATGTCCGCGAAGATACTAAAGAATGCGACGCTGAAGGTCTATCCGGGCTTTCCGCACGGCATGCCCGCGACCAACGCCGACCAAATCAACGCTGACTTGCTTGCGTTTTTTCAAGCGCAGCGATCCGCGAAGGCTTAACCATCGCGCGGCCCGGCCTCTCGATTTCGCGGTGCAGACCGGGCCGCTCAGTCGGCATCATTAGCAGCCATATATCTGGCCATAGGCTGAAAAATTGTCACGAAGGGTGGGTCATGCGCGAGCATTACCGGAGGAGAACACCCGCGACCACGCGCCGCTTGCAACTTTTTATAGCGGCATTCTCGTTGTGTGCAGTTGCGGTTTGCGACGCACGCAGTCAGTCCCAGCCCGTGGGCGCCGCCGCTGTCGCCGTGGGACCGCAATACGATTCGACGCATGTATACGTTGCGCACGGCGATCTGGACGCATTCGTCAAAAGTTTTATCGCCGTTTTTGGAGGCCAGGCGTCGAAACCGCTGGTCACGAATGTTCTTCTCGTGCCAAGCAGCGCCGAGTTTCAATATGTTTCCACTCCAGCCGGCATGCTCTCCGTTTTCGCCTACGAAACGCCAGTTCCCTTCCCGTTCGGGCAAGAGCGGACTGGCTACCTGGTGAGCGATATGGACCGGGCGATAAAAGCCGCCCGATCGGCAGGGGCGGAAGTGGTCGTCGAGCCGTTCAAAGACCCCATTGGACGCGACGCCGTTATTCAATGGCCTGGCGGCCTCAAGATGCAACTGTATTGGCACTTCACGCCGCCCGCATATCCGCCCTTGCGCGCGATTCCTGATAACAGGGTTTATATTTCGCGCGACGCCGCCGACAGTTTCGTTCACGCATTCGTCCTTTTTTCCCAAGGAATAATAGTTTCCGATGACAAGAAAGCCGACGGGGGTGAAATTGGACGCGCGGGTCAGACCTACCGCCGCATTCGCATCGCGTCGCTCTTTGGCAACATGCAGGTCCTGGTCACGGACGGCCAATTACCGTATCCGTTCGGACTGGAGACAACCGGTTACGAGGTCGATGACCTCTCTGCGACCCTCGAAAAAGCCAAAGCCGCCGGCGCGCAGGTCTTATCCACGCCTTATAAGTTGACCGACCGTAGCACCGCGATCGTGCAATTTCCCGGCGGATATATCGTCGAAGTCCACAGCACCTCCCATAGCCCGGGGCATTAGCAGAGCCGAATAACGTTGAACGGCGGGAAGGCGAAAATTCTGTAGCCCGTCGCGGTCGCGTTCGCAAGGCCAAATTTCCAAAGGAGATGTTCATGATGCTCGATTTCGGTTTTGGTCACGGCCTCGGGGCGCCCGGGCCTCTTCTTGCAGGCTCCTTCGCGGGAAACGGTCAGACGGCGCCCGGCGACGCCGCAATTGTTTCGAGCACCGGCAATGTGGATGGCGTCAAGATTCACTACCTGAAGGCGGGCGACGGCCCCGCGGTGATCCTACTTCACGGTTACACACAAACGTCGCGGATGTGGTTGCCGCTTATTCCGCTGCTGGCCAAGAAATTCTCGGTGATCGCGCCGGACCTGCCCGGTATCGGCGATTCGGATATCCCGGCCGACGGGCTGGATATGAAAACCTCCGCGATTCGGATCCACGCGCTGGCCAAGTCGCTGGGGATCCAGAAGGCGAGGGTCGTCGGTCACGACATTGGCCTGATGGTGGCCTACGCTTACGCCGCGCAGTTCTCTTCCGAAACGGAAAAGCTGGTGGAAATGGATGCGTTCCTCCCCGGCGTGCCGGGATGGGAGGACGTCTATAACAACACGGGCATTTGGCATTTTCGTTTCAACGGGCCGACGCCGGAATCGCTGGTGCGCGGGCGGGAGCGAATCTACCTCGATTATTTCTGGAATGAATTCGCCGCCGACAGGACCCATTCGATTCCAGAAGCCGATCGCGCGGCGTACACGGCAGCCTATGCACGTCCGGGGCGCATGCGTGCAGGCTGGGCTTATTTTGTCTCGTTTCAACAGGCGGCCAAGGATTTCGCGCAACTTTCGCAGACCAAGCTGAAATTTCCAGTCCTCGTGATTGGCGGAGAAAAAGCAACTGGAGACGTGCTGGCGGGGCAACTGAAGCTGGTCGCCACGGACGTGACGGTTGTCGTACTGAAAGACACGGGACATTGGGTCATGGAAGAGCGACCGAAAGAGACGATGGATGCGCTAATGAAATTTCTTTGATGTTTCTTTCATCAAAATTCCGTTCACGTATGTGCAGATCAACGGAGAGGATTGATGTCTGAATGACGACGCAACGCACAAGGAGACATGCCATGACACTTTCGCACTTGGCTCTGCTGCTGGTAGGCTCTGTTCTATCCGGTGCAACCGGTGCCCGAGGCGGTCCCGATCCCGTCGTCGGGAAAGGAGAAGGCATCGTGACCATTCCAAGCAACCACTCGGTTGACCAGACGGTGGAAAAGATTAAGGGGATTCTCCAATCCAATGGCATTACTCTGTTCGCCCTGGTGGACCATAGTGGAGAAGCGGAAAAAGTGGGAATGAAAATGCCTCCCACCAAGCTGCTGATCTTCGGAAGTCCCAAGGGTGGCACACCCCTGATGCTGGCCGCTCCGAGCATCGCCATCGACCTGCCCCTGAAGATTCTGGTTGCGGAAGACGCCCACGGAAAAGTTTGGATTTCCTATAACAGCCCGGAGTACTTAAAACAGCGGCACGGCTTTCCGCAGGAATTGCTGCAAAATATCGCGGTCGTGGGAACCTTGGCGGCCAAGGCCGGGGAATAGCCGTTGGCCGGAAACGTGAGAGGGACGCTCGAGGAGCGTTCGGTGTTGCTGTGATCGTTCATCGTCTGAATCGCATCGATCCATTCCTTGAAGCCGTTCGCGGTGGTGGCACGAAACTTCCAAGAGGCAATCTTCTTCAGCTGAACAAAACAATTTGGGTTGGTATGAAAAAATGCCGGAAGTTTGCTTCTGATCGTGGCGATCAAAAGGGAATTCAACCCTTGACCCAACTCTCGACGAAAGGGGATAAAGGTTGACTAGCTTTGGAAAAGAAACCGATAGCTTCGCCAATGTGGATCTGCGCCATGCAGAAAATTTGGGCGCAATGTAATTCCAGCCTTGAGGAACCGATATGACCTTGGAGGAGCGCGCCGACCTTGTCCTCGCCGCGGCCCGGGTTCTATTCGTCAACGGTCAATCCACGGACCAGACTTTGTCCGCAGCCGAGCGGTTCGGCCGCACCCTAAGGTTACGCGCCAAGATCATGCCGCGCTGGGGAGAACTTGTACTTCGCGTCGAGGAAGGCGACACACTGCTTATCTCCGCAGTGGCGGCCGATCCCACGGGCGTGGACATGGATCGCGTGGCTTTGGCGATGCGAGCCATCGAGGACGCCGGCGCCGGCCGGCTTACGCCATCCGCTGCAGCGGAAACGATTCGCGCGATCTCCCAAAGACCGCCGGCGCCGACATGGCTGTTCACGCTCGCCGCGGCGGCAGGGGCTGCGGCGCTGGCCGTAATCTTCGGTGTGCAACATCTGCCCGCGGCTGCTCTCATTTTCGTGAGTGCCGCGCTCGGCGCCATTCTTCGCCGCGTCTTGGCGCACTACAGCGAAAATGTCTTCTTGCAGCCATTTGGCGCGGCCTTGCTCGCCGGCCTAATTGGAGCGCTCGCGGTTCGCTACCAGTTGAGTTCCTCATTGCGCTTGGTCGCAGTTTGCCCCTGCATGGTCCTGGTGCCCGGACCGCCGGTTCTCAATGGCGCGTTGGATACGATCAAGGGCCGCATCCATCTCGGCGCGGCGCGCATACTCTTTGCCGGGCTCGTCGTTGTGGCGATCTCGACCGGATTGCTGCTCGGACTTGCGCTGCTGGGCGTTTCCTTGCCGGTAGGCCAGGCCAGCAGTGACGTGCCTCTGTGGCAGGATGTGATCGCTGCGGGCATCGCCGTCGCCGCCTACAGCGTCTTCTTTTCCACGCCGTTGCACATGCTGCCCTGGCCGGTGGCAGTCGGCATGTTGGCCCATGCGTTGAGATGGTGGTTCCTTGCAGTGCTCGGGTCTAGCGCGGCGATCGGCGCCATGGCCGCTTGTATCGTCGTCGGGCTGGTCCTCACGCCTGTGGCGCGCCGTCGGCACATGCCGTTCGCGGCCATCGGCTTCGCCTCCGTGGTTTCCATGATCCCTGGCGTCTACTTATTCCGGATGGCCAGTGGCCTGGTGCAACTTGCCGACGGTTCGCATACCACTTTGGATCTCATAGGCGCCACAACCGCCGATGGCGTAACCGCCATCGCTATCATTTTAGCGATGAGCTTAGGACTCATCCTTCCGAAGTTGGCCATCGATTACCTCGGTGACAGATCGATGCAGGTGGGACCCAATGTTTAGGAGACCGGGGCTTCGGTCACAGCGAAAGGGTCGGTGCTATCAGGGGTTTTAGCCCCTGCAGCTTCAGGGGCTGAAGCCCGCAATCCAGCACGACCTGAACGGCCAAGCTGAATCCCGGCAATCCTCAAAGGAAAATCCTTCAAATTCGGACAGCGCCCACCCTCAAGACAGTATTCCATCGACGCACGATCTAATGTAGGATACGCATATTCTTTAAATAGAGGGCTTCTTGCGGAACGACCCGAGCAAGAAAGGATTTATGAGCCACTGTATTCAAAGGATCTTGGTTGCAGACGGCGGCTTATTTCTGGCCGTCGCGCCGGCCTTTGCGCATCTTTCCCTTCCCGGCGTTGTTTCAGGAAATCTTCTGGCCTATAGGGCGAAAACTTCAGCGGAGGAATATCCATGAAAGACAAACTGGTGAGGCTTTTCCTCATATCCTCTATTTTTCTGACGGTCACCATTCCTGCCGTGGCGCATCACGGTAACGCCGGATATGAGCAAGAGAAGGTCACGATTCTAAAGGGTACCGTGACGGAATTTGAATGGAACAACCCGCATGGACAAATTCATTTTGATGTCACCGATGATAAAGGCGAAGTGGTTCATTGGATCAGTGAATGCGGGCCTCCGCTTCGGCTGGTGGAAGTAGGCTGGACCAGGAAGACATTGAAGCCGGGAGACGTGGTCACATTTTACTTGAAAGTCGCGAAGAACGGGACGCCGCGCGCCATTCTACAGAAGATGATTTTGCCGGATGGGACCGTTCTGGAAAATCGCGCCTGAGGAGCTCGAAAATGCGAAATCAACGAATCGCTTCCGCCATTCTATGGATGGCAGCTCTGGCTGTGTCACCCGCCTTACTGGCGCAAACAGCGCCGCCGACGTCCGCGGGAGGGAATGTGCTGCCGTCGAAAGACCACGTCGATTTATCGGGGAACTGGGGATACGGCATCGGCGTAAATTACATTCCGAATGGCGGCGATGCCAAACTGGGACCGCCCGCGGACAAAGTCCCCTACCAGCCCTGGGCGCGGGATAAATTTCTTTCGGAAAGGCCCATGACCGGGCCGAACGCGACGTTCAATAAGACCACCGATCCGCAAATGCTTTACTGCGATCCCGTGGGCACGCCAAGAGTCTGGACCTGGCCCGGCAAATACAGGTTTCTTCAAACGCCTGAAGCGGTATACATCATCTACGAGTTCGGTATGACCTGGCGGGTCGTCTGGTTAAATCGGCCTCACTCCGATGATCCCGATCCTACCTGGTGGGGAGAATCCGTTGGCAAGTATGAGGGCAATGACACCCTGGTCATCGATACCATCGGCTTTAACGGAAAAACCTGGATCGATATGGCGGGCCGTCCCCAAACCGAAAAGGGGCACCTCATCGAACGCATCCGGCGCGTGGACGCGGACACATTGGAAATCACGCTAACGATCGACGATCCCGGCGCCTATACGCAAACCTGGACTTATGGCCCTAAAACTGTCAAAAATCTGAAGACTGGATTTTCTAAGGCGCAATTAATTTGTGATGTGCGCGGAAACCAATACTTCGACGATGTTGTGGAAAAACCAACTCTACCCGCAACTCCCAGCAAGTGACGTACCGCCGGGCACATCCCGTGCGACCATCTGAACGGAATGTGGCCCCATGGCTTGCGGGAAAAGAATCACGTGAGCCACTGAAAAAGCAGACCTAAATCCGCGGAAGCTTGAACCCTGCCTTGGAAACAACGTAGTCACGGCACGCATAGGCCTTTTGTTGGAGAGCCTTCAAATCCACGCCCAGCAGTTGTCCATTGCGCTTCAATGCTTTGCCCGCCACGAAAACCGAGTCCACATTGCTCGTGTCCATGCCCCAGACCACCGCGCCGATCGGATCGTTGATGGGGAAAATATTGGGCTTGTCGGTGCGCAACAGGATGATGTCCGCTTCCTTGCCTGGAGTCAGTGAACCGGTTTTATCAGCCAGGCCATTGGCGCGCGCGCCTTCCACGGTGGCGAACTCGATCAGGTCGCGCGTTGTTAAAGGCGCGGGCACATTCCCTTCCCCGGCCAGTTTCTTTTCGAAGAGCAAGGCATGTTGCAGCGCGATCACGGAACGCATCTGTGTGAACATGTCATTGGGCACGTTGGTTTCCACGTCGATGCTCAAGCTGGGGCGCAAACCGCGATCCAGGCACCTTTGGATTGGCACCATGCCGTGCCCCATCATCATTTCCACCGGAGAAGCCAGCGACACCGTTCCGCCGGTATCGGCAATCATCTGGAGCTCATCGTCGCTCAACGTGGTGCAATGAATATAAGTCGTATCATCCTTCAGCAAACCGGCCTTGCCCATCTCGCCAAGTTTTCCGTGTTTCCCGGCGGTGCCCACTCCTACATGGACAGTGATCCGCGCATCGAGATCGCGGGCCAGCTCCCATTGCGATTTGGCGGATTCGAACGGAATGAACTCAGGCCCCGGTGAGGCGAGGGCAAATGTGAGCAACTGATCTTTTGACGAAAAATATTCCTTGCAGATATCCCGGATCCAGCGATCCTGATTCTCATCCGGATATTTCCACCAGGGATAGCCGTAGGCAAAAACCGCGCGAATTCCAGACTCCTGCAACGCGCGGACGACAGCGTCGCCATGTTCCCTTGTCGCTTGGATATGAGACCAGTCCAGGATCGTTGTGATGCCTGCATCGATTGCGCCATACAATCCGACCAGGTCACCCACATACGCATCTTCCGGACGATACACGGGCGCGAGTGTATTCAGGATGAAAGCCAAATAACTCGCATCGCCCTCGAGCGGAACGTCCGTTCCGATGTTGCGCAGGATGCCTTCCCAAATGTGACGATGCGAATCAACGAATCCCGGCATGACGATCATCCGGGAAGCGTCGATGATTTCCGCGCTTTCGGCGTTGAGGTTGGGGCCGACGGCGGCAATCTTGCTGCCCTCGATCAAGACATCGGCTTGCATAAAGTTGCCGACTTCCTTATCGAGGCTTAGAACGATGCCATTTTTCAATAAAGTACTTTCCGTCACGCCGCTCTTCCTTCCAGGATTTCCATTTTGAATTCACGGCCAAACGGCAGCGTACATCAACCGCCGTCAGTACCCAACGCTCGCAAATTCATTTCCATCTATCCCAAGCTGACTACGATTTTCCCGAAATGCGAGCCGCTTTCCAAATATCTCAAGGCTTTGGGCACCTCGTTGAACGCAAACGTTTTGTCAATCACCGGCTTCAGTCGATTCTCATCGATGGCTTTGTTCATCTCTTCAAACATCCGGCGCGAGCCAACGAGAATGCCTTGTAGCCGAGCGCCTTTCATCAAGACGCTTCTCGGGTCAAAGTCGCCGCCGCTGGCCAAGACGCCGATCACAGCCACGTGACCCTCGATGCGCACAGAATTCAACGATTTCGATAGAGTTCCCGCCCCTCCAACTTCAACCACATGGTCAACCCCGATACCGCTCGTCAAACGCAAGACCTCCTTGTCCCAATCTGGAGTCTTTGTGTAATTGACAATTTCGTCGGCGCCCAAGTTTTTGGCTTTTGCGAGCTTTTGATCGCTGCTCGAAGTCACAATCACGCGCGCGCCGTGCATTTTGGCGAACTGCAAAGCGAAAATCGAAACGCCTCCTGTTCCAAGCACCAATACGGTGTCGCCTGCCTTCAATTTTCCCGAAATCACCAACGCGTTCCACGCCGTGACTGCCGCGCAGGGGAGAGTAGCGGCTTCCTCGAACGAGAGATGTTTGGGGACTTCCACCAAGCCGTTTCCGTCAAACGCCCCATACTCTCGCAGAACCCCATCGAAATCCCCTGCGCCGAGAGTGGTACGTCGTTTCTCGATGGAAAGCGATCCATCGAGCCACGTTTGCGTGAAGATGGGACAAACGCGATCGCCGACTTTCCATTTTTTCACGTCTACGCCGGCGGCGACGACTTCACCTGACCCGTCTGAAAATGGGATGGCGGGCAATCGTGCCTTCGGGTTGTACATGCCTTTAGCAAACATCAAATCCCGGTAATTCAAAGACCACGCGTGAAATTTGACTATTACTTCATTTCCCTTTGGACTCGGCTCGGGCTGCTCGACCGGAACCAAGTTTTCTATCCCAAATTGTCGGAGCTCGTAAGCCTTCATATTCCTCCCCAAAGGTTTCCTGGAGTGTCTTATAGCAGATATTTGCGCGCAAATCAGAATAGGGCGCGGAAATTAATCTTTTATGCTTTTCCTCATTTCTTGGGGGTGGCGTAGACCCACCGCGGCGAGGAATCCATCGGTAAGCGGCACAACCAAATTACAGCCTTGACCCGATAGTTAGCCGCAGCACCCGGTGTTACCAAAGTAGACGTAACGGAGGAGCGCCGCACGCGTTCCAAAAAGAAACGCCAGGAGGCAGCTATGACAAACAATAAACTTTGGAATCGGGTGGTTTTCACCGGCGTAATGGCCGGAGGACTTCTATTGGCTTTCAGCGGGACTGCTCGAGCCGACAGTGGTGAAGAGTGTCATCGCCGGCTGGAAGCGGACCATGCCAGGATCGACCGGGACGTCAACCGCCACGGCGAGCACAGCCACCAAGTCGATAACGATGTCGCCAAGATGGATGCGGACCGGCAATGGTGCCGCGACCATAAAGCGGATTGGGATCACGACCGCTTCGACATCGGCGTTTACATTCGCAAATAAGCGGGCTGGAGAATGAGGCCTGGGGAAAACGGAGGGACGATTCCGTTGAGTGGATCCTAATTTTTCCTATGGGCGAATTTGGGGCTTTGCTCTCGAAGGCTGCGAGATTGCTGTCCCTATCGCCTGATTTTCCGCCCAATCCATTTCCCGGCCGATGGGTTGGCCGGGCGATGGAAGTGCAGCGCCGCCTTCGCGAGGGACGAGAGTGGAACCTAGTCCATCGGATGAAGGGCGTCCCCACGGTTCGATTTGACGCGATCCAAGATGATTGGAGGAACAATTCATGTTGCGGACGATCCTTATTATCATTCTGGTTCTGGCTTTGTTGGGCGCTTTGCCTGCGTGGCCTTACAGTGCGGGCTGGGGCTACTACCCGAGCGGAGGGTTGGGAATCCTCTTGCTGGTCATCGTCGTATTGGCGCTTTTGGGTAGGCGATCCACCGTTTAGCGAAGCGACGCGGCCGGATCGCCGGATGATGTTTCGTTGCGCCGGCGTCTCATTTGCTATTTTCTAACCTTGAGATGGCGTGAGGACGCCAGCGCCACAAATTCCGGACTCTTCCGGAACAGGATTCGCCCATGGAATTCACCTTAAGAAACCCGTTCAGGCCTCCGTTCTCCCGTAGAAGTTTTCTCACGTTGCTGACTTGATTGCGGCTTTGGCCGACCCCGCGGAGATTACCTCAAAAACAAATCGAAGCTTGTCCACTATGGGAGTCGAGAGCACGAACGGATAGGTGTCCGAAAGGCCCATGCAGCGGCTGATGCTGTTCAGCGCGATGGTGAGTTCCGCCCACGCCCCGATAATCCCTTCAAAGGTGACTTGTTCCGAGGAGAGCAAGGGTTTGCGCCCCGGGTCCTCGGGAACCAGCCGGATGGATTTGCCGACTAGGCCGAAATCGTTCGCGACCTCCAGGGTGTCTTGTATATGCATGAAGTGGGCCCAGCTTTCCGCCCAATCTTCCCAGGGATGCGCCGACGCATACGCGCTGATGTAATTATTCTGCCAGTTTTGCGGCGCCCCGTTTGCATAATACCGCGCGAGCGCTTGCTCGTAGTTAGCCCGTTCGTCTCCGAAAAGCACGCGGAAGCTCTCGATGAACTTGCTCGCCCGAACCAGCCGGTCCCAATAATAGTGGCCAATTTCATGCCGGAAGTGCCCGAGCAACGTGCGCAGGGGTTCTTTCATCGCCAGGCGAATTTCTTCACGCGCGGCGTCGTCCGCCTCGGCGAGATTCAAAGTGATGAGGCCATTTTCATGCCCGGTCATCACTTTGGAGACGCCGCCGCCGCGCTTCCAATCATCTTCGAGGAAGGCGAAAGCGAGGCCATTCTCCGGATCTTCGGACTTATTGGCGACGGGCAATCTGAAATTGAGAAGCGTGTAAACCAGGCGGCGCTTGGACAATTCCATTCGCTGCCAGAGAGCGTGATTTTGCTCGCGGCTCAAGTCGGGAATCGTTTGATTGAGGCGGCAGGAAACGCAGAAAGGTTCGCCGCCTTGCCCGGGCACTGCTTCGGCGGGAATCATCCAATTACAAACCGATTCTTTCGCGTAATTCTGGCATTTCCTGTACAGCTGCTTGCCGCGCACGCCCGCGTTGGCTTTGAACCTACCGTTCTCGGCCGGTTCCAGACTGCTGAGAGACAGGACATCCGGAAGGAAGCCTAATTCCCTGCCGCAAACCAGACAGGTGACATTCTCGAAAAAAACCAACGCGCCACAGGTGCAGTTAAATGTCTTCATGTCGATAAATGGCCCATATATGGCGGCAAATCAGAAATCATGCGTCCGGCCAGATGAACAATCTATGCGTTAGTACAGGTTTGTGCAATACGGTGTTCCACTGGAAATCGATGGCCGGCTCCGGACACGCGGAAATGAACATTGGGCAGACGGCGTTGTGGCAAATGCGAACGAGAGCATCTTTCCACGCGGCCGAAATTACATGGATTCAAGTATTGTTCGCTCGCTTGAACCATGGTCGTATGGAACCCTCAAGCCTGCGTCTCTTCGGGCCCTCATCGGGAAGATCGATGGAGTTCAGCGGTGCCTCGATGGGTGCTAGGGTGTCCCGATTGCGGCGAGGAATTCACGCACAGTGAAGCGGACACGGAGTATAGGTCTCCGCTTCTTGATTCCTTTGCCTGGATAGGCAATAAACCGGAAATGCCGAAAGCCGGGGTGAGTCTGAAATGCCCCAACTGTTCGAAGGTCACGGTCTATAAGCGCCACCAGCTCACCTACCGGGCGGCATAGCGGCGAGACGGGCTGCGGAAGAAGTCCCTCCGCCATTTTGTCATTTCGAGCGGAGCGAGGAATCTCTCTTCCTTTTCATGAGCGGAAACCCAGGAGAGATTCCTCGCTCCGCTCGGAATGACAAAATGGATTCGTACTTCCGCAACCTGGAGAACTTGATTTCCGGCGACTGTCTTTCGCGGCGGCAGCCACTGCTTCGTGCGAGTTATCCGGCGCTTTTCGGAACCGTGTCCTTGGAATCGGCTTCGACGGTGACGTCGACTTGAGCGCCCTTTACGAGCTTCACTTTCTTGCCCTTCTCGTCGATTAAAGTATTCTCGATGCGAATCTCTCGATACAAGTCATCCGCGCCCTCGACGGAGATTTCTGCTTTTTCCGGTACTTCCGGAAACGGAGATTTAATGATTTTTTCGACGGTTCCAGGCTTGGTTGTGCTGGGCTTTTTCTTGTTCACGTCGGTTTCTCCGTGGAAGCAGATAAAGTGCCGGCCACCCAGTTTAACAGTTCTACAGACCTTGAGGAAGACGCTCGCCGCATTTGCCTGAGGGAAAATAAAACGTTATCTTGCGGCCTACAAGGGCCAGGGTTCAGCGTGTGTCCCGATGCCATCTTTCAATCTGGCGATTGATTTCTTCATAGCATTCGCAGGAGGCGGATTCCAATCCTGCCCGGTCTTCTATGGTCACTTGGCCGCGACTATAAGTGATCAGCCCCGCCTTTTGGAGAATGCCCGCGGCGACGGTGACGCTGGCGCGGCGCGTGCCCAGCATATGGGAAACGAATTCCTGGGTTAGCAGAAAAGTGGATCGCCCGACTCGATCCTGGCTCATGAGCAGCCACCGAGCCAATCTCTCATCGACTTCATGAAGGCGATTACATGCCGCGATTTGGATGGCCTGAATCGCAAGATCCTGGGAATAGCGATGCAGGCTTTCCTTGAGACTGCTGGAAATACGCAGAGCACTTTTCAAATCCTGGACGCTAATCTTGTTGGCGCTGGCCTCGATCTGAATGATTGCCCGCGTGGGGCTCGTGCTATATCCGGCAACCAGTGGCAGACCGACGAAGCCTTCCTTCCCCGTCAAACCGACTTCGACGCTCTTCTTGTCTTTCATTACTTTGATAATGGAGACCACGCCGGCATTCAGGAAGTAGCCGAACTCGATGGGCTGAGCCATTTCGGTCAAAACGGTGCGCGCCGGAAGGGAAACAAGTCGCGATTTTGACAGGATCAAGGCGCGATCCTTTCGCGGCAAGCCGGCAAGGATTGCATTCTCAACGGCTCGGCCATCGCCGTCGGATGCAACATTTGCGGGCGGAGAATTCACACCAAGACTGGTGGCCTTATCGGCCATTCCGCATCCCCTGACTCACAAGATTGTCCAATTGCAAGGAACCGCAGGAACGAGGCTGCGGAAGGATCCAACAAGACTCTCTTACACTACTCTTTTCTAACGCAGGATACTAGCGCGATTTGTTAATTCACCAGAAAGGTTCTCCGAGCTTTGCAAGTTTCGTACGGGAGCGTACACTAGAGGCGTGAGATTGTATTTTCTGACGGCGTGAAAGTGCTTGAGGAACAGCAGTAGATTTACACCGATGCGCAGAGCCACTCAGAAAGCGAAACACCTGCCGAAGCCGGAATGGGCTTCCCTGATCTCCCGTCTGCGCCACCGCCTTGGTCTAAGCCAGACGGCCTTCGGACAAGAGGTTCATTCCTCTGCGATGGGAGTATCGCGCTGGGAGCGTGGCGCGCAAGAGCCACCTTCGCACAGCTACATCGAGCTTGGGAATCTGGCGGGAGATCCGGATTGTTGGTTTTTTTGGGGACGCGCCGGCCTGCGCAGCGAAGACTTGATGCGCGCCTTGCCGGAACTGCGGAATCGCTTCCCTCGGCCCAGTTTGCAGAATTTTCAAATCGTGCACGCGGGCATGACCAGCAAGTTAGCGCCACAGGCGGAGTTGGTTGCGATTCCGCTCCTGAAGGTGGTTGCGGCCACCACTGGCGAAAAGGGCCAAAACGTCCCGATCCTGCATGAGGCGGCGGTCGAAAGATTCATCGCAGCCCCGAGGGAATGGTGCCCGAATCCCAATTCCACCTATAGTCTTCGCGTTCGCGGCAATTCCATGAACCCGCTAATCTACGACGGCTACATCCTGATCGTCGATTCCTCGCAAACCACCCGCTCCAAACTGAACGGCAAGATCGTGATCACATGGAACAAGGACGTGGGGCTGACTGTGTCCCGCTTCCGGCGCTATGACCACACGGAAGTCCTGCATTCGGAAAATTCGGACGGCGAGTCAATTACACTGGACCGCAAGAACGATTGGAAAATTATAGCCCGGGTACTCTGGTGGATCGGGAAAGCGCCCTAGGAAGCGTTTCCAACGGGGGAGCAACCAAGCCGACAAGGAAATCACGGACTGGGGAAGAACGCGGGGAAGCAAGACAGTGAGACAGTTTAAGCCGATGCGGCTTTCGGAGTTCCCACATATCGGAGAACTTGTTCCAGCAGGACGTCCATGGAATCCAGCTTTGAAACCACCGCGCGAATTCCAAAAGATTGAACGCGCCAATCGCAATCGATGTCCTTGTGCAAGGTGTAGAGAATGACGGGAACTGCCGGCAGAATGCGTTGCAGAGCTGCGGCCGCATCCAAGCCGTTCATCTTGGGCATGGTGAGATCGAGGATGATCACGTCGGGCTGCGCATTCCTGGCGTGCTGGATGGCGTCCAAACCGTCGACCGCCTCATCGCAAACGATTTGTTCCAGCCGGGCTTCTACGCAGATGCGGACCAATCGCCGGACCAGCGGGTTGTCATCGACAATAAGTATTCGATTTGGCATAGGCACTCCGGAGGTGACAACCCGCGCTGGAGAGCGTCTGTACGATAGCGTACAGTTTATTTGGAAAAGTGCAATACAGGATTGTTCGTAGCAGCCGGGGAATTTGAGGGACTCCAGAAACAAAAGATATGGTAGAGAGGATTAGGGGTGCGGCGGATAGGCAGTTTTCGATTCGCGCCCGAGACCGCAAGGAGCGCTAAGCGTTTCGAGTTCCGTTCCGGCTCAGGCCGTCTCTACTTGCACCCGGGCGTTCAGCAGCGAACGCACTTCGTGCACAAGGTGCTGGCCGGCAGTCGTCTTCGAAAGGTAACCGTGGGCGCCGGCGGCCAGGATCTCTTCGACAATCTGCTTGGAATCGTGGACGGAAAACGCCAGAACCTTGGTTTGCGGGCGGTGACGAACGATTTGGCGCAAGACATCCAGGCCGTTCATGACGGGCATGTTGATGTCCAGAATGACGAGGTCGGGCGCCTGGGCGAGTGTTTTCTCCAACGCATCCTGGCCGTCAACGGCTTCACCGCAGACCTCCAGATCCGGATCGCTCTCGAGCATTGTGCGGATTCCACGGCGGAGGACGTCGTGATCATCGGCGATCAAGATGCGCTTTCGCCAACTATTGCTTTCAGGCGTCCCTTCCATCGGGACCAAACTCGCTTCTTGGATTTTGGGGTCCTCAAAGGATTCGGAGATTTCCGTCCGACGGGTGCTGACGGGTAGAACCGCTTTGACCAGGGTCCCCTTGCCGGGCCGGGAGGTGATTTCCAAGGTCCCCGAAAGTTGCCGGACCCGTTCTCTCATCCCTTGAATCCCGACTCCCAGAGGAGCAACTGGTGTGCGGTCCGATTTTTTCGAATCCTGACTCATGCCTTTGCCGAAGTCTCCGATTTCCAAGCAAACTTTGGCATGGTCGGACCGCCCCCGAACGAATGCGGTAGCGCTCCCGGAATAGCGATGAACATTGGCCAAGCTTTCCTGGACGATCCGGAACAGGGCCACTTCTGCATCCGGAGTTAGCCTTGCAAAACTGGGAGGAATGTCCACCTTCACATGAATCCCCGTGCGGCTCTCAAAGCCTTGCGTGAACCATTCCACTGCCGACGGCAAACCGAGTTCGTCGAGCAGGGGCGGGTGCAGGAGGTAGGACAGCGTACGGATTTCTTTATTCACATCGTTGGAGAGACCGATCGATTCCAGTAAAAGGCGGTTGATCTCTTCATTCTTGGCGATGTCCTTATTCTTCAAGATGCCCGATAGATCCATGGATAAGAGGGCCAGCTTCTGTCCCGTCACGTCATGCAGGTCGCGGGAAATGCGGCGGCGCTCTTCGTCCTGAAGACGCAGCAGCCGGCCGGAAAGATTTCTCAGCGTGTCTTCGCTGGCTCTCAGCGCCTCATTTGCCCCGGAGAGCTCCGTCAGATCCGTGGCGATGACGCAAATCGTGCGGATGCCAAATTCATGGACGGGGCTCAACGACAAGCGCACCAGCCGCTGCTGGCCATCGGAACTCACGAGACTCAATTCGCCGCGGGAAACGCCCCCGAAGCCACGATCGATCAGTGCCTTGAGTTTGCCATGTTCCTGAAGGCTGAAGTTCTTGTACAGCGGAGTTCCAATTAGCTCCGCGACGGGCACTCCCAGGATTCCGCCAAAACTAGCATTTCCGAAAAGGATCGTGCCATCCTTATCCAGGGTGGCAGCCCCCTCATTCATGGTTTCTACCATCACTCGGTAGGGATGCTCGGCGCCTTGCAAGGTGAAGACCTGGTCGCCGTCGGCGCCGTTCACGACGACGGCATCGACCCGGCCGCGCTGGATGGCGAGAAACGTTTCTTCCAGTTCACTGACGCGCCTGCGCAATTTCTTGATCGTTTGCGCGGCCGATTTTCTAGTTCTAGTGGTTCGTCTTTCACGCATTGCTACCCCTTCAGGTCCAACCCCAAAAGCACTTCCTTTTTGTCGGATAGATCGCCGACCAGCCTCCGCAACGGAAGTGGAAGCTTCTTGATCAGCGTGGGTGCGGCGACCACCTGCGCTTCCTTTGCCAGCTCGGGCCGCTCGTACAGATCGATGATTTGCAGTTCAAATCTGCCTTCGAGAAATTCGTCGCACACTTCGCGAAGGTTCCGGATCGAAGCGGCCGAGCGAGGAGTCTGACCGGTAATGTACAGGCGAAGCGAATACATTTTGCGAGCGCGCCCCCTGGTTTTTCGGGGCGCGCTCGCGGATTTCTTGCCAATGGTTCGTTTCACGGCTTTGCTCCAATTTGCTTTTCGGATGGCGGCGAGATCTTGCCTTCCGGTACCCGCGGCGTTCCGCGGAGATCCATACCCACCAGCACACGGTCCACGTTGGACAGATCGCCGATAATTTTTCGGATGGGGTGAGGCAAATTCCTCACCAGCGTTGGAATGGCGAGAATTTGATCCCCTGCCGCGAGTTGGGGGTTTTTCATCAAGTCGATCACTTCCAGGTCATATACCCCATCCAAGTGCTCAGCGCATATCCTCTTAAGATTAGATAGGGCCGCCAACGATTTGGGAGTCTGGCCCGCCACGTATAGCCGCAACTTCAAGGTGGGTTCGCTATTCACAGCGGATTTGCCGTTGGCTTTTGCTTTTTTCATGGCTTTTCGTCTCTCGCGCGGGTTGCCGCCGCCAAAGGCATGGCTTGTTTTGACTCTCCCAGCCGCATGCGATTCATGGCATCTCTTTCCAGTTCCAGCTGTTTTTCACGGGTCTGCTCCTGATGAATAATCCGCTCCAGTCCCAGCTCTTCCGCCGCGAAATCCATTTTCAACACTTTGATCTGCGCGTCCAGGGCGCTTCGTTTGCGTTCCAGCGCCGCTTGTCTCTGCTCAATTTCCTGGGACCGCACGAGCGCATCGGCTACTTCCTTGGCCTCTTGGGCCTTGCGCGACGATCCTGTGAGAACGACGCCGGACCCGATATAAGGGGGGACCAAACGAATTCCTTCAGGACTCATGACGAATTCCCGCACC
>Ga0302324_100003188_pt1 | contig 37122 bp, 36 predicted proteins | sample Palsa_T0_1_FD_201949 | JGI IMG/M metagenome (GOLD analysis project Ga0302324, IMG submission 201949) | Peat permafrost microbial communities from Stordalen Mire near Abisko, Sweden - Palsa_T0_1 | ecosystem: Environmental > Terrestrial > Soil > Palsa > Peat permafrost | place: Sweden: Abisko... | reverse complement strand
TGCTTTCGGGATCCTGCTGGGTGCTCCAGGCGGCCGACTTCGATCGCGCCCGGGATTTGGTCTCGCGCGTTCAAAATGATCTCCAGAAAGCCGCGGATTTCACCCGCACCAAGGAGAAAGAGCGGAGCCGCTATGAAAACGTGCAGCACCATCTTTCAGAGTTCGATCGCGACCTGAGTCACGACCATTTCGACAAAGGCAAACTCGATGCGGCCATTGACAACCTGAAGGACGTGGTGAAGAATAACACCCTCGAATCGCACGATCGCGACGCCCTGGCGACGGATTTAAGCGATTTACGGACCTTGCGGGACACTCGCTAGCTTCGCGCGGTGTATACTCCGAGGACATGCAGATCGATCACGCGAAACTGGAGCAGTTCCTTGGACAAGTAGTGGGAGAGCTCGGCGCGGCGATGAATGCCGCTCTGGTTCTGATAGGCGAGAAGCTGGGCTTATATAAGGCCATGGCTGGCGCCGGACCGATGACCGCCGCCGAGCTCGCTGCCAAAACCAACACCGACGAGCGGTATGTGCGGGAATGGCTTTCAGCGCAGGCGGCGGGCGGCTACGTAACCTACGATCCCTCGAAGCAGGCGTTCGAGCTTCCCAATGAGCAGGCCTTCGCGCTGGCGGTGGAAGACAGTCCGGCATATCTGCCCGGCGCATTCCATATTGTCAGTTCCATGCTCAAGGACGAGCACAAGCTGGTGGAAGCGTTCCGCACGGGCGACGGCGTGGGCTGGGACCAGCACGATGTATCGCTTTTCGAAGGCACGGAAAAGTTCTTCCGTCCAAACTATGCTGCCAATTTGGTGCAGACCTGGATTCCATCGCTCAGCGGCATCGAAGACCGGCTCAAGCACGGCGCGCGGGCTGCCGATGTGGGCTGTGGCCATGGTTCCTCAACGATATTGATGGCCCGGGCTTATCCGAATTCTGATTTTGTTGGGTTTGACTATCACGGTCCTTCGATCGATTCGGCGCGTCGCGCGGCCTCAAAGGCGGGCACTAAGAACGCATCCTTCGAGGTCGCCACGGCCAAAGACTTCCCCGGCGCCAAGTACGACCTGGTGACTTTCTTCGATTGCCTGCATGACATGGGCGACCCGGTGGGGGCTGCGCGGCACGTGCGCGAAATGTTAAATCCCGACGGGGCGTGGATGATCGTTGAACCGTTCGCTCACGACAAGCTCGAGGAAAACCTCAATCCAGTTGGACGGGTCTTCTATTCGGCTTCCAGTATGATCTGCACGCCGGCGTCGCGGGCCCAGGAGGTCGGGTTGTGCCTGGGCGCGCAGGCAGGCGAGGCGCGTATGCGCAAAGTGGTAATGGACGGGGGTTTCACCAGGTTCCGACGCGCGGCTGAGACTCCCTTCAATCTGGTTTACGAAGCCAGACTGTAGGAGCGCCGCGCCTTGACAGACCGGCTCCGCTTTAGCGATCATGCGATTAGTCTCGCGAGTATTCCGGGCCTTGGCAAATACTGAGCGCAGGCGGTTCGTCCAAAGCGTATACGTTTAGTGATCCTTTCAATTCACGTTCCTAAAGCGGCTGGAAACTCGTTTCGCGCCCTGATGCATGGGGAATTTAACGATCGCCTGATGTTGGACTACGGCGATTGGGCGGGCTTTGATGTCCCCGAAGCCAATGCGCGCCGCAAAATCCGCACCCAAGAGATGCGCGGCCGCCGTGACGAACTCTTACAAAACTACGACGCAATTCACGGTCATTTCATTGCGGATAAGTATGCAGGGCTATTTCCGACTGAGGATTTCGTTGCATTCTTTCGAGACCCTTATCAACAGGCCTTATCGCATTACTGGTTTCTGGTGCGTAACCCGCAGCGCGAACATCCCGAAGAGAAGCTGCTGCATGACGCCAAGATGACGCTGCACGATTATTTATCGTGGGACGCCTTTCGCAACCAGCAGACGCAATATCTGGGTAGCGTTTCCATCGAGGACTTTGCGATGGTGGGCCTCTCCGAAGAGTTCTACCGAAGCGTGGACCTATTCAATTCTATCTTCGGCTGCAATCTGCGCGGCCAAAGTTTTCTCAACGTCAATCCGGACCACCAGGGAGCGGCTTACGCGATTGACCCCGATGTTCGAAAAGCGGTGGAAAAATATCGGCCGGCCGACGTCGAGCTTTACCGGCGCGCCAAGGAAATCTTCGCGCGACAAACTCGCCAGGCGACGGTGTTATGGTCGACCTCGCATGGCGCCTGATTACCGCTCGACCGTTGACCGGGACGCCAGGACCAGCATTCCATCTCGAATCTGATATTCATCGCCGCGCCAGCGAATGCTGTTCTGTCCAAAGCTGGCCAGCCATATCGCGAACGCCAAGCCGTCCCAGAGCGGAAGAAGGGGCATATTCTTCCATGCCGACGATTGTTTAAGGCCCCAGGAGCCAATCATCCAAGTCATCGCGATTCGAAGCGCAAAATACGCGCCGAGATAGCTAAGCGCTACCGCGATCGATGGGTGAATCGCGATTGCCACAATGCACCAAGGCAATCCCTGCGTGAGCAGCAATCCCAGATGTCCCCAGGGGCGCATGTGCCGCATCACCACCATCCATCGCAGGCGTTTGACGAAGAGCTCGCCCAGGGAGCGGTAGTCGTCCACGGCCTCGACGGCGTATGGCAGAAGCTCAACCTCATGGCCCTGCTCCGCGATCAGGCGGCCCACCAACAGATCGTCGGCCGGGCGATTCTCAAGCGCGCGGTAGCCGCCGAACTCGGCCAGCCGGGTGCGCGTGGTCACGATCGTTTCTCCGAGCGCGAATTTGACGCCATCCAGCTGCCAGGCCACCAAAAGACCGGCGTAGAAATCGGAGATCATCCCGATGGTTTGCAGATGATCCACAATGGTCTTCTCCCCAGCCGAAACGTAGAAGCAAGTTACGGCGCCAACGGTTGGCCGGGCGAGAGGTGCAATGACGGTCCGGATATAATCCGGCGCCGCTCGAACGCCGCTATCATTAATGACCAGGTATTCGTAACGAGCCTCGCTCACCAGCCGGTCGAGTTTCGCTACCTTGTCGTTCGAAGCGCTGCTGCCGGAAAGGTAAACTACTCGGATGGCACAGGCGGAGAAATCGCGCTGCAGCCGTTGAATCACGGGCAGGACTGGATCGTCAACGCTCCCCAGGCAGAAGATCACTTCGTATTCGGGATAGTCCTGGCGGCAGAAGCTGGCGAAGTTTTCGTACGCCTCCGGATCAAGTCCCCGGACGGGTTTCAAGATGCTAACTGGCGGGGTGAAGTCCGACTTCGCAGCGGCTCCGCGCGGCGATCGAAGGAAGAATCGCGTGGTGCTGTAGAGGACCAGGAGGTAGTAAACGAACGGAATGGCCGCAACCGCGAGCAAAACCTCGGTCGCAGCAGTTAGGGACATCAAACCTCAGGCTACCAGAACTTGCCGCCGGGCATCCAGGAGCGCGAAAAGTAGTCGCCCAGCGTGAACACAAACAGGATCGCCATCCAGAAAAATCCCGCGAAAACAAACAGCTTGGTCAGCGGATTGTCCGACCTCACGTGCATGAAGAACCAGACCACTAGCATCATCTTAAAGAAGGCGATCCCGAGCGCCACAACCACATTGAGAGCGCCAAGATTAATCGTTGACACGTAAAACGTGACGAAGGTCATGATCGTGAGCGTCAGCCAGATCAGTACGTAGGTTCGAACGGGAGTGACAGGATGCATATCAGTAAAGGTTCTTGGTGTGTCCGATCAAATAAAGCAGCGGGAACAGGAAAATCCATACGATATCGACGAAATGCCAGTACAGGCCGGACACTTCCACGGGCGTGTAGTAACTGGGACCAAACGTTCCCTTGCGAGCCATCATCAAAATTGTCGTCATGATTCCCAGACCCACGATCATATGGATAGCGTGGAATCCGGTCATAAAGAAATAAAAGCAGAACAGGATTTGGGCCTGATGCGCGTACTGGGGCGGAGCGAGCGGCCCGTCCCAAGCCCAATGGCCGGGGAACAAGGGAACTTTCATGTCCACCCAGTGCTCGTGATACTCGAAACCTTTGATCACCAGGAAGGCCGTACCGAAAACCATGGTGGCCACCAGCATCAGCTGCAGAAACTTCTGCTGCCCAAGGTGCGCCGCGCGAACCGCCAGCGCCATGCTCAAGCTACTGACGATCAGAACCGCGGTGTTGGCCGCACCGAACGCCGGGTTCATAAAGTTGCTGGTAGCCGCGAAAGCATCCGGATACATGCTGCGGTACACCGCGTAGGCTCCAAACATCCCGCCGAAGAACATGATTTCCGTCAGCAGGAACACCCACATTCCGAACGTGGCCGAATCGAACTGCTGGCCCATGTCATCGAAATGATGACGTAAATGCGGCGAATCTCCGGAGTGTCCGGCGGAATGTCCGGTTGCTACCGCATGCGTATCAGCCAACTTCCACCTCGTGTTTTTTCGAATACGTGTAAGCCTCTTCGGTCACAATCGGCGTCACATCAAAATTAAATGTCGTGGGTGGCGATTGCGTAGTCCATTCCAGCCCCGCGGCACCATAGGGATTGTTTCCTGCCGGTTTGCCATACTTCAGCGACCACAGTAGATAGATCAGCGGAATCACGAACCCGATTCCCAGCACCGACGCGCCCGCCGTCGACATGACATTCAGCACCTGGAATTCCGGCGCATAGGCATGATAGCGGCGCGGCTGTCCCAGATAGCCCAGAATGAATTGCGGGAAGAAAGTCAGGTTAAATCCGGCGAATACCAGCAGGGCGGAGAACTTCCCCCAACCCTCCGGATACATTTTGCCGGTAATCTTGGGCCACCAGAAATGCAGCCCTCCCAGGTAGGCCACCACCATGCCCCCCACCATCACGTAGTGGAAATGCGCGATCACGAAGTAAGTGTCGGTGAGATGGACGTCCATGCCCAGGGTGCCCAGGTACAATCCCGTCAATCCGCCGATGGTGAACAGCCCAATGAAGCCGAAGGCGTACAGCATGGGTGTTTCATAGCTGATGGAGCCGCGGAACATGGTCGCCGTCCAGTTGAAAACCTTGATGGCGGAAGGAACCGCAACCAGCATCGTCAGCAGCGAGAAATACAGTCCGGCGTACATCGACATGCCGGTAACGAACATGTGATGGCCCCACACCAGGAATCCGATGATCGCGATGCCCAGGCTCGAGCCGGCAATGAACGAATACCCGAAGACGCCCTTGCGTGAGAAGCAGGTGATGATTTCGCTCATGACGCCCATGCCGGGAAGAATCATGATGTAGACCGCCGGATGGGAGTAGAACCAGAACATGTGCTGGAATAGAATGGGATCGCCGCCGATGGCGGGATCGAAAATGCCGATGTGAAACGCGCGCTCCAGGCCTACCAGCGCCAGCGTAATGGCCACCACCGGCGTGCCCAGTACTTGAATCAGAGCGGTCGCATAGTTAGCCCAAACGAAGAGCGGCAAGCGGCCCCAGGTCATGCCGGGCGCTCGCATCTTGTGCACTGTCACGATAAAATTGAGCCCCGTCAGAATCGACGAAAATCCCGCGATGAAAACACCCACGGCTGCGGTGATAACGAAGGTGTTCGAATAGGTGGTGCTGAACGGAGTGTAGAAGGTCCAGCCAGTATCCACGCCGCCCATCACAATAGCGGCCAGCGCGAACAGCGCGCCGGCGATGTAAATGTACCAGCTCAAAAGATTGATGCGCGGGAATGCCAGGTCCTTAGCGCCGATCATCATCGGCACCAGGAAGTTTCCAAGCGTGGCCGGAATCGACGGTATCAGGAAAAAGAAAACCATCGTCACGCCGTGCATGGTGAAGAATTTGTTGTAGGTGTCGGAGTTCACCAGGTCGCCCTGCGGAGTCAGCAACTCTAGCCGGATCAGCATGGCGAAAACGCCCCCCAAGGCGAACATCACGCTGATGGAGATCAGATAGAGCACGGCGATGCGCTTGTGGTCCGTAGTAAACAGCCACGACTTCCAGCCGTACTCCGCGTTCAGGTAATTCGGGGTTTCGGTAGTTTGCGGATCTTGTAAAACTGTACTCATTGTTTACCGCCATCTTGCGGAGTCGCCAGAGCGGCCGCGGTGGGCGCTCCGGGCGCAGTGGTGATCCCGAGCGATTTGATGTAGATGATTAACTGCAAAATTCCCTCTTCGCTGATCTGGCCCTGAAAACTCGGCATCACGTTCGGTTTATATCCGGCCACCACCTTTGCGTTGGGATTCAGGATCGACTCGCGAATGTAGGCGTCGTCGGCCAGCACCGTTTTGCCATCGGACAGTTGAATGCGCGACCCATATACGCCACGCAAAATTGGGCAGCGGCCCTGGCGATCCAGCAGGTGGCACGTGGAGCAACCCAACTGTTCGAACAGACGCTCGCCCTGCTGCGCCATGGTGCCCGACGATCCTCCCCCGGCCAGCCAGTTTTCATAATCCGCCGGTTCCATCACAGTCACCCAACCCACCATGCCTGAATGTTCTGTTCCGCAATATTCGGCGCAAAACAGATGATAGCGGCCGGGCTTGGTTGCGGTGAACCACATGGTGTCATAGTGCCCCGGCACCACGTCGTGCTTAATGCGCAGCGCGGGAATGAAGAAGCTGTGGATCACGTCTTCTGATGCCAGCGTGATTTTGACGGGCCGGCCAATCGGTACGTGCAGTTCGTTGATCTCGCGCTGGCCCTCCGGATACTGCACCTTCCACATCCATTGCTTGCCCACCGCGTAAACATCCATCGAGTTGGGCGGCGGAGTGGCGTTCAGGAAATAAATCTTGGCGCCCCACCAGAAGAACGTGAGCATTACCAGGAACGGGATCACCGACCACGTAATTTCCAATCGCAATGAACCGTGAATAGGCTCGGGAACTTCATCGCCGCGGCGCCGGTACTTCACCGCAAAGACGAAGATCGTGCCGAAGATGAGCACCGACATCACGACACTGACCACAGTCAGATAGATGTATAGGTAATCGATCTCGGTAGCGACCGCGGAGGCGGCTTCAGGCCAAAGTGGAAGCTGCATAGGCTATGCCGACCTCCCCGTGTCCATGTGCGAGTGCCGGTCTCGCCGCAGCATGATGAACACGAATGCGCCCAAGGCCAGGACGGTCGCGCTGCCCAGCACCCGGGTGATCTCGGTGATGGCAATTCCATATTTTCCCGTCGTGGGATCGTAGTGATAGCAGAACAGCAGAACCTGGTCGGCCGTCGTTCCGATTTTGTTGGCCGATGCCTCCACCAGGCCCAGGCGGAAATCGCGCGGCTTATATTGGATCCCGTAGAAGTACCGCGAGATTTTTCCCTCCGGCGTCAGCACCATGATTCCGCTGGCATGTGCGAACTGATTGGCCACCGGATCCCAGTTGTAGTGGAATCCAACGGTGGTGGCGAGCTTGGTGATGGCGTCCTGTTTGCCGGTAAGAAAATGCCAACCGGCTCTGGCGCCTGCTTGGCCTCCGGGGCGCTGATACTTTTCGATATAGTTGGCTTTTTTCGCGCCAGCCAGCTGCCAGGTTTCCTTGGGATTGAAGCTGACCGTGACCACCTCGTAATCGGACCCCACGTTCAACGAGATTTGTTCCATGGCGTGCGAGAGGCCGTTGAGCACCAGGTCGCACAGGCCGGGGCATTCGTAGTAGACCAGCGCCAGCACCACTGGCTTGTCGCGGAAATATTGACCCAGGCGCACCACTTGCCCGGTTTCGTCTTTGAACGTTAGCTCGAGCGGAATCTGCGCGTTTAGATTTTGATCGATGCCGACGCCTTGCACGGCCAGCGGGAGCCCCGCGGCGGGAAGACCGAACTGTTGCGCCCCGGCCAAACCCGGCAGCGCCGCGGCAATCAGCCCGGCAATCCAAAAATTCTTACTTCGCATCGCTACTTCCTTGTTTCGCTCGCGGCGGTTGTGCGGTTGGCGCCGGTGGTTTCTTGCCGGCCAGAATGTCGTCCAGATAATTGTGCGATGGCACGCCCTTGGCGGCCAGCATGTCGATGGCGCGATCGATCGGCACGCGCACCGTGCCCGCGCTCTTGTCCACCCAGGCATAACTATTCAGGATGTGATCTTCATGGGCCCGCAATTGCTGCAGTTGCTCGTAGGGCGCCACTTCGATGCGCGGCTCGGGCGGAATCACTCCCTGTCGCAGAGCTTCGGCGGTTTTGTCGGTGTCGTAGAAATAGCGGAAAATGCCGACCACCAAAATGAAAACCAGGAATGTTCCAACCGCGAGAAAAGCTAGCGACACCACGATGAGCCGTACGCTGACCTCGCGCTGCTCGTGGCCGGTTCCGTTCGGGCTGTGATGTATGGTGTGTTCCATGTTCGTATTGATAACGATCAGTGTCCGTGCCCGTGCGCTTTGAGCAGGGAATAGGTGTCCCGTGGATCATTTGAAGGAAGCAACGGCCGGGCCTTCAGGTTTCTGATAAAGTAAGCCAGCCAGATGCCGCCCAAGCCGATCAACGCGACGATATCGGTCCAGTAAACTTCCAGTCCGCGTTGACGCCACGCCGGTGCAACTATCCAGAATACATCCACTATCCGCATGATGATGATCCAGACCGCCAGCGTGCGCAGCCGGGTTGGATTCTTCTTGACGAAACGCAACAGGAGCAGGAAGAAGGGTAGGCAGAACTGGAAGATCGAAATCGTCCACGCGATGTAGCCCCATCCTCCGCTGAAACGGCGAACATACCAGGGGATTTCGTCCGGCAGATTCTCGGCCCAGATGATCAGAAACTGCGAGAACGACATGTAAGCCCAGAGCATGGTAAACGCCAGCATGAGGTTGCCGAGATCGTGGTAATGCTGGCGCGTCAGGAAGCTAGAGAACGGCTCGCGTTTCGACAGCAGCACCAGCACGGCCACCAGGAACGCGAACGTCAACAGGACTTCACCGACCGTAAACATCCAGCCGTAGATGGTGGAATACCAGTCTGACTCCAGCGACATGATCCAGTCGATGAATGCCAATGAGGTGGTGATGACAAACACCAACAAGGCGGGAGCACTGCGCGCTTTAATTCTTTTAAACAGCGCTGGATCGCCCGTGCGATCGTGCTCATTGGCCATCTTCAGGATGCGGAAGCCGGAGAAGAGCCAGATCGCAAAATACAGCAGCGTTCGAACGATGAACCACGTGGGGTTCAGGTAAGCGGCTTTGTGGCCAACCGCGAAATGTTCTGCCCGATAGCTGGCGTCGGTCCATTTGTATATCGTACCCAGCGCGAAAAACACCGGGATCGCGAATAGTAGCACCAGCGGAAGGGTCTGGAGACCGGATTCCATCAGCCGGCGTATCGCCACGCCCCAGTTTCCTCCGACGACGTTGTGCAGGAAAAAGATGCCCAGACAGCCCAGGGCCAGGCCGGCCCAAAAAATATAAGCGAACAGATAGGATTGCCAGAAATGCGAAGGATCCATGAACAGCCCGATCAGGCTGACCAGCAGCGCGATCAAACCTACGAACAAAGCGTTGCGCTGCGCGCGCTCCATTTGCTGGCCGAGAAGCGTCCCGCTCGGGGTCATTGGTTGTTGGCTCCTTGGACCGCCGGACCCGAGCTCTGTCCGGCCACGCGCGGCGGCGGCTCCACGGCCAGATTCTGGCGCTGGTCCGCGGGCACGTCGTTTACGCTCGCGGACTCGCTCAATTGCAGCGCGCGAATATAGGCGATTACGCGCCAGCGGTCGTCCGTTTGAATGCGCGAGGCGTAGCTTGGCATGGCGCCAAATCCATTAGTGACGACGTCGAAGTAGTGTCCCACCGGAGCATTCACCAGTCGGTCCGAGTAATACGACGGTGGCTGGCGAAAACCGCGCAGTACCACCATCCCGTTGCCTTCGCCCGTGCGCCCATGGCAGGGCGTGCAATAGACGTTGAAACGGTTCTCGCCGCGTTCGATATCCGCTTTGGCGATGGGAATCGGAAATTGATCGATGTCTTCCCCGTCCAACTTGCCCGTATAGCGCGCTTCATCGATGCGCAGGTGCCCTCGCGCCACGGTTCCTTCCACCATCGGCCGCGCCGAGCGCTGATCGCCAAAGAACGAGGTTTCCGCCAGCGGCTGGTAGCGCGGTTCCGTGTGCATGTCCTGGCGGCACGCGGTCAGCAGCATCAGGAGGCCAGCCGTCCATGCTGAACCGCGACCGTAAGGGAGCGGCATCCGCGTTCTCAACCTATTTCTCAACCTATTTCTCAACTTCGGCCACCTCTGCGGGGTTGAGTTGCTCCAGGAACGCCTTGGTCTTCATCATCTCGAACTTAGGATCCGTCGCTTCGATGCACAAGAAAAACCGGTCGACCGACGCGCGTTTGGCAAAGCTATCGACATTGAACACCGGATGATAAGGCATCGGCAGCTTATTGAGCGCCAGCATACCAATCACCGCGCTTAAGGCAGCCAGAAGCACCGTGCATTCAAACGTGATTGGAACATAAGCCGGCCAGCTATCGAAGGGGCGTCCAGCAACATTGTGCGGATACGCGATCACCGTAATCCACCACAACAGCGAAAAGCCTCCCGCCGCGCCGCACATGCCCATGAACAGAACGATGGGCGCCACCCAGTTGCGGCGGAATCCGACTGCCTCAGCCAGCCCGTCGATCGGCATAGGCGAATACGCGTCCATATTGCGATAGCCTGCCGCGTAGGCCCGATTCGCAGCCGCCAGCAGATGCTCGGGGGTTTCAAACTGCGCCATCACGCCGTATGTTCCGTGTCGATCCGCGAAAGTCTCGGTCATGCTTAGTCTCCGTGCGCCGGCGCGGGCGCTGGACCATCGTCAGTCACGTTCGGCGCCAGGTGGTGCAGCACTTCGCGCACCTCGAAGATCGAGATGGACGGAAGCACGCGCACGAACAAAATCATCAGCACCAGAAAGAACCCAAGAGTTCCGACGTACACCGCCCAATCCCACTGCGTCGGGTAATACATGCCCCAGGAAGACGGCACAAAGTCGCGAGCCAGGCTGGTGATAACGATGATAAAGCGCTCCAGCCACATCCCAATGTTCACGACGATCGATACGATAAACAGCCGCGGGATGCTTTGCCGCACCTTCGCCGACCACAGCGATTGGGGAATCAGAATATTGCAGAGAATCAGGCTCCAGAAGAAATAGCGATAGGGCCCCGTGGCGCGCGTCATGTACATGAACATTTCGTGCGGATTACCGCTGTACCACGACATGAACGCTTCCATCATGTAACCGTAACCCACAATCAGGCCGGTGCCCAGCATCAGCTTGCCCATGCAATCCAGATGGCGCATGGTGATCAGATCTTCCAGGTGGAACCATTTTCTCGCCGGGATCGCCAACGTCACCACCATCGCGAAGCCGGAATAAATCGCGCCCGCCACGAAGTAGGGCGGGAAGATCGTGGTGTGCCAGCCTGGCAGCAGGCTGATCGCAAAATCGAAGCTGACCACGGTATGCACGGACACCACCAGCGGCGTCGCCAGCCCGCCCAACAACAGATAGGCCATCTGATAACGCGCCCAATGTTTCGCCGATCCGCGCCAGCCCATGCCCAGCATGCCGAAGATAAACTTCTGCCACTGGTGCTTGGCTCGATCGCGCATAGTCGCCAGATCGGGCACCAGGCCGATATACCAGAAAATCAGCGAGACCGTCAGGTACGTGGTGACCGCGAATACGTCCCAAATCAGCGGGCTGCGCGGCTGTGGCCACAGCCACATGGAGTTGGGGTAGGGAATCAGCCAATACCCCAGCCACGGACGGCCCAGGTGCAGGATCGGGAACATGCCGGCCTGGGCCACAGCGAACAAAGTCATGGCTTCCGAAAATCGATTGATCGAAGTGCGCCAGTCCTGCTTCAGCAGCAGCAGAATCGCCGAAATCAGCGTTCCCGCGTGTCCGATACCGATCCACCACACGAAGTTGACGATGGCGAAGCCCCAGGCCACCGGGATCACGATGCCCCAAACGCCGACGCCCTTGTAGAACAGCCACACCGCGCCCGCGGCCAGGCCCTGCATCGCGACAAATGCCAAAAACAGGCTGATCCACCATTGTTTCGGCGTCGTCTCAATAGGTTTCAGGACGACGTTGGCAATCTTGTCGGTGACCGTTGTGTAATTGAACCCCGGCGCAATGATCTTGTCCGGACCGGGGTCGATTACTTTCGGCTCGAGTTCGTCGGTGTTCAAGCTAGGCATTGCCGATCTCCGGATTCGGGTTGCGCAGGCGGCCCAAGTAGGTGGTTCGCGGCCGCACGTTCAAATCTTCCAGCAAGCTGTAATTGCGCGCTTGCGCCTTCAGCTTCGCCACGCGGCTCTTGGGATCGTTGATGTCTCCGAAAACGATGGCCTGCGTGGGACACGCCTGAGCGCACGCCGGAGTGATTTCGCCGTCCGCGATGCGCCGGTTCTGCTTCTCGCTTTCAATTTTGGCCGCGCTGATGCGCTGGATGCAATAGGTGCACTTTTCCATCACGCCTCGGCTGCGGACCGTCACATTCGGATTGCGCATACCGTACAGGCTGGGGGTCCCCCAATCGGAATACAGGAAGAAATTGAAGCGCCTCACCTTGTACGGGCAATTGTTGGAACAGTAGCGCGTACCCACGCAGCGGTTGTAAATCATCTGGTTCAGGCCGTCGCCGCTATGCACCGTGGCTGCCACCGGACAAACCAGCTCGCACGGCGCGTTTTCGCACTGCATACATGGCACCGGTTGGAAATACAGCTCGGGATTGTCCCAGTTGCCCTTGAAATAGCGGTCCACGCGCAGCCAATTCATGTGCCGCCCGCGCGTGACTTCGATCTTGCCGACCACCGCGATGTTGTTCTCGGCCTGGCAGGCCGTCATGCACGCCGCGCAGCCCACGCAGGCATTCAGGTCGATGGTCATGCCCCACTTGTAGCCTTCGTATCGATAATCCGGATACAACGTGAGCTTGGGAGGAAGCGGCCGATCGTCTTCCTTCTGATCCGCGAACTGCGGAGTTTTCTTGTACTCGTCCAGCGTGGCGATTCGAATCGGCTCGCCTTCTTCCATCGTTTGCGTGTGCTGCGTGGTAGCGAATTCGTGGCTCCCGCCAACCTTGTTCATCTCCAGGCCGTATCCGCCATTGGGCTCCGCCGCTGTGCGCAGCAAATACGCGTTGAAACCCACCTCATTGCCCACGTGCCCGGCGAACGTTCTGCCAAAACCTAGATGCACCGTCGCGCTGTCGTTGGCGTGCCCCGGCATGATCCACACCGGCCCCGTGATCGTACGGCCCTGGTACTTCAGTTGCACAATATCGCCGGTATTCAGATTGTGCTGCTGCGACGTGGTGGGGCTGATCCACACCGCATTGTCCCAAGTCATTTTGCTCTGTGGCTTAGGTAGCTCTTGCAGCCAGCCGTTGTTCGAGAACGACCCATCCCAAATGGTCGGATCGGGCCGGAACATAATTTCAAGACCCTGCGCCGCCGTTGCTGGCGATGCCGCGGGCGCTTTCGCCGTCACGTTGATCGCCGCGAGCGCGGTGTTCGGAACTACGCCGTCGTGCAGCGCTTTCTGCCAGTAAATATCGAAGCTGGCAACTTTGGCCTGGCTCCTCCAATACTCCTGCACCAGGTCATGATCCGATTTGTCGGGCTGTCCTCCCAAGGTCGCAATTACTTCCAAAGCCGTCTTGCCGCCGTACAGCGGAGCAATCAGAGGCTGCACGAAACTGACGGTTCCGTCAAACGCGCGAACGTCGCCCCACGACTCTAGGTAATGCGCTTCGGGCACGCTCCAGACGCACTGCCTGGCGGTTTCGTCAGAATACAATCCCAGGTAGGCTTTCCAAGCCACTTTTCGCAGAGCGCCCGCGAAATCCAGATCCGCCGGCGCGCTGTAAACCGGATTGCCGCCCAAAATCACCAGCGTGTCCACTTTGCCGGCGTTCATTTCCCCGACTAGCTGCCGCAGAGATTCGGGCTGATCGGCCGGATTGGCTTCGATCGGGTCCGTGTAGGTGACCGTCTTGCCGGCGTTGCCCAGCGTCTGGTTGATGGCGTGCGCCAGCGCGTGTACTTCAGCGGATTGTTGCTCGCCCGCGATCACGATCGACGCGCCTTTGTGCGCCTGCAAATCTTTCGCGATCGCCGCAATTTCTTTGTACTTGCCGCTGGACTGCCCGCCTACACCCAACGCCGCCGCCAGATCCCGAGCCCAGGTTTGCACCTCGCTCGAACGCGCTACAAAATGGTGATCCGCCATGCTGGCCGTGGGTGAAGGCGACGGTTCCACCACGTACAGGCGATTGAGCACCGTCTCGCCGACCGGCTTTCCTTCGGCCTGCACTTGCGGTGGCAAATGCAACGGACCGCGATTGTCCGTCGCATATTGGGCGGATTGATTGGTGCGGGCCGGAATGGAACCTTCCTGATAGCCCTCCTGCCAATTTTCCTTGGGTTGCGGTGTGTGCGTCACGTTGCTCGACACCCGGCGTTTGTCCGCAAAATTGCGCGCCTGCCTGAGATTGCCCGGTCCGCAGGCCAGAAAATCGGCATCCAGCGATACTACGACGTCCGCTTGATCGAAATGGTAAATGGTGTTGACGGGCTTGCCGAATGCCAGCACCGCGCCCTTGTACGTATTATGCCGCCCGCATGCTTCATATTGATGCCATTTGGCGCCGGGCACCTCTTTGAGAATGGCATTGATCCCAGCGGCCAGCGTCGGCGACGTAACCGTCTCGGTCAAAATCCGAAGGCCCTGGCCATTATTCACCAGAGCCTGTTCGCGGCGCGCAGCCAGCGCCGCCTGGAACGAGATCCAGCTGCTGATGAGGTCCTTATGAATAACGGACTGCGCCCGATCCGGATCGTACATCGTCATGAGCGATGCTTGCTGGAAATAGTCCGAGGCGCCCAGGCTGCCGGGATGATCGGGATTGCCATCGATCTTGGTGGGCCGTCCCAGGTTGCTCGTGACCAACAGTCCGGTCCCCACGCCGCCCATCTGCATCGCGGTGGCGTAATACAAAGGAACGCCGGGCACGAACTCTTCCGGCTGGCGCACATAAGGAACGATAGTTTCCTTGGGCAGCTTGGTGCAGGCGGTAACGCCGGCCATCGCCAGCGACGCGGCAGCCAGCTTCAGAAAATTGCGGCGGTTGGCCGGATCCAGCCAGTTCGTCGTCCGGTCGGCGAATTCATCGTCGACGAAAGCCTGAAACTCTTTCGTTTCCGCCAACTCTTCCAGGCTCTTCCAGTACGTTGGTCCCTGGGCTGATTCCAGCCGAGCCCGAATCTTGTCGAGATCAAGAGCGGCCTTCTCGCTATCCACAGCGGGTTTCTCGTTCATCGGTGGCAAGTGTAGCAATCCGTCAGACTTTGAATGTGATACTCCTGGACCAGCTTCCGGCCGAGCTCTTCCTGATTACTCGGCGCCTCGTAGGCCATGTTGAAAACCTGATCGCGCGGACGCACATATTTCTCGGGGTTGCGGTGACAGTTCACGCACCAGTTCATGTACAGCGTATTCTCCCGGTACATGAGCGGCATCTGATCCACCCGCCCGTGACAGGTGGCGCATCCGACGCCCTTGAAGATGTGGATGCTGTGGTTAAAGTACACGAAATCGGGGAGAGCGTTCACACGCGTCCACGCCAGGGATTCGCCCGTGCGGTAACTCGAGCGCACTGGCTCCAGAATTTCCGCGTTCGTCCAGATCTGCGAGTGGCAACTCATGCAAATCTCGGTGGCCGGGATGCCGGCGAACGACGACGTTTCCACTGACGTGTGACAATACCGGCAGTCGATGCCGTCGTCGGAGACGTGATGCTTGTGGCTGAAAGGAACGGGCTGGTCTTTGACCACCTTGACGTCCGTGATGTAGCTGCCACGGTCCATCGTATAGGCGAAAGCGATCAATCCTCCGGCACCAATCACTGCGGCGGCAAGGCTGATTTTCGAAATGCTATTGGCACTGCGGTGGAAGAGCTGAGCCATCCAGTTTTCGGTTCCTGTTGACCCACCATGCTACATCAAATTGCGCCAGCATTGCAAAAAATATTATACGGCGAGTTTGAGTGTAAGACAAGCTACGCTTATGGAGATCTTGCGACCTCCATAAGCGTATTCGCACTTGAGGAGGAAATCTAGGCGGCGAAGCGTTTTCCGGCGGCGCGGCGCGCCCGCAGCAAGCGGATCCGGACAGCGGTTTCAGTCCAGCCATGCGCCCGCGCGATCTCTTGCACTTTGTAGCCTTCCAGATAATGCCGCTGCAACACCAACCGGTCGTTCTTCTTGCACGTCTGGAGAATCCGGCGCACATCAATCCCAGCCAGGTTCACTTTCGGCGGCGTAGCCAGTTCGGGAAGCGTTTGCAGGAACGGCTCGCGGCGCACGCAGCTCCGATGAATGTTGAGCGCGATACTATTCATCCAGGTCAGCACCATGTTGGAATCGCGCAATTGGCCGAGTCTTTCCCACCCTTTCACCCACGCGGCCTGCGCGGTCTCTTGCGCCCCGTCATAAGAAAGGCCCCGCGAAACAAGAAAGCGGACCGTCAGGTTGTACCCTTTTTTGTATGCGTTGCCGTATTCTTCACAAGTCATTTTTCTGCTGAGCTCCCTTGGAGAAAATTGCCTTCTCGGCTTTCGTTTCATAAGAATTGCAGTTGGAGTACCATAATGGCTGGCGTGGGCCTTAAAAGCTTAAGCGGTGTAAAATCTGATGCTTAGCTCCGGCCTATCGACCGGGCGTCGACGGCGCCGTCTGGGGAAGAAGTTCCGGACGGGCAAAATTTGCCGAATGGCGCCGTTCAGGAATTCTGAATTCTGACTTCTGAATTCTTGAGCCGGTACACCATAAGATCTTCATCCACAGTCACTTCCCCGATCTTGAGGGCGGCCGGCTCGTGTCCGAAGACGGTGAACCCCAGCGACGCGTAAAGCTTTTTGGCTGCGGCCTGGTAATCGCCCACCGTGAGGATGATCTGATCCAGTCCGGCGACGGTTCCGGCTCGCCTTAGCGCTTCCTCCATCAAACCGCGCGCAATCCGTTGGGCGCGATACTCTTCCTGGACAAAGACTCCCCAGATTCTGCCCTTGTGGCGCTCCTTCAGGCGTGTGTTGCGACCGAAACCCACCGTCCCCACCAGCCTTCCTCCGCTAAAGGCGCCTAGAACGAAATTCTCGTCGCTGGCGGCTGCGAGCCGTCCCCGGAAAACATCCAACGAAATCGCTCGGTGCTCCTCCGCGGACGAGCCAAACGCGCGCGGCTCACGTTCCAGCGCCTCGAGACGAAGCGTCCAGAACGCCTCGGCATCTTGCGCTCCCAGGGTCCGAATTTCTATAGTCATGTTTGGGCCGCTTTATCATTATCGTCGTGGCCTTGGCGCCGTGGGGCTTCGCCATTGCCGAGACGCCCGCGCCCGACCCCGCCCAGCAGCAAAAGATACTGGCCGACGCCACCGATTACGCTACCAATCACGAACGAGCCCTCCCGAACTTCATCTGCACCCAAACCACGCGCCGTTTCGAGGATTTTTCCGGCCGCGAGGAGTGGCATCCCGTCGACATCATCGTCGAACGGCTGACCTACTTCGAACACCACGAAGATTACAAAGTGCTCGAGATTAATGGCCGGTCTTCCGGCATCGCGCACGACCAGCTAGGCGGCGCTTCTTCATCCGGCGAATTTGGCTCCGTCATGAAGGGGCTTTTTTCTCCGGCTTCTAAGACGGAATTTCACTGGCAGACCTGGTTCACGCTGCGCGGCCAGAAGATGCACGTCTACGCCTACCAAGTCACAGCGGCAAATTCGGATTACCATATCGTGGTGCCGGGTCAGGCCAAGGATCTGGTGCCGGCCTATCATGGCCTGATCTTCATCGACGACCATAGACATTTCGTGCACCGCATCACCATGCACGCCGATGGCATTCCGAAGACCTTCCCGATCCAGGACGTGAGTCTCATGCTCGATTACGACTACACGCACATCGGCGACACCGATTATCTTTTGCCGCTCAACTTCGAGCTGCGCTCCCGCGATGGCAAAGTGTTGGTCAAAAACGACGTGGACTACGACAACTACCGCAAATTCACGGCGGATTCGAGCGTCCGCTTCGGCGACGACGACCAGCCGCTTCCACTTCCACCCAAAAAATAGCCGAAACGCGTCCCCGCTCTCCGTTTGCGTTTGACACGTGTGTTCATATAGAATCTCTGCAGGAACCTCTATAGAAAGTCTATACAAGATGCCGCCTTCCGCCAATATCGCCTTGCTCCAGGGCACGCTCGATGTCCTCATTCTTAAAGTGCTCGCCCTCGAGCCGATGCACGGCCTGGGGATCTCCCGACGCATCGCCCAGGTCACGAAAGACACGTTTCAAGTCAAGCCCGGCTCGCTCTTTCCCGCTCTCCATCGGATGGAAGAAGCCGGCTGGCTCAGCGCGGATTGGGGCGAATCTGAAAACAACCGCCGCGCAAAATTCTATCGCCTCACAAAGCGCGGCCTTCGACAACTCAAGCAGGAGACCGACAACTGGGGCCGCATCTCGGCTGCAATGGCGGGCGCCCTGGAAATTCCATAGGCACCTCCCATGCAATGGCTGAGTTCAATCTGGCGCAATCTTTTCCGCAAGCATGCAGTCGATAGCACTCTCGATGAGGAGATTCGTTCCTACCTGCAACTCCTTGTGGACGAAAAAATGGCCGCTGGCGCTGATTCGGAAACCGCGCGGCGCGAGGCAGCAATCGAACTGGGAGCACTCGAAACGATTAAGGAACAAGTCCGTGATATCCGCCGGGGAGCCTTACTGGAGGGCCTCTGGACCGAGCTACGCCAATCGATCCGCGCACTCCGCCACAATCCCGGTATGGCTGCTATGTGTGCGCTCATGCTCGCCCTCGGGATAGGAGCCAGCACCACCATCTTCAGCGTTTTCGAAGCGGCGCTCCTGCGGCCGTTGCCATTCCGGGACGCAGGCCGTCTCGTGGAACTTGTCGAAACGCGCCTGGATCGCGGCATGAGCGAAGTGGCATTTTCCGAAGCGGATTTCTGGGACCTCCATGACCGCACAAAATCTTTCGAGCGCGTTGCCGCGTACCACAACAATGAAGCCAATCTCACCGACGGCCAGCCTGAAAAAGTTTCGGCTCCACAAGTTACCGTGGAATTCTTTCGCACACTTGGCGTTGCTCCCGTTCTAGGTCGCGATTTTTCCGCCGATGAAGGCCGTGCCAATGTGGCGATCCTCGGCAATAAGTTCTGGAAGACCCGCTACGGAGGAAACGCCAACATACTCGGCAAGGTGCTTCGGTTGAGTGACCGGAGCTATACAGTCGTAGGTGTCCTCCCCGCCGGTGAACCTTGGATTGATGACCAGGTCTACCTTCCGTACCCGCATCGCCCGAACGCCGACCGCAGCAGTTGGGAATTCAACGCGGTGGGACGTCTCGCAACAGGCGTCACCCCTGAAGCTGCCAAGACCGAGCTTCAGAGGCTCGCTGAACTACTCGCCGCAGCCAATCCCAAAGAAGATAAGGGGCTCGGATTCGACTTTCTTCCGTCCCGCCGCTGGATCGCCCCGGACTCTACACGCACGGCGCTGCGCTTCTTACTCGTAGCGGTTGGGATTCTGGCGCTGATCGCATGCGTGAATGTAGCGAATCTGCTGCTCGCGCGCGGCCTGGCGCGCCAGCGTGAAATCGCCGTGCGCATCGCCCTGGGTGCCGCACGCGCCCGGCTGGTCCGCTTCGTCATGCTCGAATCGCTGGTGCTTTGCACGTTGGGTGCGGTGCTTGGACTGGCCCTTGCTGCGGCCTGCGTGCACGTTCTCCGGACTGCGGAAATCCCCGGCATCCCGCGCCTCGACGAAGTGGGCCTCTACCCATGGGTTCTCTACTTCACCGCCGGAATCACTCTGATCACGAGCCTGCTTTGCGGTCTTGCGCCCGCGCTCCAGACGCCGGCCCAGGGAATTGCCACTGCCCTCCGGGAGAGCGACCGCCAAGCCGGTGCGAGCCGCCGCCAAGGTCGCTTGCGCTCGATGCTCGTGACCGCTGAGGTCGCCCTCGCCTTCCTTCTCCTGGTTAGCGCCGGTCTCGTCCTGCGCAGCTTTCAGGGCCTGTTGAACGGGCACCGTGGTTTTGAAACCACGCACCGTCTCATGTTCTCGCTTAGCTATCCCGACAGCTACGGAGAGAACGGCAGGGGGAAGCAGTTCGTCGACAGTTTCCTGGAAAAACTCTCTGCTAATCCCGAAATCACGTCGAGCGGCGCTGTCAACGTGCGGCCCGTCGAAGGTCCCAATTTCGGCATGGGCATCGATGCCGCTTCGCACTCGTTCGCCTCGGGATCCCCACCTTGGGCAGGTTGGCGCATTATAACGCCAGGATACTTACGCGCCGTGGGCTTGCCGTTGTTGGGCGGCCGGAATTTCAACGAAACCGATAAGCCCGTCTGGGCCGAGCGCGGTCAGGCGCCGCCGTCCCATCGGACCGTAATGCTCAGTTCTGCCCTCGCCAAGCTGCTCTTTCCCAATGAAGATCCCGTAGGCAAACACACACTCCTGTGGAAGGGGCAAGGCGGCCTGGATGCGGAAGTGGTCGGTGTTGTCGGCGATTCGTTGGAGCGCGGCCTCGACCACGGAGCGGCCCTCACCGTCTATCTTCCCTATGGCCGCGTCGGCGTGCCTTCCGAGTTTGTTATCGAGACCCGCGGCGATCCGATGGCCGTAGTCCCGTCCGTGCGCGCCGTTATCAAGCGCCTCGATCCAAATCTGCCTCTCGCTGACATACGCACCTTCGACGATGTAGTCAGCCTTTCCGTCTCATCGCAGCGGATGAACTCCGTTGTCTTAGTGACCTTCAGTGGATTCGCCCTGCTGCTGGCGAGCCTTGGAATCTATGGTGTTCTTTCTTATTCGGTCAGCCGCCGCACTTCTGAGATTGGACTTCGCATGGCGCTGGGCGCAAGTGAATCGAGCATCCTACGGATTACTGTCGGGCAGGGTCTTTTGCCGGTTCTTGTCGGTATTACCATCGGCGGTGCTATCGCCGCGTGGCTGTCACGCTATCTCAAGTCGCTTCTTTTCGGCGTTCAACCCTTTGACCTGTCTACGTATGCTGCCGTTTCGGCATTGCTATTTGTGACAGCAGCGCTCGCCTGTTTTGTACCATGTCGTCGCGCAATGAGAACCGATCCCGCTATCGCTTTGCGGCTTGAGTAAGGGAACATCGCTCAAGCACCCTACCTGGCAGGAGCGCCAGGTGTCGACTGGAAGCCTCCAAAGAGTTTTCGGCCATCCGGCAAAGTCACCGTGCGGGCGTTGGCCACGTTGCGGCCGTCCTTCGCGGCAAAGCCGTCCACGCTGACTTGATCGCCCTCGTTCAACTCCGTTTTTCTCCAGCCTCGCCGGGTAAGGCCGCCCGGACTGCCCATTTCGAAGCCCCAGCTAGTCACCTCGCCCTTTTCGTCTTTCACGTCGACGTACAGCCATGCGTGCGGATTCGTCCACTTGAACGCGGTTACCATGCCGGAGACTGTCACAAGCTTCTTTTCGTCGTACTCGGAGGCGAAGGCATGGTGTGCCGACGCCGGCAACATGGCAAGAAGCAGAACGACCGATCCGGCGCAGAAAGCCTTGATCATTTTAAATAAACGCCGTCGTCTTGATCCCCGACACGTCAAACCGCTTCCGGCACCGCATGTTCTTGCACATCACTTTGTCTTCCAGCAGCACCATGTAGCTCGCGGCCTTCTTGAACTTCGCCCGATCGCGCTCGTCGGCGTTCCCAGGCAGCCGGTCCACTTTGGTTCGCACCAGCCAGGGCAGATCGTAAGCCTCCGCGGTTCGGCAAAAGGGGCAGTTCAACGTGATCGGCTTGGTAGTCCGGGATTCTTTGTAGAATGCTTTCTCGTCCATCATGGCTTTCTTCCTTACCTCACCGCCGCAAGCGACGACGCCCGCACTAAACTGGCGTCCAGAAGCCGGGCAAATTCGTCCACATCGGATTTCGCGATGTTCAGCGGCGGCGAGAACCGCAGCACGTTCCCGTGGAGCCCGCCCTTGCCGAGTAGAATTCCGTTTTCGCGCGCCGCTTCCATCACGGCGACCGTCTGCGCCGCTGCCGGCGTCTTGCTCACCGGATCCTCCACCAGTTCGACGGCCTGCAATAATCCCATGCCGCGCACGTCGCCGATGATGGAATGCTTGGCCTGCAGCTCCAGCAGCTTCTCGCGGAAATAGCCGCCTACCTCCGCCGCGTTGATCGACAAGTTTTGTTCCTCGATGAAATCGATAACAGCCTTGGCGGCCGTGGTCGCAATCGGATTACCGCCGAAGGTCGATATCGTGGCGCCCTTCACCGAGTCCGCGATTTCCGGGCGCGCGATCGTCAATCCGATCGGAGTGCCGTTTGCTAATCCCTTGGCGCTGGTGATGATGTCCGGCTGCACACCCCACTGCTCGATGCCGAACCACTTGCCGCCGGTCCGTCCCCAGCCGGTTTGCACTTCGTCGCTGATGAACACGCCGCCGTGTTTCTTGACGATGTCCGCGACGATCGGGAAGTATTCTTTGGGCGGCGTGACAAATCCGGCGACGCCTTGAATCGGTTCCGCGATGAATCCGGCAATGTGGCCGGAGGTAGTGGTGCGAATCACTTCTCCCACGTCCTGCGCGCAACGCACCTCGCACGAGGGATACGAAAGCCCGTAGGGGCAGCGATAGCAATACGCGTTCACCGCATGCACGATTCCGGCTTGCGTCACCGGCCCCAGCCGCCAGGCGGATTGCGCCGTCAGCCCCATGGTGAGCGACGACCGGCCGTGATAGGCGTAGCGCAGCGCCACAATCTCAGTCGATCCCGTGTAGCAGCGCGCCGCCAGGATCGCGGTTTCATTCGCCTCCGAGCCGCTACTGGTGAAGAACGATTTGGTCAGCTTGCCGCCTGGCGTGATTTGTGCCAGTTTCTTCGCGAGCGCCGCTTGCGGTTCATTCACGAAGACGGTAGATATGTGCTGCAAACGATCCATCTGCGCGTGCACCTTGCGGTTCACCTCTTCGTTGCAGTGGCCAACGCTCACCGTGACGATGCCGCCGAAAAAGTCCAGGTACTGATTGCCGTCGGCGTCCCAAACGTATTGGTTCTTGGCGTGCGAGATTACCAGGGGTTCTTTGTAGTAATGGAACACGCAGGGGAAAAGGTGCTGGCTCTGAGCAAGCAGGATATCTTCTTTGGTCATGTCTGATTCTAATACCGAACGGCTCCCCAGAGCCGTGGGCGGCGCGCTGAGAGCTGGCGCGCTAAAAGTCGGTTAATCGGCGGCGGGCAGGATGGTTGGGGTCGGTGAATTCGAGCAGTTCGATGGGCGCGCCGTTTTCGACTATGAACGCCACGCGGACGCCGTCGGATGGGCTGTTGGGAGGAATCAGGATTTCGCGGCCAGCTAGCTCGGAGGCGAGATCAGCCACTTCAAAGGCGACGTGCGGAACTTGCCGGACGAGATCAGGGACGGCCGCGTCCGCTTCGAAACGCATCCACTCCACGCCAAATTCGCTTTTCTCGTGGCTGACAATAAAGAGTTTCAGGTGTTTCAAGTGGGTCTCGCCAGGCTTCGCTTCCGTAGTGGGAATTCCGATGTGATGGTACCGGCGCATTGTTTTTCGCTCTCCGCGGAATTGGCACAAATTCTACGCTGTACTTCACTGATTTTGGCACAAGGAATCGGGGAAGTGGACGGGCGGTAAAATGGCTCTTCGTGCTTTGCCACAAGCTCTGGATTGCAGCGTCCGGCCTTTTCCTGGTTTCCAGTGCCCGAGCAACCTCGGTGGCCATCATCGTAACCAGCCAATCGATTCTGATTGCCGCCGACGGCATCGACACGAAAACCAGCAATGGAGTTGACAGCTTCGAGCCGTACTGCAAGATCAGGAACCAGGGTTCGGTCTTTTATGCCGCCGCTGGCGACCTTTCGATTCCTGCGCTCAACTTCAATGTATGGACCCTTGCGCGCGGTGCGGTTCGCAAATCCAAAACCATGCAGGGGATTGCCGATCGGATGGAGCGGAGCGTGCTCGCGCGCCTCCCATCGATTGTCGAAAGCAGCAAAAGCGCGGATCCAGGCAACTACGCGAAATGGCTCACCGGAACGCCGGTGATCCTGATTGCGTTCGCTACGTTTGAGAACGGCGTTCCTCGCGTCGTTGCGGTGTCTTTTCCGCTGGACCGCTCCGGCGCAATCCTCAAGCCGGTCAGGAATCTACTCGGCGGCCCAGGTGTAACGGTGGACACCGGCTTCTTCGGCTACAACGAACGAATGAAAGCGGCGGCCAGCGCTCGCACAGCCACCGACTGGCAGCCCAGATTCAAGAAGCATCCCATCGCTTTCATGCAAAGTCTGATTCAGCTTGAGATTGAGCAAGCCAGGCGAGACAATAGACGCGATGTCGGCCCGCCCATCGCGATTTTGAAAATCACGAAGCGTGGCGGAGCTTTCGTCGCCGGACACAAAGGCGCTTGCCCGTGAAAATCGCGCTCGACGCAACCCCCCTGACCGTCCCCAGCGGCGGAGTTCGGCGCTACACCGTGGAACTGACCCAAGCCTTGGCGCAAACCTTCCCCGAAGACCAGTTCTGGCTGTTGTCCGATCAAATTTTCAGCTCGCCAGTCTCGCGGTCCAATGTTCGCATCGGCCAGGGTCCCCGCAACATGCTCGAGCGCCGCTGGTGGTCCTGGGGACTACAGGGCGAGATCTCACGCCTGGGCATCGATGTCTTTCACGGGACCGATTTCGCGGTGCCGTATTTGCCGCTTCGCCCCAGCGTCATGACCTTGCACGATCTGTCGCCCTGGATGGAGCCGAGCTGGCACGCCGAATCCGATCGAGTGCGCGCGCGAACCCCGATGTTATTGCGGTTAGGTTTGGCCACCATGGTCATCACGCCTTCCGATGCCTTGCGCCGCGCCGTGATCGAGCGTTTTCATCTGGCGCACGATCGCGTGATCGCCGTGCCGCACGGCGCCAACCCCGCGTTTCAACCCGCACCTCCGGATCGCCAGGCCGGAGGCACCGCGCCATACCTTCTGTACGTGGGCACGCTTGAACCCAGGAAAAACATCGGCTTGGTCCTCGACCTGTGGCGCGAGCTGCGGCGCGAACATCCCGTCGACTTAATCTTGGCCGGGCGTCGCCGCGCGGATTTTCCCGAGATCCCGCCGGAGCCTGGCCTGCGCCTTTTGGGTCTCACACCCGAGGAAGAATTGCCGCGCCTTTATTCCGGCGCCCTCGCATGCCTCTACCCGTCTTTCTACGAAGGATTCGGTCTGCCGGTGCTCGAAGCCATGCAGTGCGGAGCTGTGGTGCTCGCCTCCGACGATCCGGCCATCCGCGAAGTGGCAGGCGCCGGGGGTGCCTCCGCCAAACAAGGTGCGATGCTCTTGGATGTTCGGGATCGCCCCGCCTGGCTCGCGGCGCTCAGAGCCGCTATCCTGGAGCCGGAACGGATGTGCGTCTGGCGCGATCGGGCCGTCGCTCGATCCCAGGAATTCTCTTGGATAAAAACCGCCCGGTTAACGAAAGCCGTCTATGAGCAGGCCATCGAACGTTTCCGCAAATAAGCCGGCGGCCCTGTTCCTGGCGCCCGAAGCCCCCTATCCGATGATCGGCGGAGGTCCCATCCGTGCGGCCTCGGTGCTCGAGTACCTGGCCCAGCGATTTTCCGTGCATGCCATTTTCTTCCGCGAACCCGGCGCGCCGCATCCCGCTGCCGCCCTTCCTCCCGGCCGGGTAGATCGCGTGGACGTCGTCGACCTGCCGTTTCACTCCAAGCGTCCGCTTCCGCGCATCGCGCGCAACCTTTCCCGAATCGTCCGCGGGCGGCCGCCCCTGGTCGATCGCTTCGCCGGGTTCCAGGCTCAAATAGCTCGCTGCATATCCGGCCGGCGGTACAAAACCGCATGCATCGAGCATTTCTGGTGCGCTCCCTATGTGGAACAGTTGCGTCCCAACGCAAACCGCGTGTTTCTGAATCTTTACGATGTCGAGTCGGCCTGGCATCGTAGCATGGCCGATTCCAGCAGCGGCTTGCTCGCCTGGAGCTACCGGCGGTTCGGGAAAGCGGCGCTGGATTTGGAGCGCTCCTGTTTCCCCCGGTTCGATTGCATTTTGGCTACCTCGTGCAACGATGCAAAACTCGCGCGAGCAATCGCGCCGGAGACCAATGTGGTGGTTTATCCCAACGCGCTGCCCCTCATCGTTCCGCCGCCCCGCTCGGAGCGCCTGGAGATCATTTTCAGCGGTAACCTCGAATATGCGCCGAACATCGCGGCGGTCCGATTCTTTCATCGCAACGTGTGGCCCGCGCTCCAATCCCGCTGGCCTGAGCTGAAGTGGAAGATCCTGGGCAAGAACCCGGAACGCTTCCGCGAGTTGGCTGCAAAAGATCCGAGCATCGAGATCACGGGCTTCGTGGAGGATGCTGTCACCGTCATCGCGCAATCGCAAGTGGCTATCGTCCCGCTACTGGCTGGAAGCGGCACGCGCGTCAAGATTTTGGAGGCTTGGGCCGCTCGGACCCCGGTAGTATCCACCAGTCTCGGCGCCGAGGGCCTGGAATACCGCGATCGCGAGCATCTGGTTCTCGCCGACGACGCGGAAAGCTTCACCACCGCTGTATCCGAACTTCTCGCGCTGCCCGACGATCGCGCCCGCATCGGAGCCGCGGGACGCCGCCTCTATGAAGAGCGGTATACTTGGCAGGCTGCTTGGAATGCGCTAGATACCGTTTTCCCCGGTAACGCGTAAGCGGGAGAACCGTCTAACCCGTGGAGCAACACATTCACGACCTGTAAACGTTTTGTGAAGGCCCGTCTAAGACGGGAAACCCTCTATACTGGAGATGGTCATGCGCTTTTCGGTGGATGCTCATGCGGTCGGCCAGCACTTAACGGGGAACGAAACCTACATTCGGAATCTTTTGAATTGTTTCGCCGTTTTGGATCCCCAGGCGGACTTTATAGCTTACATTTCGCGCCAGGACGCTTTTGACCAGGTACCCGATCGATTTCAGAAGAAGCGCGTCGCAATCAACCCGTATGTGCGGCTCGGTTACGATCTTCCAAGACGGGTGGCTCAAGACCGGCCGAACGTGTTGCACGTGCAATACACCGCCCCGATTCGTTGTGCGGCGCCAATTGTTGTCAGCGTGCATGATGTCAGTTTCCTGGAGCATCCCGAGTACTTCACTTCGCTTCGCGCCCTGCAATTGCGCTTGACCGTGCGCCGCACCGTCAGATCGGCGGCCTCCGTACTCACGCCCAGCGAATTCTCCAAGCGGCGAATTCTGGAGGCCTACCATCTCGCGGAGGAAAAAGTGGTCGTCTTGCCGAACGGCGTCAGTTCGGCCTTTCGTCCAGTCGCGCGCGAGGCAGCGCGGCGGAGTCTGCCGGCGTCGCTCAACATCCCATTTCCGTATGTACTGACGGTTGGCGATCTGCAGCCGCGCAAGAATCATTTAGGGCTCATTCGCGCATTTGAGGAGTTGGTGCGGAATTACCCGCAATTGCCCCATCACTTAGTCGTGGTCGGTAAGGAAACCTGGTACGCTCCCACGGTCACGGCGGCTGCCAAGAAATCGTTCGTGCACGATCGCATTCACTTTACCGGCTTCGTGGACGACGACCAGTTGCACCGCCTGTATGGCGCTTGCGACCTGATGGTTTATCCGTCCTTCTACGAAGGCTTCGGGCTGCCGATCGTGGAAGCGATGGCTTGCGGACGCGCGGTGGCTTGCTCCAATACCTCGGCCATGCCGGAAGTAGCCGATTCGGCCGCGATTCTTTTCGATCCCTGCTCCCAACGGGATCTGGTCACGGCCATGCGCGACTTGCTGCTCAATCCCGAATTGCGCTTGCGCATGGAGCGCTTAGGCGCCCAGCGCGCCGCCTTGTTTAGCTGGGAAAAGACGGCCGCGAAAACGCTCGATCTGTATTATGCTGTTGGTGGGCGCGTAAAGAGCGCGCCCCAAGTGTTGCGCAAGTCTGTCTCCGCCGTTCCCCGATGATGTACTCAATAAGGACAACGTTCAACATCACTGCCTCTTTCCTTCTGCTGGCGCTCTTGACCGTTGCCGCAGAGTCCACGCTTCCCAACGAAAACTTGCGCTACAGCGTCAACTGGCCCACCGGCGTGAGTTTGGGAGAAGCCCAATTGAGCGCATCGAGTTCGCCTCAGCACATGCATTTCCAATTCAACCTGGATGCGGGCGCGCCGGCGTTTACCGTGAGCGATCGTTTCAACTCCGATGCTTCCGGCAACTTCTGTTCGTCGCAGTTCGATAAATCGACTTCGCATGGGTCGAAGAAAACCAACGACAAGGAAACGTTCGATTCCAAAACCGGCGCGGTCACTCGCGGGTCGGGCGTGGGGAAGACCGAAATAGACGGATCCCCCTGCGCCAAGGATGCCCTGTCATTTCTTTATTTCGTGCGCCAGGAATTGAGCGAGGGCCGCATTCCTCCTCAGGAAACCGTGTATTTCGGCGCGCCTTACGAAGTGCGGCTGAGTTCCTCCGGAAGCGAGAGCATCAAACTGGGAGGCGCCTCGGTCGACGCAGATCGAATCACCGCGGCGATCAGCGGCCCATCCTCCAGCCTCACCGTTGACTTGTTCTTTCTGAAGGACCGGGCTCGCACGCTCGCACGAGTGCGGGTGCCGCTGGAGCTGGGCACATTTTCGATGGAACTGGTGAAATAGTTCCCACGCACCCCGTGCCACTGAGAGTCGCCTTCTTTTCCCCGCTTCCACCGGCGCGCAGTGGCATCGCCGACTACTCGGCCGCATTGTTGGCCGAGTTGCAAAAGTTGGTCGACGTGGAAGTGTTCGCGTCCAGGCCGCCGGCCTTCAATCCAGCCGACTTCGATGTCGCGCTCTACCAGGTTGGCAATAACGTTCATCACGATTTTTGCTATGAGATGGCTTTGGATTACCCGGGCGTCGTCGTGGTGCACGAAGCGAACTTGCATCACCTGATCGCCGACATCACTATCAAGCGGGACGACTGGGACGCGTACCTGCGCGCCGCGGAGCACGAAGGCGGCCCTGAAGCGCTGGCATACGCCCGCCGCGTGCGCGACCTCGAAGTTGGCCCGGATTACGAGGGCCTGCCGATGCTGCGCCGGTTGCTGGCGTCCTCCAAAGCCGCCATCGTTCACAGCGGCTGCGTCGAAACCGAACTACGGGGCGCCGGATTTTCCGGCCCCGTGGCGCGCATCCCGCATGGCGCTTGGATTCCCGACGCCAGCCGTTCGGAGTTTCGCGAGCGCTTGGGAATCGACATGCCCACGCCGCTCATCGGCATCTTCGGGTTTCTGAAACCCTACAAGCGCATCGCCGAATCGCTGCGCGCGTTCCGGCGGCTGGTGCGCGTTCATCCGGCGGCCAAGATGATTCTGGTAGGCGAGCCGCATCCGGAATTGGAGTTGCAGTCGCTGATCCGATCGTTGGATCTCGGCGCTCACGTCCGAGTGCTCGGCTTCCGGCCGATCGACGAGTTTGTCGGCTATCTCGCCGCCTGCGATATCATCCTCAATCTCCGCTATCCCACGGTGGGCGAAAACTCTGGAACGCTGATGCGCGCGCTTGGATTGGGCAAGGCCGTAGTCGTTTCCGAAGTAGGATCGTTCACCGAATTGCCCGCCACCATCTGCCTGAAGGCGCCTGTGGATGCCACCGAGGAAGATTACCTGTTTGAGTACCTGAATCTGCTCGTCAGCCGCCCGGAAGTCCGGCGTGAATTGGGAGCGAGGGCGCGCGAGTGGGTGGAGACCGAGTGTGCGTGGCCAAAAGTGGCGCAGCATTACGCCGAATTCCTGGAACACGTCGCCCACAATGGTACGGCGGATTTTGCCATCCCGATCCGCAACGTGGAACCCGCCAGTCCGCCCGCCGCGATCCGCGTCGAGCCGGAATACATTCGCTCCTGGGCGCCCGATGAAGCCGCGCGAGAGTATGTAGAAACGCATCTGACCCGTTTCGAGAAGACCCTCGCCATCACGCCGCCCGGCGGACCCGAAGATCGCATTTTGGAAATGGGATCGTACCTTCAGATCACGGCCGCGCTCAAGACGCGTCTCGGCTACGGCGAGGTCCGCGGCTGTTACTACGGACCCGCTGGCCAAGTGGACCAGCACGCTATAACTTCCAGCGAAGGTGAACCGTTCCAATGCGCGCTGGAACTTTTCGACGCCGAAAAAGACCGCTTCCCATATGACGACGGTTACTTTTCCACCGTCCTATGCTGCGAGCTGGTGGAACATCTGCGGGAAGACCCGATGCACATGATGTGCGAGATCAACCGGATTTTGCGGCCGGATGGCCATCTGGTCCTCACCACTCCGAACATCGCTTCATTGCGCGCGATCGCCGCGATTTTGTCGGGGTATCATCCCGGATTTTTCCCCGCCTATATTCGGCCGCGGGTCGCGGGCGAGGAGCCGGAGGCGCGCCATAATCGCGAGTATTCGGCTCGCGAGATTGTGCTCTTGTTCCATTACGCCGGGTTCGAGATGACCCTGCTTGAAACCGGGCCGTTCCGCAACGAGCCGAAGCCCGAACACGAATGGGTGAAACATTTGATCGCTCGCTACGAATTGCCGGCGGATTTGCGCGGCGATGGAATCTACGCCGTCGGCCGGAAGCGCGGCCCGGTGCGCGAACGCTATCCGGCATGGTTGTATCAGTGAGGCCGTATCAATGAACGCCGAATACCGCGATGTTCAACTTCGGGCCGAGGGCGCGGTGCTGCGAATTTCGGTCACCCTCGAGAACAAATCGCGCGAAACGTGGACGCCCGAGAATTTCTCGCTCGGCTGGCAATTCTACGATCCGCAATCGGGCGTCTTCATCGAGGAAGGCGTCTGGATGCCGGTCGCCTCCGACGTTCCACCGGGCGCCAGCGCTCAGTTCGACATTGCGATCCCGATTCCATCCGACTCCGGCGGATACGAAATTTATCTCTCGCACATTCAACCGCCCGATGGCTGGAGCTACGCGCGCGGCGAGCGATTTCTGCGCATCGGAGTCGAAGCCATCGACGGCCGGCTGAGCATCCTGGAGCACGAGATCACCACCGTTCGTTCATTGCGCTGGCGGCGAATCTGGGCGGCGCTGCCGAAGTTGATTGCCAGCCCCGTGCGCACTGTAGTACAAAACCGGCGCTTGATCCGTTCCATGGCGCGCCGCGATATTCTGGCGCGGTATCGTGGCTCGTTTGGCGACGTATTTTGGACGGTCTTGAACCCGCTGCTGCTGATGTCGACTTACTTCTTCGTCTTCGGCATTGTCTTGCAGTCGCGCTTTGGCCCGGATCAAAGCCGCACCGGCTTCGCGCTTTACTTCCTGGCCGGTATGCTTCCGTGGCTGGCTTTTTCGGAGCCGGTGGGCCGCGCGGCCTACGTGATTCTCGAGTACCGGAATTTCGTCAAAAAGCTGGTGTTTCCCCTCGACACGTTGCCGGTGAACCAGGTGGTTTCCGGATTGGTCACTGAACTATTCGGCGCCGGTATTTTCGTGGCGGCGCTGCTGATCATTCGCCACGCGGTCCCGGCCACCGTGCTCTGGTTGCCCGTGCTGGTAATTCCTCAGCTACTCTTCACGCTGGGAGTGTGCTGGTTTCTCGCGGCTCTCGGAGTGTACATGCGCGACCTCGGCCAGATCATGGCATTGGTTCTGACGATCTGGTTTTTCGTCACACCGATTTGTTATCCGGAGTCGAACAACCTGTCCCCCGCGATCTCGGCCGTGATGCGCCAAAATCCGCTCTACCTGCTGGTACGCATGTACCGCGAGGTTTTTCTGGAGGGCCGCGCCCCGGAATTGTATCCTCTACTCAAGTTCTGGGCGATCGCGCTGGTTCTGTTTTTCCTCGGTCACGTATGGTTTTACCGTCTGCGAAAGAGCTTCGCGGACGTGATCTGAGGTGGTCATAGCCAATTGGCGCGAGCGCTTTGCCGGCATATCGCACCGCGCCCGGTTGACCCCTGATAATCTTGCCGATCGGAATGCCTGCGACCTTCGCGCGCGTGGGAGCGGTGAACAGTAATTCGTAGTCTTCGCCATCGTGCAGCGCCTGATCGAGCGTCGCGCCCTTGAGCAGCGGCACGTTCTCCAATTCGGCGGCCACTCCAGATTCACGGCACAACCGGTGAAGATCCAGCGCCAAGCCATCGCTGATGTCCATACACGCAGTTGCGACCCCCACCAGCTTGCGGCCGAATTCCAGCCGAGGTACGATCGCGCGCTTGTGCCGCCATCCGCCGAGGGGTCCCGAAACGTACAAGAGGTCATTGGGCCGTGCGCCGGAACGCAGCAAAGCCTTGCCTTTGGCCACGGAGCCGCAGATCATTACTTCACACACCAGCTGGCCGGCGTGGGAAATGTCGCCGCCCGCAAGTGAAGCTTTCGCTTTTCGTAGCAACTTGAAGATGCCGCGATACAAACCGTCGATCCAGCGCTCGTCGGTCCAAGGCGCCAGAGCGATGGAAACCAGACAATACAGCGGCGTTCCACCCATCGCGGCGATATCGCTCAAGCTGCGAGCCGTTGCGCGCGCGCCGATTTCTTCGGCCGTCGATTCACGCGTGAAATGCACGCCCTCAATGCTGAGATCCGTTGTGAAGAGTAAATCCTGGCCGGCAGGCGGCCGGATCACTGCGCAATCGTCGCCGATCAGCGGAGCGCCGCGGCGAAGCTTCCCGGTGATACTGTCTTCGGTCACGATACTTCGGTCGCGGCAGCCGACACCAGGCCCGAAGGCAGCTCCTCGCCGAACACTTTGCCGAGATCCTCTTCCACTTCGCCTTCGAGCGTGGGCAACAGAGCTTCGGGAATTCGCTTCCGGATCACTTCCATTGTGACCGGGCTGAGATCGCGCGTGGAGTCTCCAGTCCGCCGCGCAATCGCCACCACTGCGTCATCCACCTTGGAACTCTGCGCTTTCGGGATTTTGAGCAAGGCTTCGATCCAGCGCGTCGCGGTCGTTGCCGGCATCACTTGATTGATGGGCCCGTAGAACAACTTCCGCGCGCCGATTCGCGAGAGGCACCACAAAGCAGTGTCCACCATTTCGCCCTTCTTCACCTGCGCGATCAGCGCGTCGCCGAGTTGAGTCTTGGTCTGCAGCGGAAGCAGTTCCAGGCTCGCCCCGGTGCGCCACATTTCGCGCAACAAACTGTTGTTGATTCGCGCGGGCCGTTTGCTCCCTCGCGGAAGCAGCACCGGAGAAAGCCTCTGGAAAATATCGACCTGCTGATTCTTGTTCAAACCGCCCGCGACGCGACCCCAAAAAATCCACCAGTCGATCTCGTTCTGCACCTGGTTCTGGAACTGAAGTCCGCCCGCGTAAATCCGCCGAGCCTGCTCGATGCGAAAATCATCGCCTGGAAATCCGAAGCCTGGGCGCAGCGCGAAGCCGCACAAATTGAGCCAGCGCATCTCGAGAGCAGGGGATCTACGGCGCGTCTCGGACAGCTCAAGTAAACGATCGCTCAACCGCCGGATCGCGCTCAAAGGCCATGAGTTACGCCCCAGCGCGAGCGCCTGTTCCAGCTTGCCAGGGAGCTCTTCCGGCGCCACCGTTCCGCCTCGAAACGCGGCTTCGATCAGCGCCTCCGCTTGCGATACGGCTTCATCGCTCACCACGGCCGCAGGCTTACCGCTGGAACGCGCGTCCGTAGTCTTGCGCAGTTCGAACTGCAGGCGCCAGTGATGCTCGCTGATCTTGGAATCGGCCCAAACTTCCAGCGTGCCCACCTCGGTTAAATGCGCGCGCAATTTCACCGGCACCAGCCGCTCGCCAGTTTTGCCGAAGCGAATCACCGCGTTCAACGGGGCATGCAGGTGCAAGCCGGCGGTATCGACGCTCGGGAGCAATTGCCCCACCGCGTCATCGACGCGAGTCAGCGAACTGTACAACCGGAACGACACCGGCCGGTTGGCGACGAGATGAAGATCCTGACCATCGAGCTCCAGCGTTTGTCCTTCTTCGGCGCCGCGCGGCACCAGGCAGACCGCTTCGTTGTCGCCCACGCCGACGTAATAGGATCGCGGAAGACCGCCGCGCACCAACAGACCCGCGCCGGTAGCTTTCACGTACGAGTAGTAGGCCGCGCCCACCGCGACCGCGAGATCCAGATCGCGATTCTCCAAGATCAGCGGCCGCCGCCCGTACCAGCGTTCCATCACGTCGGCGACGCGCTGCTGGCAGATCTCTGGAATAAAAAACCCGCCATTGAAGAGAACAGCGTTGGGCTGGGCGTCTTCATTGGCGCTCAGGAATGCGGCCAGGTGTTTCGTCACGGCCGGGTCGGAAACATACGGCAGCCCCAGCTCTCGAAACAGGCTGCGCTTCTCCTCGGCCGGTTGGTCGCCGATGTTACAGAACGGCAGAAAACCTTCCAGCGTCAGCTCGAGCGCTTCTTCGCGAGTGATCTCACTCTTGAGCGTTCCTCCCACCAGCGACGATCCCCCGCCGAGTACCGTGATCTCGACGCTCTTCAAGTTCGCGTCCGCGAGCATGCGTTCTTTCGCCGCCGCGCATTGTCGTCGCAGAGCCGTCCGTTGTCGTATCGACAACTGCGTTCCAAGCTTTGATTCCACCAGCCACGCCAGCGTCAGGTCGAGGTTGTCGCCTCCCAGCAACAGGTGCTTGCCTACCGCTGTGCGCGTAAACTCGATGCGATCGCCATCGCGATGCACGCGGATCAAGGTGAAATCGCTGGTGCCGCCGCCGACATCGCATACCAATACCAACTGCCCGTCGAACAGGCTCTTTTGCGATTGCGCGAGGTGATTCGCGATCCACGAATAGAACGCCGCCGCCGGCTCTTCCACCAGCGTCAATTTCTCGATTCCCGCTTCGCGCGCCGCCTGCACCGTCAGCTCGCGGGCCTCTTCGTCGAACGAAGCCGGCACGGTGAGAACGATATCCTGCGATGCCAGCTGGGTGGTGGGATGTGTCTGATCCCACGCATTGCCAATGGTTTTCAAAATGGAAGCCGATACATCCACCGGCGACAGAACGCGGCCGCCCTCCTGCGCGTCCCACGGCAGAATCTTCGCGGTGCGATCCACCTCTGGATTCGAAAGCCAGGACTTGGCCGAATGGACGGACTTGGTGGGAACCAGCGCGCCTTGTTCGCGCGCGTACGCGCCGACGTAGGTCTGATCGCCCAGAAACAGAAACGACGGCAGCGTGCGACGAGCTTCTATCTGGCCGGGCGCGACGTATTGCGGAATCGCCAGCACTTTGATCTCGGGATAGTCCGGCAGTTCCCCGTGGATTTCTTCGATGTAGGCGAGGGCCGAGTTGGTGGTGCCCAGGTCGATGCCGATGTTCATCGCGGCCTATTCGATTTCGATCTCGGCGGGTGCAATGACGATTGCATTCGAACCCGGCACAATCGCCGGCAGATCGATCTTCTCGGCTTTCCAGCCTTTGTGCCGCAGTACGCCGCCCGGCGCTTTGCCATTGACGGGGACGTTGCCCAGCAGCTTTACCGTCGCCGGATCGCTCGAATCCAGCTTGGTAAAACTTCCTTCCACCCCATCGATTACCGGCGCCAGACGCAGGTAGCGATTCAATGAATCTCGCGACTGTTCGTGCAAATTTCGGACGGCCGCCCCCACCTGATCGTCCGAATAGGCGCTGATGTCTTCCATCAGGAAGTCGATGAGACGCGCGTCGCGCTGCAGGATTCCAAGGATTTGCAGCGCCCCATCGGAAGGCTGAGGCGTCCGCGCGGCGGGAGTGGGCTTGGCAGGCGCGGGCTGCGCTTTTTTTGCTGAAAATCCGAACTCCTGCGCGATGTCGGCGGGGAGCTTGCCGGAAAAGAGAATGGCGAAAAAACTACGGAACGCGAGTACAATCCTGCTCAAAATGATCCTCTAGCCTAGGATACACGCTGGAGGTTGGCTATTGGTTGCTGGCGGGTGGCGCATGTGGCCTACTTTTGTGTTTGGCCGCGTTTTTTTGGCTGGGCCGCTGGCGATCTCGCTACGGCTTTTTATGCACATCACAGCCAACATTTTGTTTTTGGGTGGTGTTTGCCGGCTGGTCGTCGCAAACGGTATGCATTACGTGGGCGTGGCCGAAAAAGAACCACCTCTTCTTGTTCTGCTTGTTCTTGGAAGCAGTAGTGTCCGTTCGTGCCTGAGCGCCAGTTGAGTGTCGACTACTGTGCGACACGCCACTGCTGTGAGATCCGCCACTGCTATGCGATCCGGATGACGAGCTTCCACCACCGGAGTGGCCGCCTCCGCCCCCGCCTCCCGAACTTCCGCCAGTGGAGCTGGCCAACGCCATGGATGGCGATATCAGCGCAACTGCGCCAATCAGCAACACGGCCGCAAGATGTTTGGTACGAGCACTGGCGATGGTCTGCATGTTTTCCTCCCCAGCAGTTCGAGCGTAGCACCTACGACAGGCGGCGTCCATGGCCCTTTCCGGCCATAATGGTGGCAAATTTCATATAGCGTTCAACACGCTTCCGATATCGTCCCACGCGAGCCAGTGCTCGTTGATATGGCGGGCGCCGTGTTTCTCGTAGAACTTCTTGTAGGGGTTCCGAGGATCGATTCCGACGCAGACCCTGCGCCTCTTATTTTCGACAAACCAACCGGCCAGACGCTCTAGCAGCGCGGTCCCGATCCCGCAGCCGTGGTAATCCTTGAGCACGTAAATCGATTGCAGTTCACCCTCCATGCCGTGGCGCTGCGAGAAATGGCCGGCAATGTAGCCGATCAGGCGGTGATCCACAAGGGCTGCGAACAGGATGCGAGGCTCCAAGGCGTGCTGCGGATGATGGATGCGACGTACATAACCATCCCACCTGCTCTGGACCCGTTGAATATCGTAAATGTCGGGCGTGGCCAGTCCGCACTCGCGCAGTGTGTCGCTGTTGACCTGCGCGATAGCCGAAACATCCTCGAGCCCGGCTTCGCGGTACTGGGGCTCACTGCCGATCATGGCGGGAGGGTATCACAACTACGTGCCGCGGCCGTAGTGCGTTATAATGCCAGCCGTCCACGAGCTTAATTGGAAAGACGGGCGAGTAATATGGCAGACATTAACAAAATGAACCGCACTTG
>Ga0302324_100003187_pt1 | contig 37133 bp, 37 predicted proteins | sample Palsa_T0_1_FD_201949 | JGI IMG/M metagenome (GOLD analysis project Ga0302324, IMG submission 201949) | Peat permafrost microbial communities from Stordalen Mire near Abisko, Sweden - Palsa_T0_1 | ecosystem: Environmental > Terrestrial > Soil > Palsa > Peat permafrost | place: Sweden: Abisko... | reverse complement strand
CAGCGCGTCGATGCCGAGCACGTTGTCGGCCATCAACCCGTAGCGGATCGAGCGCGCGCCGGAGCTGTTGTTGGCGGTCATCCCGCCGATCGTGCAGCGGCTGGCCGTCGACGGATCGACCGGGAAGAACAGACCGTACGGGCGCAGCGCGCGGTTGAGCACGTCGAGGACGATCCCCGGTTGCACGCGCGCGCGCCGGCCGGGGACGTCGAGCGCGACCAACGCGTGGAGGTGCCGGCTGACGTCGACGATCAGCCCGCGATTGACCGTCTGCCCACACTGCGAGGTGCCGCCGCCGCGCGCCGTGACCGGGACGCCTTCCTCGCGCGCGATCGTCAGGATCGCGTCGAGCTCGTCGGCGTCGCGCGGCGCGACGACCCCGAGCGGCATCATCTGGTAGATCGACGCGTCGGTCGCGTACATCCCGCGCGTCGTGCGGTCGAACCAGACCTCGCCGCTGGTCGCGGCGCGCAGCCGCGACTCCAGCCGCCGAGCGAGGATCGGTTCGCGCGCGGTCGCCGGCGCGCTCACCGCGCGCTAGACGGCGGCGAGGGCGGGTGCGCCGGCCGGCGCGGCGAGATACTCGAGCGCCGGCGAGACGCCGTCGCCGTGCGGGACGCCGGCCAGCACGAGCCCCATCTGCACGCCGCACAGCGTACCGGCCAACATCAAGTCGTTGAACGAGCCGAGGTGGCCGATGCGGAAGACCTTCGCTTTGAGCTTGCCCAAGCCGGTGCCGAGCGACATGTCGAAGCGCTCGAGGATCTGCGCGCGCAGCGCGTCGGCGTCGACGCCGGTCGGGACGACGATCGCGGTCAGCGTGTTCGAGTACTCGCGCGGATCGAGGGCGAGGATCTCGAGCCCCCAGCCGCGCACCGCGCGGCGCGTCGCCTCGGCGTGGCGCGCGTGGCGCGCGAAGACGGCCGGTAGCGTCTCCTCGTGCAGCATGTGCAGCGCCTCGCGCAAGCCGTAGAGCAAGTTGGTCGCCGGCGTGTACGGGAACCAGCCGTCGCGGTTGGCGGCGACGATCTCGTCCCAGGCCCAGTACGAGCGCGGCATCGTCGACGTCTTCGACGCCGCCAGCGCTTTTTCGGAGACCGCGTTGAAGGCGAGGCCCGGCGGCAGCATCAGCCCCTTCTGCGAGCCGCCGACCGTCACGTCGACGCCCCACTCGTCGTGCCGGTAGTCGATCGAGGCCAACGACGAGATCGTGTCGACCAAGAACAGCGCGGGATGACGGGCGCGGTCGATCGCCGCGCGCACCTCGCCGACCCGGCTGGTCACGCCGGTCGAGGTTTCGTTGTGAACGATCGCGACCGCCTTGATCGCGTGCGCCGTATCGGCACTGAGGTGCTGCGCGAGCGCGTCGGGATCGGCGCCGTGACGCCAGTCGCCGGGGATGATCTCGACCACCAGTCCCAGCCGCGTCGCGAGCTTGCTCCACAAGGTAGCAAACCAGCCGGTCTCCGCCATCAGCACGCGGTCGCCCGGCGAGAGCGTATTGACCAGCGCCGCCTCCCACGCGCCGGTCCCCGACGAGGGATAGATGACGACCGGCCCGCGCGTCGCGAAGACCGGCCGAATCAGCTCCTGGACCTCCAGCGAGAGCTTCGCGAAGGTGGGGCCGCGGTGGTCGATCGTCGCGCGATCGATCGCCCGCAGCACGCGCTCGGGGACGTTTGTCGGGCCGGGGATCTGCAGGAAGTGGACGCCGCTGACGTGGGCCATGCAGACCCCTTGGCCGACGGCGAGCGACGGCCCTTTCACGGGGCGTACTGGGCGATTCCGTTGCCGAAGGACCAGTTCTCTTTCGGTACCTCGACGAGGTTGATGAAGACGTCCTCGCGGCGCAAGCCGACGCGTTCGTGCAATCCATCGGCGACGGCGCGAAAGAACGCCTTCTTCTGATCGACGGTGCGGCCTTCGCTGAGCGTGAGCTGCACGATGATCGCGTCGGCCGTGCGCGCGATGCCCAAGTAATTCGGATCGACGAAGAAGTTCGCCGCCGGGTGCTCGGTAACGACCTGGAAGCGGTCGTCCTGAGGTGCCTTCAGCGTCGAGAGCATCGCCTCGTAGACGACTTCGGCGACGGCGGCGCGGTAGCTGTCGGGCTTCCCGGCGACGAGGTCGATACGGGCGAGCGGCATGGGATCAGACTCCTCCGAGTGCTGCTAGTTGCGAGCGGCGGCGGTGGCGGCGGGCGGAGTGCCGCGCGCTGCGGACAGGCTGTTCTGATAGATGCGCAGTTGCGCGGTGGCCGCCTCGATCAGCGGCGCGTCGACGCCGAAGCGGCGCGCCCGCGCGGCGAGATCGCCGAGGATCTGCTCGACCTCGACCGGGCGTCCGGCTCGCAGATCGCGATACATCGACGATGCGCGCGGCGCACCGCGCTCCGTCAGCGCGCCCTTCGCGCGGGTCAGGGCGGCCTCGCGCAGCGAGATGCCGGCCGCCGCGGCCGTCGCCGTCGACTCCGCCAGCAGTCGCAGCGCCAGCGCCGCGCCGTCCGGCACCGCTTCGATCTCGCCGACGGTGCCGCGCAGGAGACAGGTGATCGCGCCCAGCGAGGCGAGCAGCACCCATTTCTCCCACATCTCGAGCAGGATGTCGGCCGAGAGGCGATTCTCGAAGCCGGCTCCCTGGAGCAACGCGTCGAGCGCGCCCACCCGCGCGGTGGTCGTTCCGTCCCGTTCGCCGTAGATCAGCGTGTGCAGGTTCGGGTCGACCTGTACGATACGCCCGTCGTCGTCGAGCGACGTCGCGACGTAGCAGACGCCGCCCAGTACGGGCTGCTCGCCGAACCGCTGCACGAGCAAATCGACGTGCCGCATCCCGTTGAGGAAGGGGAGGATCAGCGTCTCGGCGCCGACGGCCGGCGCCATGTCGTCGAGCGCGCTCTCGAGGGCGAATGCTTTCACGCCGAGCAGCACGACGTCGAAGGGCGCGTCGAGCTCGCCGGCGGTCACGAGCTGCGGCGTCACCGTCAGATCGCCGGCTGGGCTGACGATCTGTAGTCCCGTGCGACGCAGCTCTTCGGCTCGGCGCGGACGGACCAGGAAGGTGACGTCGCGCCCCGCCTGCGCTAAGTGTGCTCCGAAAAAGCCGCCGGTCGCGCCGGCGCCGACGACGAGGATGCGCTCTCCCATGCTTGCACCAGCGTAGCGCATCGACTACCATCAGTCTACACGTGTCGGCGCAGCAGAAGTTGCCCTCGGCGTACGAGCGGTTCCGGGCATTGCATGATGGGCCAGGCGCCTTCATCATGCCGAATCCCTGGGACGGCGCGTCGGCCGTGTTGCTGAAGCGCGCCGGATTCCTGGCGCTCGGCACGACGTCGTTCGGTATCGCGCTCGCGCTCGGGCGTCAGGACGGCCTGCACGCGGTCTCGCGCGACGAGGCGATCGCGAACGGCGTGCTCTTGTCGCGCCTGACCGATCTGCCGGTCAACGGCGATCTCGAAGACGGCTTCGGACCTAGTCCGCAGGACTGCGCCGACACCGTGCAGGCCGCAATCGCCGCCGGTCTTGCCGGCCTCGGCATCGAGGATACGACCGCCGATCCGGCGCGCCCGATCCACGACTTCGACGACGCCGTCGCGCGCGTGCGTGCCGCCGCGATAGCCGCGCGCGGCCGGATCGTGTTGACCGGGCGCACCGACAACTATCTCAACGGCCGGCCCGATCTCGACGACACGATCCGGCGGCTGGTCGCGTTCGCGGAGGTCGGCGCCGACGTCTTGTATGCGCCCGCCTTGCCCGACCTCGATGCGATCGCCGCGGTGGTGCGCGCCGTCGCGCCGAAGCCGGTGAACGTGCTCATCGGCCCAAGCCGTGGCGCGACCACGCTGGCCGGGCTCGCGGCGCTCGGCGTGCGCCGGGTCAGCATCGGCGGCGCGCTCTACCGCTGCGCGATGACCGGGCTCATCGACGCGGCGCGCCGGTTACAGGACGGCGACTTGAGCGCGGTGCGGCAGGCGATCGGGGGGAACGAGATCTCCGCGCTGCTGCCGCGGGCGTAGGCTCAAGCGATCGTTAGGGGCAGCCGTACAACTCCGGCGCCATCAGGTTCCGTAGCGCCGACGAGCCGGAGCGGCTGCCGTACTGGCCGTACACATTCAACGTCGACTGCGGGTCGTACGGCTGTGCGATTTGGCGACCCCCGTACGGCGCATAGATTCGCGGCGCGTCCGCCGACCACGAAGTGCTCGACGAGCTCGCGTAGATCGAGTAGGGATTCCGCGAGCCTTGCAACGCGTACGGTGCGGACGACTTCCCACCCAGTTGCCCAAGGGTCGTCGGGCAGCTCGATGGGGACGTACTCTGCGTGGTCGTCGTCGCCGCAACCGAGGTGAAGAGCACGGCGACCGCGGCGGCCGATCGGAGAACAGTGCGCATCTGAACCTCCGAGGCGCACTTGTCGAAGGCCACGGTCGCCACCTGCCCCCTTAGCGCGCCACGCGTGTCGCGCCCGGGCGGGCGGCGAAGGCGGCGAGCGTCGCGGGCAAGATGTTCAGTGCGAGGGCGCCGATGATCAGCGCCATGCCGAGCAGCTCGGCGTGGTTCGGGATCTCGTGCAGTTGCAGGGCCGCGCAGGTGACGCCGATGACCGGCGTGGCGAGCGAGGCGAGTCCGGCGACGCCGGCCGGCAGGCGCGCGAGCACGAACAACCACATCGTCCACGCCACCCCTTGCGCGAGGCCGAGGTAGACGATCGCGCCGATGAACGATCCCGTCCAGCGCGCGTGCTCCGGGAAGCAGAGCGAGAGCACGAGCATCGGGACGAAGCCCCACACCGTCTGCCAAGCCGTCAGCGGGAGCAGCTCGAGCCGGTCGCGGATCTGCAGCCGCCGCGCCCACACGACGCTCGCACCCCAGGCGACGCCGGCCAGGACGGCCAGCACGTCGCCGACCATCGTCCCGGCGTTGAACGGCGCGGCGACGAAGCCCAAGCCGACCGCGGCGAGAGCCAACGCGCACCAACGGATCCCGTCGATCCGCTCGTGCAGGACCGGCCAAGCGAAGAGGGTCGCCCAGAACGGCATCGTGTAGGCTAAGACGGCGACCTTCCCCGCGCCGCCCAGCGAGACCGCGACCGTTTGGAAGAGCGTGAAGGCCGCGGTCTGCAGCAAGCCGAGCACGAGCGTCGGGACGAACGGCGTCGGGCGCAGCTGCCGGCGCAGCGCGAGGACCGCGAGCAGTGAGGCGGCGCCGATCGCGGTGCGCAGCGTCGCGACGAAGAGCGGCGAGCCGTCCAGCGTCGCGATGCGGATGACGACCCAATTGTAGCCCCAGATCAGCGACAGGACCGCCATCACGAGATACGCGTCGCGCTCCCGCGAGCGCTCGGTCATCGCGCCGCGGTGGCCGAGCGGAGCGGCGCGATGACGCCCTCCGCGAAGCGCTCCATCTCCTCGGCTTGGGGGCTGCACTGCAAGAGCAGCAGATCGACGCCAGCGTCAGCGAAGGCGGCGACCCGCTCGCGCACGACGTCCGGCGTCCCGACCAGACCGCTGCGCAGCCCGCGGTTGGAGACGCTGTACTCCTGCAGCGCGACGGTCGTCTCGAGCTGCGTCCCGCTCAGCCACTGCTGGAAGTTCGCAAAGCCGGCCGCACTGGCACGCACGTCGGTGATCCGCGCCAGCTCGCGCTCCGCCTCGTCGACGGTATCGCGCACGATGGTGAAGCCGGCGACCCCGAACAGCATCGACCCGAGACCCAGGCGGGCCCGGCGCGCGCGCATATCGGCGATCTTCTCGGCGACGCGCTCCGGCGGATCGCCGTGCATCACGTAGGCGTCGCACTTGGTCGCGATCAACTCCTTGGCAGCCTCGGACTCGCCGCCGGCGTAGATCGTCGGGCGCGGCCGGGTGATCGGCTTGGGTTCCAGCACGGTGTCCTCGACCGTGTAATAGCGGCCTTGGTAGCTGAAGCGCGGCTGCGACCAGACGCCGTCGAGGACGTCGAGCCACTCGGCCGTCCGCGCGTAGCGGTCGTCGTGCTGCTCGAAGCGCACGCCGTACATGCGCGCCTCGTCCTGCCACCACGACGAGACGACGTTGAGCGAGAGCCGGCCGCCGCCGCCGATCCCATCGATCGTCGCGGCCTGCTTCGCCAACAGCGCCGGCAGATGGAAGGTCGGGCGCACCGCGACCATCAGCTCGAGGCGCTGCGTCACCGCGGTCAGCGCCGCGGCGGTCGACCACGCGTCGAGCGAGGGCGCGTCGACGCCTTTGATGTCGTTGAGGTTCAGCTCGGCGACCAGCGAAAGATCGTAGCCGATCTGCTCGGAGCGCCGCGCCAGCGCCGCGACCTCGTCCCAGCTGGCGTGCATCCCCTCGTCCTCGACGTTGCGCAGCCAGCCGCCGAAGACCGGCATCCAGTAGCCGAAGCGCATCAGCGCGCGCCCGCCGGGACGCCGCCGCGCGCGCGTGCCTCGAGCCAATCGCCCAAGCGCTCCCACGGATCGAAGCCGATCGTCTCGACCGGGTTGGCGACGAAGTTCGAGAGCGCGTTGATGTCGTAGTAGAGCCGTTCGCCGGTTCGCTCGTCGATCAGGAACTCGACGCCGCCGATCTCGATCCCGGCCGCGCGCGCGATCGCCTCGACCTCGGCGATCGCATCCGGCGGCGGCTCGGCCCGCACCGCGCTGACCGTCGGTGCCGGCTCGGTCAGGCAGACTTCGCCGACGGCGACCGGGACACGGCAGATGTCGGCCGGGCACAGATCGAACGTCTCGCCGCTGGTCGTCACGTCGATCGCATAGAGGTAGCGGCCGTCGAGCACCTCGACCCGAGTGATCTTCCCGTCGCGCTTGGGGATCAGCTCCTGCACCAAACCGACGCCGTCGGGTCCGAGCGCGAGCGCGCCCGACGCCGCAACCTCGGCCAGCACTTCGGGCGTATCGAAGCGGACGACGCCGGCGCCACGACCGCCGGTGTTCGGCTTGACGACGATCGGGAAGCGCAGCGCGCGCGCCGCGAGCGGCGCCTGGTCGGCGCGATGGACGACGCGCGTGCGTGGCGCGCGCAACCCGAGCGAGGCCAGCAACGCGAGCTGCTTGGCCTTCGAGATCTCGTAGCCGTAGGCGCGCGCGCCGTTGATGACCGGGACGCCGCGCAGCTCGAGGTCGTGCAGCAGGTCGGCGGTGTAGGCGATCGCGTCGCCGTGACCGCGCGTGTATGCCGAGGCGCTCATCCGGTTGAAGACGATCGTCCGCGGGGCGAGCTCGGCCGCGCCGGGGTCGAGGACGTGCTCGGTCGCGAGGACGCGGCGATACGGGAGACCCCGTCGCTCGAGCTCGGCGAACAGCCGCTCGAACCACTGCGGATGCTCGTAGTAGACGGCGATCGTCGCCGGTGCGTCGTGGCTCATCCCGACCCTCGACCGCACCGGCGAGGCCGGCGGTTGCCCGTTCACCGGCGCGCGAACAGGTCGAGGTGCGCGCCGGTCAGTCGCTGGTAGCGGCCGAAGGCGACCCCGTAAGCCGTGGCGGTCGTGGGGTCGGGCTGGGTCGGCGCATCGTAGCCGGCCGCGGCGGCGACGTTGGTCGCGTCGCCGATCAGGCCGATCGCCTGGGCGGCGAGCAGGGCGGCGCCGAACGCCGAGGCCTCCTCCTGGTGCGGCTGCACGGCCGGCAAGCCGAACACGTCGGCCAGCAGGCTGCGCACGAGCGGCGCCTTCGTCAGCCCGCCGCTGAGCAGCAGCCGCTGTGCCGCGCCGACGATCTCGCGCAACACGAGATAGACCGCGTACACGCCGAACACGACGCCTTCGAAGCCGGCGCGCAGGATCGCGTGCCGATCGTGGGCGAGATCGAGTCCGTCGAACGAACCGCGCAGCGAGCTGTTCCAGTACGGCGCACGTTCGCCGGCGAAGAACGGCAGCACCGTGAGGCCGTCGGCACCGGGCGCGATCTGGTTCGCGAGGGCAACGCCCTTCGCGAAGCGCTCGTCTTTTGCGACCTCGCTCAACAGCAGCGCGAAGATCCAGTCGAGCGAGGCGCCGGCCGAGCTGGTCGGGCCACCGACGACGTAGCGTGCGTCGTCGGCGCAGTAACAGAAGGTGCGGCCCTGCGGGTCGAGGATCGGGCCATCGGTCAGCACGCGCACCGCGCCCGAGGTGCCGAGCGTGAGCGCGAGGTTGCCGGCACCGCTCGCGCCGACGCCGATGTTCGCCAGCGGTCCGTCGGCGGAGGCCAACACGACGGCGGTATCGCCGCCGAGACCGAGCTCGCGCGCGACCGCCGGGCGAAACGCGCGCAGCGCCGTCGACGTCGGCGCCGGGCTGGAGAGCCGGTCCGCCGTGACCTTCGCACAGTCCAGCGCGGCGGGATCCCAGGCGCGCGCGCGGACGTCGAACATCCCGGTCGCCGAGGCGATCCCGTGATCGACCAGCCATTCGCCGGTCCAACGGAAGACGAGCAGCTCCTTGAGGCCGACGAAGCGCCGCGTGCGGGCGACCAGCGGCGCGTCGTTCTCGGCCAGCCAGCGCAGCTTCGCGACCGGCAGCATCGGGTGCATCGGCGCCCCGGTCGCGGCGTAGAGCTTCGCGCCGGTGCCGTCGGCGCGCCAGCCGTCGGCGATCGCATGCGCTCGGCGGTCGAGCCAGGTGATCGCGCGCGAGAGCGGCTCGCCCGCCTCGTCGACGCACAGCACGCCGTGCATCGCGCTGGAGAAACCGATCGCGGCGACCTCGTTGCCGCGCATGCGCACGTCGGAAAGGACGGTTGCCAGCACGTGCATCGTCGCGCGGTAGACCGCGTCGGCATCCTGCTCGACGAAGTCCGGCTGCGGCGTCTCGAGGCCGTAGAACTCCGAGCCGCTCGCGACCTCGCGTCCCTCCGGGGTGACGGCCAGCACCTTCACCGCGGAGGTGCCCAGGTCGATCCCGACGACCGTGGGCGGCGAGGCGCGCACTACGCCGGTTCGGGGATCTGCTCGATGCGCCCGAGCAGCCACACGTAGGCGGCGATGCCGACGACCAGGATCAGCGCGGCGGTGATCAGCGCGGCGTTGAACGAGCCCGTGCTCGCGACGATCAGTCCGGTGATCGTCGGCGCGAAGAAGCCGGAAAGGTTACCGAACAGGTTCATGATCCCGCCGACCTTTCCGGTCGAGTTGCGCGGCGCGATGAGGCCTGGGATCGACCAGGCGACCGGGGCGTGAAACGCGATCCCCGCCGTCGCGAGCGTGATCCAGAACAGCGCGACGTGGATGTCCTTCGTGTACGCGGCGCCGATGACGGCGAAGCCGATGATGAGTCCCACGATGAGGACGGTCTTGCGCACCCGGTTCGCATCGGCGCCGCGCTGGATCAGGAAGTCGACCAGCCAGCCGCCGACGACCAAATCGCTGATCGTCGCGGTCCCCCACACCAGCAGCGCGTCGAATCCCGCACTGAGGATGTTGACGCCGAAGGTCGTGGTCAAGTAGCCCGGCAGCCACGTCAACAGCAGGGCGAAGAGATAGTCGTAGGCCGTGAAGCCGATCGTCAGCCCCCAGACCTTCGGCTGCGACGCGAGATAGAGCAGGTGCGCGCCGCTTCCGCGCTCGGCCGTCGGTGTCTCGGGTTCGCCGCCGCCGGCGCGGATGAACTCCGCCTCGGCGTGCGTCAGCCGCTTGTCTTCGCTCGGGTTGCGATAGAACGCGTAGAACAGCAAGAAGAAGACGAAGCTGAGGACGGCGGTGCACCAGAACATCCCGCGCCAGCCGAAGCGCAGCAGCAGATAGCCGGCGAACAGCACGCCGATCCCGCTCGAGAGTTTGGCGGCGGCGTCGAACAGCGAGGTTGCCAGACCCCGCTCGTTGCGCGGGAACCAGTAGCCGACCGCCTTCGCGTTGGCCGGGAAGGTCGGCGCTTCCGCGACGCCGAGGAACGAGCGCGCGGCGAAGATCGCCGCGAAGTTCGGCGCGATCGCCGTCAGCACGGAGGCGCAGCTCCACAAGAACGCGCCGATCCGCGAGAGCGTCTTGACGCCGAAGCGGTCGAGCGCGATGCCGATCGGGATCTGCGCGAGCGCGTAGATCCAGAAGAAGGCGCCGCTGAGCAGCCCGAACTCCGCCGGTCCCAGGCCCAGGTCCGCGTGCAGTGGTTTCTGCGCGACGCTCAGCGCGCTGCGGTCGATGTAGTTGACCAGGACTCCGAAGCCGAGGATCAGGGCGATCCCCCAACGGAGGTTGGTCACGCGTTCGGCGGGTGCGATGATGCTGCGTTGCATGACCCTCGTCTCCCCTCTGCAAGGCGGCGCTCGGCCCGGCCGTCTACGCCGCGGGGTTCGAAGAACCATCGGGGCAGATGCCGAAATCTAGAATGAATGAAACGCACGCCGTCGTGGGTGTGGATCGTCGCTGTCGGCTGTCCGCTCGTGGCCTTGGTTCTCTGGTTCGCCCTGCGCCGGATGAGCGTCCCTGCCCGCGCCCGGCCGGCGCGTCCGGACGCCCCGGCCGAGCCCGAGGCGCCGGCCGCGCAGGAGCCGCCGGCCGTCCCCTTGTTCGGGCCCCCGCCGCCCCGTCGCCCGGAGGCCCCGGCCGCGCCGGCGCAGCCGGCCGCTGGAGCCCCCGACCCAATCCCGGGCTTCATCGCCGAGTCGGCCGACGCGATGGCGCAGATCGTGCGCGGCGCCGGCGCGAACCCGTTCGTTATCGGCTTCTACGCCGACGGCACGATCCGGTTCGTCGACCCCGACGGCGGCTGCTACGCCGGCAAGGCCGAGAGCGCGCGCGCGCGGATGCGCGAGGTCGGTGGGACGCGGGCGTTCACGGTGCAGATCGGCGTCGGCGCGGACGGTGGTCTGCAAGCGACGTTCACCGGCGGAATGTACGACGCCGAAACCCTTGCCCTCGTTCCGCTCGTCGGATGGAGCGTCGCATGAACGTGCTCGATCGTCTGGACACCACCCTGCGCGTCGTCGGCGGCGCCCGCCTCGAGGGGAGCGTCGAGGTCCAGGGCGCCAAGAACGCCGCGCTCCCGATCATGGCCGCCGCGCTGCTCGCGCGCGGCAAGGTGACCCTGCACCGCGTCCCGCGGATCACCGACGTCTCGGTCATGTGGTCGCTGCTGGAGGCGCTCGGCGCGCGGCTCTCGCTCGAGGACCGCAACACGATCACGATCGACGCCTCGAACGTCAGCAAGTACCGGGCACCGTACACGCTGGTCCGCAAGCTGGCCGCCTCGTTCGACCTGTGTGGGCCGCTGTTGGGCCGTTTCGGCCGGGCCGAGGTCCCGCTCCCCGGCGGCTGCGTGCTGGGGACCCGGGCGACCGACCTGCACGAACAGGCCTTCCGCGCGCTCGACGCCGACGTCTCGGTCGCCCACGGCTACCTGATCGCCAGCGCCCGCAGCGGCCAGTTGCGCGGCGGCGAGATCGAGTTCCGGATGCCCTCGGTCGGCGCGACGAAAAACGCGATGCTGGCCGCGGTGACCGCCGATGGGACGACGATCGTGCGCAACGCGGCGATGGAGCCCGAGGTCGTCGACCTGGCGCACTTCCTGATCGCGATGGGGGCCAAGATCAGCGGCGTCGGCGGCGACACGCTGCGCATCGACGGCGTGCGCGAGCTGCACGGCGTCGAGTACGAGATCATCCCCGACCGCATCACGACCGGGACGCTGCTGCTCGCCGGCGCGATCACGCGCGGCGACGTGACTGTCAGGGGGACGCGCCCCGACGATCTGGCCGCGTTGCAGTTCGCGCTGGGCGAGTGCGGGGTCAAGGTCACCTCCGGGGTCGACTGGGTGCGCGCCCAGGGCTTGGCGATCAAGGGCGGAACCGACGTCGTGACCGCGCCGCACCCCGGTTTTGCGACCGACCTGCAGCCGCAGATGCTGACCTTCCTGTGCACGACGCCCGGGGTTAGCGTCGTCGAGGAGTCGATCTTCAACGCGCGCTTCTCGTACGTCAACGAGTTGGTGCGCATGGGCGCCGACGTGCGCGTCGCGATGGACAACAACACCGCCCTGGTCAAGGGCGTCTCGCAGCTCTCCGGCGCGCCGGTCGAGGCCCCCGACATCCGCGCCGGCGCCGCGCTGGTGCTGGCCGGTCTGGCCGCCTCGGGCGAGACCGAGATCATCGGCCTGGAGTACATCGACCGCGGCTACGAGCGGCTGGAGGAGATGCTCTCTTCGCTCGGTGGCCAGGTCCAGCGGGCCAGCGGGATCATCCCCTTCGCCGAACCGCCGGGGGTCTTCGAAACCGCCGAGTACCCCAGCGTCTAAGGGCGAGGGCTCGGCTCCTCCGCCGCGCTCGAGGCTGAGGAATCCCTGGCTGGGGGCCGAAAGCCACGAAGCCGTTTCACTATGCAAGCGACGCCGATTCCCCTCGTCATCGGGGCGGCGCAGTCCGGGAGTTCTGTCATCGACATCGGGATCGATCTGGGGACCGCCAACGTCCTCGTCTACGTCAGAGGCAAGGGCATCGTCTTACGCGAGCCGTCCGTCGTCGCCAAGGACGTTCGCACCAACAAGACACTGGCCGTCGGCGAAGAGGCGCGGCTGATGCTCGGCAAGACGCCGAGCAACATCCAGGCGATCCGGCCGCTGCGCGACGGCGTCATCGCCGACTTCGAGGTGACCGAGGCGATGCTCGGCTACTTCATCAAGAAGGTCACCCGCCAGCGCTCGTTCTTCGCGACGCTGTTCCGGCCCAAGCCGTCGGTCGTCATCTGCGTCCCGGCCGAGATCACCTCGGTCGAGGAACGCGCGGTGCGCGACGCGGCCAAGCTGGCCGGGGCGAAGTCGGTCGACATCATCGAGGAGCCGATGGCCGCCGCGATCGGCGCCGGGCTCCCGATCGACGGGCCGTCGGGCAACATGGTCGTCGACATCGGCGGCGGGACGACCGACGTCGCGGTGATCTCGCTGGGCGGGATCGTCGTCTCGCAGTCGATCCGGGTCGCGGGCAACAAACTCGACGAGGCGATCATCCGCCACATTCGGCGCGTCTACAATCTGATGATCGGCGAGCGCACCGCCGAGGAGATCAAGATCAAGATCGGCTCGGCGTTCCGGCTCGACCAGGAGCTGGCGATGGAAATCCGCGGGCGCGACCTGATCAACGGTCTGCCCAAGACGGTCAAGATCACTTCGGAGGAGGTCCGCGAAGCGCTCTCCGAGCCGGTCCAAGCGATCGTCGAAGCGGTCAAAGCCGTGCTCGAGAAGACGCCGCCGGAGCTGGCCGCCGACATCATCGACCGAGGCGTCATCCTGACCGGCGGCGGCGCGCTGTTGCGCGGGCTCGACACGCTGCTCGGTGAGGTCACCGGGATCCCGGTCATCGTCGCCGAGGACCCGATGTCGTGCGTCGCGATCGGAACCGGAAAGCGGGCCGGCTTTCACCACAACCACCAGGGCTGACGTGATGCTCCCGGGCGGCCGCTCCCGCGCGATCAGCCTGCCGGCGCTAGCGCTCGTCGCTTGGGTGGTTGTGCTCGGCGCGTCGCCGGCCCCGGCCCCGGCGCCCTCGCACTCGCCGCAGGCCGACGCGATCGGTGGCGTCACGGGCGCGCCCGGGCTCACCACGAGCGACTACAAGATCGAGACCGACGAGACGCATTGGAACTTCAACACCGGCGCGTTCACGATGCCGCACCGGGTGAAGTTCTTTCGGCCGGGGACCGATGCGATCGGCGACAAGGCGAGTGGGAACTCCAAGCGAGGGACGGTCACGCTGACCGGAAACGTCGTCGTCCACGACAGTGGCGCGGCGCCCGAGGCCGGCGCCGAGCAGGCGTACCACGGCAACGGTCCGGCGACGCTGACCTGCGACGAGCTGCAGATCGATTCGAAGCAGAAGGTCTACACCGCGATCGGCCACGTCCACTTCGCGCAGGGCACGCGCACCGGCGTCGCCGACAAAGGGATCCTCGACCGCGGCACGGGCGTGCTGCACCTCGAGGGCAGCGTCGTGCTGCACGACGGCGACTCGTCGCTGGCGGCCAAAGTCGTCGACTACAACCTCAACACGAAGGACGTCGACGTGACCGGTGCGCCGGTCGTCATCAAGCAGCCGGTCCCGACGCACGCGCCGCAGGCTGCCGCGTCGCCGAAGCCCAAACCCAAGAAAAAGCACTTCCCCTTCTGACCGCGATGCTCGGCTTGTTCGACGCCGGCGAGGGCGGGAGGACGGTTCGCCAGCCGCTCGCGGCGCGGATGCGGCCGCGCACGCTCGAGGAGTTCGTCGGTCAGGATCAGGTCGTCGGGCCGGGCCGCGCCTTGCGCCGCGCGATCGAGAGCGATGAGATCCCTTCGATGATCCTGTGGGGACCGCCCGGGACGGGCAAGACGACGCTGGCGCGCATCATCGCGAACGTGACCGGCGCGCACTTCGCGGGGCTCTCCGCCGTCAGCGCCGGCGTGCAGGATCTGCGCCGCGTCGTCGCCGACGCGCAGAAGCTGCGCGCCGCCGGGAAGCGCACCGTCTTGTTCATCGACGAGATCCATCGCTTCAACAAAGCGCAGCAAGACGCGGTGCTGCCCTACGTCGAGGATGGGACGGTCACCCTGATCGGCGCGACGACCGAGAACCCGTCGTTCGAAGTCAACGCCGCCTTGCTCTCGCGCTCGCGCGTGTTCGTGCTGCGCGCGCTGACCGACGACGACGTGCGGACCCTGGTCGAGCGCGCGCTGCACGATTCCGAGCACGGCTTGGGGGCCGCGCACGTCAAGCTGACCGACGACGCGCTCGACGCGCTGGTGGGGTTGGCCAACGGCGACGCGCGCGTCGCGCTCAACACGCTCGAGTTCGCCGCCGCCGCCGCGCCGCGCACCGACGACGGGACGCGCACGGTCGACGTGCAGACGGTCGCCGACGCGCTGCAGCGGCGCGCGGCGACCTACGACAAGGGCGGTGACGCCCACTACGACACGATCAGCGCCTTCATCAAGACGGTCCGCGGCAGCGATCCCGACGCGGCGGTCTACTGGCTGATGCGGATGATCGACGCGGGTGAGGATCCGCTGTTCATCGCGCGCCGGCTGGTCATCCTCGCCAGCGAAGATATCGGCCTGGCCGATCCGCAAGCGTTGCCGGTGGCGATCGCCGCGCAGCAAGCCGTCCACTTCGTCGGTATGCCCGAGGCGAAGTATCCGCTCGCGCAGGCGACGCTGTACTTGGCGACGGCGCCGAAGTCGAACAGCGTCGGACGCGCCTTCGGCGCCGCCGAAGCCGACGTGCAGGGCTCGCGCAACGACCCGGTTCCGCTCCACTTGCGCAACGCGCCGACCAACCTGATGCGCCAGCTCGGCTACGGCGAAGGCTACCGCTACGCGCACGACGACTATGCGGCGATGGACGCGCAGGGCGATCTCCCGCCCGCGCAACCGTTGCAGTCGAATTTGCCCGAGGCGTTGGCGGGGCGGCAGTACTTCCGGCCCGGCAAGCAGGGTGCGGAGGCGCGGCTGCGGGCTTGGCTCGACGCGCGCCGCGGCCCCGCGCCCGACGAGCCCGATCCGTTCGCCGACGAGGACGCGTAGGATGGCGCGCATCTATCTCGACAACGCCGCGACGACCGCCGTACGGCCCGAGGTCGTCGCGGCGATGGTCCCGTTGCTCGGGGCCGCCTACAATCCCAGCTCGCTGCACGCGGAGGGTCGCGCGGCGCGCGAAGCGGTCGATGCGGCGCGCGCGACGGTCGCCGGGCTGCTCGGCGCGGCGCCGCGCGAGATCGTCTTCACCGCCAGCGGATCGGAAGCCGACAGCTTGGCGATCGTCGGGACGGCGCGAGCGCTGCGCGACCGCGGCCGGCACGTCGTGACCTCGGCGATCGAGCACCAGGCGGTGCTGCACGCGGTCGATCTGCTCGAGCGCGAGGGGTGGTCGGTGACGCGGCTGCCGGTCGACGCTCGTGGGTTGGTCGACCCGCAGATCTTCGCCGCGGCGCTGACGCCCGAGACGACGCTGGCGACGATCATGCTGGTCAACAACGAGATCGGCGTCATCGAGCCGATCGCCGAACTCGCCGCGCTGGCACGCGCCCGGGGCGTGCGCTTCCACACCGACGCGATCCAGGCACCGGGTTGGCTCCCGCTCGACGTTCGTACGCTGGGCGTCGACCTGCTCGCGCTCTCCGCGCACAAGTTCTCCGGGCCCAAGGGCGTCGGCGCGCTCTACGTCCGCGCCGGGACGCCGCTCGAGCCGCTGATCGTCGGCGGGAGCCAGGAGCACGGGCTGCGCGCCGGGACGGAGAACGTCGCCGGGATCGTCGGCTTCGCCGCGGCGCTAGCGTTGGCCGAGGCCGAGCGCGCCGAGGCCGCGCCGCGCGTCGCCGCGCTGCGCGACCGCCTCGAAGCCGGGATCCGTGCCACGGTCCCCGAGGTGCTGATCAACGGCGCCGGCGCCGCGCGGCTGCCTGGGATCCTCTCGGTCGGCTTCGCCGACGCCCCGTCGGAGGCGCTGCTGATCCGGCTCGACCTGGCCGGGATCGCCGCCTCGGCCGGGAGCGCCTGCGCCGCCGGCTCGCTCGAGCCGAGCCACGTCGCCCAGGCGCTGGGTTTGGACGCGCGCTACCGCTCGGGCGTGATTCGATTCTCGCTCGGGCGGGCGACGACCAACGGTGAGGTCGAAGAGATACTCGCCCGCTTGCCGGCCTTGGTAGCGGGCGTTCGTTCTCCTCTTATCGTGTAAGGGAGCCCAAATGTGGGAAACGACCGAGGGTGGCTCTAGCGAGCACTCGGAGGATCGGTTTTGAGCTCGGGGATCGACGGTGCATTCGTTCGCGACGTCCTGGTCGGCACCGGGGTCCTTTTGGCTGGGATCGGCTTCCTGGTGGTCTGTCTCGCCGGAGCGCGGCTGGTGCGCCGTTTGAACGGCACGCTGGATGAAGTCGATCGTCAGATCGAAGCATTCTCAGGCCCCTTGGTCGAGACGCTCAGCCACGTCGGCGGGATCGCCGACAGCGCCGACGCGGCCGTCGCGAAGCTCACCGGCGTGGTCGGCACGCTCGAGAACGTCGCGGGCGGCGTCGGCAACATCGCGAAGCTCGGCACGGACGCCGTCGCCCCCGCGGTGGTCAACCTCGGGGCGATCCTGGCCGGTCTCACGGCTGGTCTCCGGCGGCTGGTCCTCGGGGGGTCCCGCGCCGCGACCGATGGGGAAGGCGCCTTCCGTGGCTGACCAGCGCGGACCAGGGTTCGTCACCGGTTTGGCGATCGGCGCGCTGGCCGGAGCAGCACTGGCCATGGTCCTCGCCCCACAGACGGGCGAGGACACCCGCGACCTGCTCGTCGCCAAGGCCCGCGAGGCCGGGGAACGAGCCCGCGACACGGCCGACGACGCGAGTGACTTGCTGGCCCGCGGCCGGCGGGTCGTCGCCGAGGCCCGCGCCCGGATCGACGACGCGGTCGCCGAGGGCAAGGACGCCGCCGAGCATCAACGCAGCACCCTCGAGAACGAGACATAGGAGAAACGGTGGATATCAAAGTCAATGTCCGCGAGTCCGAGGGCGACGCGTACGTCGTCGACCTGACTGGCGAGATCGACGTCTATACCTCGCCCAAGGTCAAGGACGCGATCACCGAGCTGATCGATAAAGAGCACTACAACCTGGTCATCAACCTGGAGAAGGTGCGCTACATCGACTCGACCGGGCTAGGCGTGTTGATCGGCGGCCTCAAGCGCGTGCGCGAGCACGGCGGTTCGGTCAACCTGGTCTGCACGAACCCGCAGATCAAGAAGATCTTCGACATCACTGGCTTAGTGAAGATCTTCGGCATCTTCGACGATGAGCAGAGTGCCATGAAGGCCCTGGTGTGACGCCAGCCGCTCAGTCGGCGGAACGGACCTCGCACGGCACCGTCGAGCTGAAGATCCCTGGCCGTGCGGAGTGGGTCGCCGTTGCGCGGCTCGCCGTCGCCGCCGTGGCCAGCCGTCTGCGCTTCTCGGTCGACGAGATCGACGACATCAAGCTCGCGATCGCGGAGGCCTGCACCAACTCGATCCAAAGCGCGGGCGGCGTCGATGCCGGCGTGATCGAGATCATCTGCGACGCCTTCGAGAACGAGCTGTGCGTCGTCGTGCGCGATCACTCACGCGGTCACCAGCTCGGCGCCAAGGTGGGCAGCCTGGCGGAGGGTCGGACCGAGGAGCTGGGCGTCTTCCTGATCCGCGCCCTGATGGACACGGTCGAGTACACGTCCGATGCCCGCGGGACGGAACTCATCATGACGAAGCGCGTTACACCCTAGAGATGTCTTCCCCGGCCTCCCACATCGACGAAGAGCGCTGGGACCGCAACCGAGCACGCAAGGCGTTCGCCCGGTTCGCCGAGCTGCGCGTCGACCGTGCACTCGACAGCGGCCCCGACTACGCCGGAACCAATGAGTTCGACCGGCTGCGCAACGCGTTGGTCGTCGCGCACCTCAACTTGGTCCGCTATCTGGCGGTGAAGTTCGCCAATCGCGGCGAGGCGCTCGACGATCTGATCCAGGTCGGGACCGTCGGTTTGCTCAAGGCGATCGACCGGTTTGACCTCGAACGCGGCGTCGAGTTCACCACCTACGCGACGCCGACGATCGTCGGCGAGATCAAGCGCTACTTCCGCGACAAGGGCTGGGCCGTCAAGGTCCCGCGACGCCTCCAGGAACTCAACCTGAGCGTCAACCGGGCGATCGAGAAGCTGACCGTCAAGCTCGACCACTCGCCGACGGTCGCCGAGCTGGCCGCGCATCTCGGTGCCTCGGAGGAAGACATCCTCGAGGCCCAAGAGCTCGGGCAGGCCTACAATCTGCTCTCGCTCGACACCGAGCTCAACGGCGAGGGCGACAAGAAGTCGCAGACGCTGGCCGACTACGTCGGACAGAACGATGCCGGCCTCGAGTTACTGGAAGACCGCGCCAACCTCGAGCGCGCGTTCCAAGTCCTCACCGGCCGCGAGCGGGTCATTTTGTATCTGCGGTTCTACGAGAGCGTCTCACAGACCGAGATCGCCAAGCGGCTCAACGTCTCCCAGATGCACGTCTCGCGCCTGCAACAGAAGGCGCTCGAGAAGCTCAAGAACTTCCTCCAAGAGAAGTAGTGGCTTCGGCATAGCCGAAGCCGTCGCGGTCCTCGCTGCGCTGCGGTCCGCACGCTTCACTCCGCCAGCGGCAGGTCCGCGGGCAGCCCCTCTTCGAGCGCGGCGACGGCGTCGACCACCGCACGTACGTCGTCATCGGCCGTCGTGACGCGCCAGGCGATGACGAGCGAGATCAAGAGCAGCGCGCTGCCGACGAACCAACCCGCGCTCGGCGCTTTCCAGGCGTGCCCCGTGCTGATCGAGTAGGCGAAGACGCCGCTGAAGACGACTGGGCCGAGCAGCATCCCGACGCTGCGCAACAGGTTGATCGCGCCCTGCAGCTCGCCCTGTTCGTGCTTGGCGACCCGGCGCGTCATTAATGCTTGCGAAGCCGACGAGCCGATCGTCCACAGCATGCTGACGGCCAGGCCGATCCAGAACAGGGTCTGGTTGCCGCCGAAGAGCGCGTAGCCGACGGCGCCGAGGAACAGGCCGATCGCGACCGCGCGGCGTTCGCCGAACCGGTCGACGACCCGCTGGACGAGGAATGCTGAGATCAGGATCGTCAGCACGCCGACCGCCGCGAGCGCGATGCCGACCGTGCTCATCGTCCACGCATACGCGTAGAGCGTGTAGAGAACGAACAGCTGCGGTAACGCTTCGTGCGCGATGTAGCCGAAGAGGTTCGCGACCGAGAGCCCGGCCAGCTCGACGTGGCGGCGCAGCATCGTTATCGCGCCCAGCGGGTTCGCGCGCTTCCACGAGAACGCGTTGCGGTGGTCGCGCGCCAGCGACTCCGGCAGCACCAAGAAGCCGTACAGGAAGTTCACCAGGCTGAGCGCGGCGGCGGCCCAGAACGGCAACCGGAGGCCGTGCGCGCCCAACAGACCGCCGATCGCGGGTCCGATGACGAAGCCGACGCCGAACGCTGCGCTGATCATGCCGTAGGCGCCGGCGCGCTTGTCTTCGGGCGTGACGTCGGCGATGTAGGCGCTGGCAACGACGATGCTGGCGGTCGTCGCGCCCGCGAGGACGCGCCCGACGAACAGCCAGCCGATGCTCGGCGCGAGCGCCAGGATCACGTAGTCGAGGCTCGTGCCGAGGTTCGAGAGCAGCACCAGCGGCCGGCGACCGAAGCGGTCGGAGAGCGTGCCGAGGATCGGCGACGCGAAGAACTGCACCACGGCGAAGATCACCGCGAAGAGCCCGCTCAAGAGCGAGGCGTTGGCGAAGTCGCCGTGCTCGAAGCTGAGGATCAACGGCTGGAACACCGGGATGATGATCCCGAGCGCGATCATGTCGAGCAGCACGGTGACGAAGATGAACGCCATCGCGGCGCTACGCCGGTTGAGCACGCCGTTCTCCTTCTCGCAGACAAGAGCAACCGCCTGCTTGGTCTCGTCGGCGCGCCGGTGGGGTCGGCTTGCACGCAGCACGAAAGGCCCACGAGCGCCCATGATGCCCACGATGACCAACCGCCGCCGATAAAGGCTTGAATTGAAGTCCCAAGAACTCCGGCAGGCTTTCGTCGACTACTTCGTGCGGAACGGCCACGCGCATCTGCCGTCGGCCTCGTTGATCCCCGACGAGATGAGCACGACGCTCTTCACCATCGCCGGGATGGAGCAGTTCGTCCCGGTGTTTCTCGGCGAGCAACCGGCGCCGGCGCCGCGCGCGGTGACCGTGCAGCGCTGCCTGCGGGTGGCGGGCGCGAAGTCGGACATCGAGAACGTCGGCCGGACCGGACGGCACGGGACGTTCCTCGAGATGCTGGGCAACTTCTCGTTCGGCGACTACTACAAGCCCGAGGCGATCCGCTTCGCCTGGGAGTTTCTCACCGACGTCATGCGGCTCGATCCGGCCAAGCTCTACGCCACCGTCCACACCTCGGACGACGAGGCGCAGCGGATCTGGGAGCGTGAGATCGGTCTGCCGCCGGCGCACATCACGCGCTGGGACGAGGACAACTTCTGGACGATGGGCCCGACCGGCCCCTGCGGTCCGTGCAGCGAGATCTTCTACGACACCGGCGCCGCCAACGCGTCCGGTCCCGACGACGACGGGCCGAACAAGGGCGGGCGCTACGTCGAGATCTGGAACGTCGTTTTCCAGCAGTACAATCGGACCGCCGACGGCAAGCTGGCCGATCTCCCGCGCAAGGCGATCGACACCGGCGCCGGTTTCGAGCGGATGCTGGCGGTCGCCAACGGCCAGGTCTCGATGTACGAGACCGACCTGTTCACCGACCTGATCGCGGCGCAACCGGCGGTCGGTGCGACCTCGCTGGCCCCGGCCGAGCAGCTCGTGCGGCGGCGGATCATCGCCGACCACGCGCGCGCTGCGACGTTCTTGATCGCCGACGGGGTCTTCCCGTCGAACACCGACCGCGGCTTCGTGTTGCGCTTCCTGATCCGGCGCGCGATCCGCAACGGCCGGCTCTTAGGATATCCGCGCGAATTCCTGGCGGCGCTGGCGGGGGCGGTGGTCGCCTCGCTCGAGAGCGGGTATCCCGAGCTGCGCGCGCGCTTGGGCGACGTCCAGAATGCGCTGCGCACCGAGGAGGCGGCGTTCGCGCGCACGCTCGACCGCGGCAGCGAGCTGCTCGACGCGCTGGTCGCCGATGCGATCCACGACTGCACGATGCTGATCTCCGGTGAGGACGCCTTCACCCTGCACGACACCTACGGCTTCCCCTTCGAGTTGACGCGCGAGATCGCGAGCGAACAGGGTGTCTCGGTCGACGGCGTCGGGTTCGAGCAGCGAATGGACGAGCAGCGGCAGCGCGCGCGGCGCGACGCGGCGCAGAAGCGGGCCGCCGTGACGGTGACCGATCTGCCGGCGCTCGCCTCGACCTTCACCGGCTACGACGGGCTCGAGGCCGACGGCGAGATCCGCGCGATCCTGGTCGGCGGCACGCCGGTCGACCCGATCGAACCCGAGACCGCGGCGCAGCTCTTGCTCGACCGCAGTTCGTTCTACGCCGAGAAGGGTGGCCAGATCGGCGACCGCGGCGTTATTACCACGGCCTCGGGCGCACTCTTCGAGGTCAGCGACACGCAGTTCGTCGGCGAGGCGATCGCTCACCACGGGCGGCTGATCGAGGGCGTGCTGGCGGTCGGCGATGCGGTGCACACGCGCGTCTTCGCGGACTGGCGGACCGAGATTCGCCGCCACCACACTTCGGCGCACCTCTTACAGCGCGCGCTCAAGGACGTGCTCGGCGAAGACGTCATCCAGGCCGGCTCGTGGGTCGGCGTCGACCGAATGCGGTTCGACTTTCGCAGTCCGGTCGGCGCGCTCAGCCCGCAACAGCGGCGCGCCGTCACCCAGCGCGTCAACGAGCTGATCCGCGACGACGCGCACCAGGAGATGCGCGAGCTTCCGATCGCCGAGGCGAAGGAGACCGGTGCGATCACGATGGTCGGCGAGAAGTACGGCGAGCGCGTGCGCGTCGTGACCTTCGGTCCGTCGGTCGAGTTCTGCGGCGGGACGCACGCCCACACGACCGGCGAGTTGGGGCTGTTCGTCATGCTCGACGAGAGCTCGATCGGCAGCGGCGTGCGGCGCATCGAGGCGGTCGTCTCGAAGGCCGCCGAAGCCTACGTCGAGCGGCAGCAGGACACGCTGGCCGCGCTCGGCGAGACGCTCGCCGCCAAACCCGACGAGCTGGTCGAACGGGTCGAGCGGCTGCAGTCGGACGTGCGCGATCTGCAGAAGGCGCTCGGCGAGATCAAGGCGCGCCTGGCCGCCGGCGACGCGGCCTCGTACGTCGCGCGCGCCGAGACGCTCGGCGGGGCGCGGGTCGTCGCGGCGGTCGTCCCGGAGGCGAACGCCGAGGCGTTGCGCGCGCTCGGGAATGCGATCCGGGCGCGGCTTTCGTCGGGCGTGGTGGCGCTGGTGGGCGTCGACGGCGAGAGCGCCGCGCTGTTCGTCAGCGCGAGCAACGACGCGGTCGCGGCCGGCGTCCACGCCGGCAATCTCGTCCGCGCGGCCGCGCCGCTGGTCGGCGGCAAAGGTGGCGGTGCGGCGGCACAGGCGCAGGGCGGCGGGAAGAATGCAGCCGGTGCACAGGCGGCGCTGGCCGCGATGCGCGACGCGCTCGCCAAGCAGCCGGCGTGATCGCGCTCCTGGCGGCGGTGACGCTGCTCCTTCCGCACGCCGTGCTGGCGAACTACGCCGCGGCGCTGGCGACCTTGCGTGAGCCGCGCGTCTTCGCGGTCGAGTACACCCTCGAGCAGACCGGGACGCGCTCGCTCGAGCAGACGCATCGCATCTTCCGCAGCGGCACCGACGAGCGCGACGAAGTGGTCGCCGTCAACGGGACGCGCGCGACCGACCCGGAGGTGCGGATCTTCCACGGGCGGCCCTATCACTATGCGGTCTCGCGGCTCGCGCCGCGTCCGTCGACCTACGTCTTCGAATACATCGGGCCACGCAAGGACGGCCACCACCTCGACTACGTCTTTCGTCTCACGCCGAACCACCCGAGTGACTTCGTGCTGACCACGATCACGATCGACGGCATCAGCTTCCTACCGGCCGAGGTCACCTTCGTCACCGAGCACGGTGGGCACGGGGCACTGACCTTCGCGAAGCGTGGCCAGTTCTGGGTCGCGACGGGTGCCGAGGCGTCGGCGCGGCTGGGAGACGGCGAAGCGCACGAGCAGCTCACTTTCGACGACTGGCATTTCCCGCCGACGTTGCCTGCCTCGACCTTCGCGGTGGCGCGTCCGCTGCCGAGCTTGCCGCCCGCGCTCTGATCAGCCGCCGCGCGCGCCGAGCATCACCAAGACGGCGAACAACGCGCCGGCGGTGAACGTCCCCCAGCCGTGGGCGAGGACGTCGTGGACACCGGGGTTCGACCCGGTGGGGTCGAGTCGCGCGCGCGGTCGCGGCCGACAGCCCTCGAGCGCGTCGGTACCACCGGCGAGCGCATCCATCGCCGGGTTGTCGACGTTCGTCGCGCCGGCGGCGGTGACCGACCTCGGCGTCGCGTCGCCGACGATGCAGCTGCCGAGCGGAGCGTGACCGGTCGGCCCGGCGACGACCGTGGTGCGCGCGCAGCGCACGCAGGCGATCTCGGTACCGAGCGGTCCGGTGACGACGAAGGCGTCGGCGTCGGAGAGCGCGACGCCGCCGGTCGGCGTCAGCACCGCGATACGGCTCGTCGCGCGCACCCGTACGTGCAGCGCTCCGCGCACCAGCTCGATCGTCGTCGCGTCGGCGGCGCTGGCGACGACGTTGAGCGCGGCCCGCTCGCCGATGGCGATCCGCGTCCCGTCCGCGAAGTCCAACTCGGCCTGGCTGGCGGCGAGCGTGAACGCGTAGCCGCCAACGCCGAGGTCGCGTCCGTCGGCCAGCGGCTGCAGCGGATCGCCGGCGTCGAGCGCGTAGCCGACCGTCCCTGCGAGCCGGATCAACTGCGGCGGTGCGGCGGCGACGGCGACCGTCGCGACGGCAAACGGGATCACCCACGCACGTTTCGTCGTCGGCGCGGATGATCCGGGCAACCGTGCGACGGCGTAGGAGTTACATCATGACAAAACAGCTTCTGCTCAGCTCACTTGCCGCCGCCGTCCTCGGGACCGCCGCGGCCCTCCCGGCCAGCGCCCAGGACAGCTCCGCGCCGGTCTCGCTCGTCAGTTGGGGCATGCGCGCGCCGATCGGCGGCACGTACGAAGGCAGCCCCGACCCGTCGTACGGCCCGGACATGCTCGAAATCTCGTTCGTGAATCGTGGCCAGGTCGCCGCGACTGCCGTCGAATTCGTCGTCCGCTCGGGCAACCGCGAGCAGACCATCGTCGATCGGGGCACGTTCGCGCCCGGCGTCGACATCGCGCAGGAGTTCGAGCCGGCGTTCGTGGCCCCCACCTCCCTCGAGGTCGAGGCCGTGACGTTCATCGACGGCACGACCTGGCACGCCTGATCGCGCGACGAAGCCATGCACACGTTCGTGGCCGCCGCGTTGCTCGCGGCGGCCGCCTACCCCGCCACCCCGATGACCGCGCCGGTCCCCGGAGCGACGGTGCACATCCGTGACGACGCCTTCGTCCCGGCCCGGCTGGTCGTGCGCCCGGGGACGACCGTCGCCTTCGTCAACGACGACGACGACGCGCACACCACAACGGCCGACGACCATGCCTACGACTCCGGCGGCATGGGGACCGGCGAGCGCTGGCCGCACGTCTTTGTGAAGTCCGGCACGTACGCGTACCACTGTTCGATGCACCCCTTCATGAAGGCCGTCGTGGTGGTGAAGCCGTGAGCGGAGCGGAGCGGCCGGCCTGGCTCACGAACGGCGGCACGGCGACATGGGCGACATGGGAGAGCCACAGCCTGCGCTGGGCGTGAACGCAGTCGCGCAGACGTATCGCGAGCATCGTGCTCGTCTGCGCGCCGTTGCGTATCACGTCCTAGGCCAGGTCGATGCCGCCGACGACTGCGTCCACGCCGTCTTCCTGCGCTTGGTCGGTGCGCCCGACGCGTATCGGCCCGAGCGGGGCGCATTGCTGCCGTTCCTGATCACCTGCGTGCGCAACGAGGCGGTCAGCCTGGCGCGCAGCGAAGGACGGCGTCGAACGCGTGAGGTACTCGTCGCGCGCGATGCGCCGCTGATCGAAGAGCAAGCCGTCGCGGATCCCATCGAGGCCGCGCGCGTTCGCGCCGCGCTGCAACGCCTGCCGGCGGAGCAGCGCGACGTGCTGGTGCGCACCTACTACGGAAACCAAACCCAGACCGAGATCGCGCGGGCGTGCGACATTCCGCTCGGCACGGTGAAGGGGCGCGTCTCGCTCGGACTGCGCCGCCTCGCCGCCGAGCTCGCCCGAGGAGAACCCACATGAATACTGGCCATCTCGAAGACGACGCCGAGCTGTACGTGCTCGGCGCGATCCCCGAACAACGCGTGGTGATCGAGCGCCATCTGCGCGTCTGCGCCGCCTGCACCGAACGCGTTCGGGTCGCCGAAGTCGCCGCCGCCGCGCTTGCCGCGGCGCTGCCGCTCGCCCCGGCGGCGGTCGTGCCGCTGACGCGCCCAGCCGCTCGGAGGTGGTGGCCCCTGGCGGCGGCGGCAGCGGTCGTCGTCGCCGTCGGCGGCCTCGCGGTCAGCCACGAACGTGCGACCGACGCGCAGTTGGCGCGCACCGATACCGCGCTGATCGCGATGGCGGGGGCGCACTTCAACCACGTCACGCTGGCCGGCGAGCCCGGCGTGATCGCCAAGGCGATCTACGCGCGCGACGGCGCCTGGTGCTACATCGTCGCCGACGGAGTCCCCTCCGGTGCGCACGTCGTCGTGACCGAGGGCGGTGCGTCGCACGACCTTGGCGTCCTCGCGGGGGAACATCCGGCGACCCTGTTCGTGCGCGCGCCCGGCCGCGCGAGCGAGTTCACGATCGTCGCGAACGGCGCGGTCGAGGCACGCGGCGTCCCGCAGTACTAGAGAGCTTGGCCGCCGGTCGCGGTCCGAATCCCGGCCAGGTGCGCGTCGACGCGCTCCTCGATCAGCGTCCAGCGCTCGCCGTCGACCTCGAAGACCGCGTACGCGCCGTTCTCGACCAGCATCTCCCAGAAGGCCTGCAGCTCGCGACCCAGCCCGTCGAGTAGCGCGACGCGGACGACCGCATCGTGGGTCACGACGAGCGTCGGTGTGTGCGGGTGCAGCGCGAGAGCGAACGCGCGCCAGCGATCGCGCACCTGCTGCGGCGTCTCGCCCCCTTCGAAGGCGACCCGCTGCGGGTTCTCGCGCCAATCGTGATAGCGCGCACTGTCGTTGGCGGCGATCTCGTCGCGCAGCCGCCCTTCCCAGGTGCCGTGCGCGATCTCCAGCAGCCGGTCGTCCGTCTCGAGGCGCAGGTTGAGGCGCTCGGCGCTCGGTTTCGCGGTCGCTGTGCAGCGTAACAGCGGCGAAGCGACGACGCGGCCGACCTCGTGCGCGACGATCGCCTCGGCGAGCGCGAACGCCTGCTGCATGCCGAGCGCCGTCAGCGCCGACTCGCGGCGGCCCTGGTAGCGGCCGGCGAGATTCCAGGTCGTCTCGCCGTGCCGCGCGACGTATACGCGCACGCTACGCCGTTGGCGCGCGAGCCGAGGCGAACCTTCCAACTATGACGTGCACCACCGTCGCTACCATCTCGCTCGACCGTTCCGGCAGCGGGACGATCACCTACACCAACGGAACGACGGCGCCGGTCAAAGATTGGATCATCGTCGGCTGAGCAAATCGGCTACGTTCAGGTCGGGAGCACCTCGATGATCCCCATCATGCCGTGGTCTTCGTGGAACAGCATGTGACAGTGGAAGACGAAGACGCCGGGATCGACGTTGCGGAAGTCGATCAAGATTTTCGTCAGGCTCGGAGTGATCGGTGGCGTCGAGCCGGCCGCCGGTTTGGCGTCGATTGGCGTGAGCGTCCCGGCCGGTAGCGGGATCGTGTCGAGGAACACCTGTTGGTAGGGATTCGTCGCCTCGAACGGGCTCTGCAACGCGACGAACGTCAACTGATGGATATGGAAAGCGTGGATCTCGCCCGAGGCGTTGTAGAGATACCACTCCTCGACGGCGTTGCGATGGACGCGAATCCACGGGATGTAGGGGTAGTTCGGATCCGGTGACGTCCCGGCCGGCGCGAGCCAGAACGGCCGCTCGGTGAACGGCAGCGCCCGCACCGACGGCGGCGGATTGCGGCCCGGCGCGTAGCCGGTCTCGGTCACGTTCCAGTTCGGCGGTCCGGCCTGCGAGTACATCGTGAACGTCACCGCGCGCGAGGCGGTCACCTTCGGCTGATCGTCGGCGACGAGTTGGCCGGCGCCGGTGAGCCGCGCGTGCTGCTGCGTCGGCCGGGCCACCGCCAGGCTGACCGGATGCGCGCCGACGAGCGAGGGGATGATGCGCAGGATGTTGCGCTGCGGGATCGCGGAGCCCAGGTATCCGCCGCACCAAGGGATCCCGCTCGCGCTGCGGCTCTGCATCGTGCCGGCCGCCGAGACGATGGTGAGCGGACCGCGCAGCGGCGTGACCTGGATGTCGACGCGTCCCGAGGGCGGCACGAAGACGTTCGGCACGACGACGAAGCCCGGCTTCGTCGGGTCGACCCGATTGGTCTCGAAGTTCCAGTTGACCGGGACGCCGTCGCGCGCCAGGACGACCAGCGGCACGACGCTGCCGTCGTCGGCGAGGGTCTGCACGTTGATATACGTGTCGGCTGCCGCGTCGAGGATGCGATACCGGACTCCCACGAAGGCGAGTTGCCGCACCGCCGGCCCGATCGCCGGCGTCGGCCGGCCACCGAGCACGACCGGGATCAGCGCGCCGTTGACCGCCAACGGATCGCCGAGGGCCGACGGCGTCGGCGGCTGCGGCGAGCAGTAGCTCGGCCCTGCCGGTGGCCAGGCGAAACCCGAGAACCACGGTCCCGGACTGAACGCCGGGAACGGCACGGGCGTGCCGGCCACCGCGCGCAGGGCGTGGAGCACCGGCGCTGCCAACTGCGCGTAGTGTGCCGCGAGCGCGTCCGGTGCGGTCTGCAACGAAGCATCGCCCATGCCGGGCATCGCGCTCATCGCGCGCGCCGCCGCATGCACGCCGGGCGGCAGCGTGGCTTGGACGCCCGGCGCGTTCTTGACGACCAGCAGCACGGCCGACGGCTGGGGACCCGGTGAGGCCGGCTCGACGATCAGCGCGCCGGCGAGTCCACCGCCGACCTGCTCGTACGAGAGCCCGTGCAGATGCGCGTGGTACCAGTACGTCCCCGGCGGTTGCGTCAGCGGCACCGAGAAGGTGTAGACGCAGCTATTCGTGTTCGGCGCCCAAACCAGCGATTTGAAGACGTTGTCGACGTACGGGTCGACGTGCCAACCGTGGGTGTGGAAGTTCGTATCGTTCGACGCCATCCACGGCACGTCGGGCTGTGTCGGGACGCGCGCGTGATTGAAGTAGCCGGGCGGCAAGAGCGCCGGGTTCGGCGTCGGCATCGCGCCGTCGAACGGGAGCCAGGCGCAGCCGTCGCTGGTCGGGATGATCCCCGAGGGTGGGCTCGGGACCGGCGTCGGGCCGCCGGGGATGCGGTTGATGAGCGTCATGCGGAACGTCCCGCCCTGGCGCACGCGGATCGCCGGCGCTTCGACGTAGGACAGCGCCGCTGCCGGCGAGGTCACGTAGCAGAAGTGCTGGACCGCGCTGCCGTTGTTCTGCGTGGTCGGCCCTTGCATGACATAGATGGTGAACTGCGTGTTCACGGTCGCGTCGATCACCGGCGGGCTCGGCAGCACTCCCGGGGCCGGCGAGTTCGGGATGCACGGCCGCGTCGTGGCGGCCGCCGCGATGCTCGCCGCACCGGCCGCGCCGTGCGCGCGTAAGGGAACCGCCGCGATGGAAACGCCCACCGCGACGACGGAGAGAACGGCGAGCGAACCCGCCCGTGCCACGACACCCATCAGAGCCTCCACACCAAGCTGAGGTCGGCCCCTTAGCGGTAGAGAGCGACCGTCCCTTCGACGCCCAGGCGCCCGCGATCGGGCGCTAGAGATCCAGCGTGCGGACGGAGCCGACGCCGGCGACGGCGCGCAGGGCGGCCAGCGTCGGTTCGTCGGCGGGGCGGTCGATCGAGAGGACCATGATCGCGTCGCCGCCGACGGTGTTGCGCGAGACTTGCATCGTCGAGATGTTGACCTGCGCGTTGCCCAGGATCGTCCCGACGCGGCCGATCATCCCGGGGACGTCGGCATGCTGGGTGATCAGCATCCCGCCGATCGGCGTGGCGTCGATCTCGTAGCCGTCGAGCTCGACGATGCGCGGTGCGCCGCCGATCGAGGTGCCGGTGATCGACGTGCCGTCGGCGACCAAGTGCAGCGAAGCACCGTAGGACGATGCGTTCGCGTCGCCGCGCGCGTCGACCGAGATGCCGAGCTCCTGCGCGATCGCCTCGGCGTTGACCACCGAGACGCGGCGGTCGGTCGTCGCCTGCAGCAGACCGCTGAGGAAGGCGCGCACGATCGGGGCCGCATCGGTCTCGGCGAGCGTGCCGCCGAGGACGAGCGCGAAGCGCGGCAGCCGTTCGGCGAGCGCGTACTGCGGATAGAAGCGCCCGATGCGGTAGGCGACCTCGAGGAACGGGACCGCCCGCTCCGCGCCCGGACCGTCCGGTATCGGTGCGTTGACGGCGCCGCTGGCCGGCGCGCCGAGCAGGACGCGCGCGACGTCCTGCGCGAGCTCGGTCGCGATGCGGGCCAAGGCCTCGTGCGTCGAACCGCCCAGATGCGGCGTGGCGAAGACCTTCGGATGGCGGTGCAGCAGCGCGCCGGTTCCGCCCGCCGGCGGCGGTTCTTCGGCGACGACGTCGATCGCGGCGCCGGCCAGTACGTCGGCGTCGAGCGCGTCGAGCAGATCGCGCTCGACGATCACTCCGCCGCGAGCGCAGTTGATCAGGTAGGCGTGCGGCTGCAGTTGGCGCAGCCGTGCGGCGTCGATCATCCCGCGCGTCTGCCGCGTGAGCGGAACGTGCAGCGTCACGACGTCGCTCTCGCGCAACAGCGTGTCGAGCTCGACCAGCTTCACGCCGAAGGCGTCGGCGCGTGCCGAGGTGATGTACGGATCGTAGACGAGCGGCGTCATCCCGAAGGCGCGCGCGCGGGCCGCGACGTTGCCGCCGATGCGGCCCAGGCCGACGATCCCCAGCGTCTTGCCGAACAGCTCCGAGCCGACGAGGTTCTTGCGGTCCCAGATTCCCTCGCGCAGCTGCTGGACGGCGGCCGGCGTGTGGCGCACCAGCGAGAGCATCAGCGCGAAGGTCTGTTCGGTCGCGGCGATCGTGTTGGCGCCCGGCGTGTTGAGAACCAGGATCCCGGCCGCGGTCGCCGCGCCGACGTCGATCGCGTCGACCCCGACTCCGGCCCGGGCGACGACGGTCAACTTCGGCCCAGCCGCCAGCAGCTCGCGGTCGACGCGCGTCTCCGAGCGCACGATCAGCCCGTCGGCCTCGGCGAGCGCGGTGACGAGCTCGGCGCGCGGGCGACCGACCTGCGAGTCGACCTCGATCCCGGCCTCGCGCAGCACGGCCAGCCCCGCCTCGGCGAACGGCTCAGCGATGACGACGCGCGGCCGCGACAGGCCGCTGTGCGTCATCGGGCGTACTTGCACGTACTTGGTCCTCCGCTCTCGTGGGACGCGCGCCGCCGCGATCGCGTTCGCCGTTCCGCTCGTCGTGTTGTTGGGATCGATCCGGACATCGGTCGGCTTTTGGGACACCGGTGACCTCCAGACAGTTGCCTGGATCGCCGGGATTCCATATCCGACCGGCTACCCCGGCTACGTCCTCGTGGGCTGGCTGTGGACGCACGCGATCCCGGTCGGCGAGGTCGCCGCGCGCTTGAATGCGCTCTCGGCGTTGTCGATCGCGGCAGCGGCGGGGACGCTGGCCGCGCTCGCGTCGGAGCTCGAGGTCAGCCCACTCTTCGCGGTGCTGGGCGCCTGGCTGTTCGCCTTCGCCAACGTCGTCTGGTCGCGCGGAACCTACGCCGACGTCCACCCGTTGGGCTTCGCGCTGGCGCTGGGAGCGCTCGCGCTGGCAGTCCGCTGGGCGCGCCGCGGCGAGCCGCGGGCGCTGGTCGCGGCGATGCTGTGCGGCGGAGTGGCGCTGGCGGTCGACAACACGACGCTGTTGACGTTGGTGGGCGGGCTGCTCATCGCGTTCTCGCGCGCGTGGCCTCTGCGCGCCGCCGCGTTCGCTTGCGGCGTCGCCGTGCTGATCGTGATCGTGACCTACGCCTACCTGCCGCTGCGCAGCGCGTACGTCGTCGCGCATCGTCTCGATCCGACCATCGCGCTGGGCGTGCCGCCCGGCCGCCCCTATTGGGACGATCACGATCCGCGCACGCTCGACGGTCTGCGCGCGCTCGTTACCGGCGACGAGTGGAGTCCCGAATACACGCTCGCGCGCATCGTCAGCCCGGAAGAGTTCGCTGCCGCGCAAGCGCGTTTCGGCGACGCGCTGAGCGACGCCGAGCCGGAAGGACTCACGGTGGTGGCGCTGATCGGCCTTGCGTTCCTCGCCGTCGACGCGCCGCTGGTGGGGATCGGTTTGCTCGCCGCGGCGTTGTTGCCGGCGCTGTTCGGCGCGTCGTATCAGGCCGAAGCCGACCCCGAGCGCTACGTGCTGGGCCTCTACGCGATCTCCGCGCTCGGCATCGCGGTCGCGGCCGATCGCACCGCGCGCGCGTTCGGTCGCGAGACGCCGGTCCTGGCGGTCGGGATCGTCGCCGGCCTGCTCGGTCTCGCCTTGCTGCACGACGTCCTGGGCGCCGGTGACATCCTGCAAGCGCGCGTCGACGATCGTCCGAGCGAGCTGGCGGCCCGCGTCGCGGCGGTGACGCACGACGACGCGATCGTCATCGCGACGTGGAACTTCGCCTCGCCGCTGGCCTACCGCAGCTACGTCCAACACGCCTTCGGGCACCGCATCGTCTTGTGTGCGTTCCCCGAAGACCATCTCGGTGAATATCGTGATTGGATGCGCACCCACCAGATCGCGCTGGTCACGCTCGGCGATCCCGAACTGCCGGTCTACCGCACGCGGCTGCTCACCGTGGTCGACAAGGAACAGATCTACGAGGTCCTGCCGCGGTGAACGCGCTGCTGGCCGGACTGCTGGGCGCGATCATCGCCCTGGCCTGCGCGCACGGACGCGCGACGCCGTACGACAACTACGTGCTGCTTGCCGACGCGCTGCTGCACGGGCACATCTGGATCGATCCGACCTGGCCGGGTCCCTCGATCGACGCCGTGCAGTTCGAGGGCCACCGCTACATCGTCAACGACCCGCTGCCCGCGCTGCTGATCCTCCCGCTCGTCGCGGTGTTCGGGTTGAGCGCGAACCAGACGCTGTTGGCCTGCCTGTTGTGCGGCGTCGCGGTCGGCGCCGCGTGGGCGCTGCTCGCACGGCTGGGCCTGCGCGCGCCGGCGACGCTCTGGCTGGTCGCGTTTCTGCTCGCCGGCACCGATCTGCTCTGGTGCTCGATGCTGGGCGACGTGTGGTTCATCGCGCAGACGGCCGCCGTCGCGTTCCTGTTGTTGGCGCTGTGCGAGCTGGCCGGAAAGCGGCGGGGTTGGGTCGTCGGCCTGTTGGCGGGGCTCGCGCTCGGCTCGCGCTTCACGCTGGTCATGGCCTTGCCGGTGTTGCTCTGGTGGTGTTGGGACGGTTTCCTCGCGCAGGAGCGCCGGCCGCGCGCGGCGTTGTCGTTCGTGCTGACGTTGATCCCGTTCTTCGTCGCCTGGGTCACCTACAACGAACTGCGCTGGCATCTCCCGTGGGACGCCGGCCACACGATCTTCTACCACCAGGACCCGTTCATGGGAGCGCCGACCGGTTCGCCGTTCGGCCTCGAGAACGTCCCAGTCGAGCTGTGGTCGTTCTTCGTGCAGCCGCCGATCTGGAATCCCGCCACGCACTGGTTCGAGTTCGCGCTGAGCGGAACCGCGCTGTGGTTCACCAGCCCGGCGCTCGTGCTGGCCGCTTTCGCGCGCCAGCCGCGACGGCTGGTCGTCGCGCTGTGGATCGCGACGTTGCTGGTCGCCGCGCCCTCGCTGCTCTACTACGCCAACGGCGGCTCGCAGTTCGGGATGCGGCACGCGCTCGACTTCGAGCCGTTCCTGCTGGTCCTGATGGCACTGGCGGTACGCGCGGGCGTCGGTTGGATCTGGCCGGTCGCGCAGGTAGCGATTGCTTGGAGCGTCGCGGTCGGCTTGTGGGGCTGCTGGGTCTGGGACGCGATGCGGGCCAAGCTCGGAACGTGATCCGGGTGGTCGGCGTGGGTAACACGGATAGCCGCACACGTGACCCAACGGAGGAACGACCATGCCGAAAGACGACCGAATTGAAACGCTCAAGGCGGACACCCGCGACGCGCTCGACGAAGTCAAAGAGCGGGCGCAGGCCACCGGCGAGCGCGTCAAGCGCGCCGTCGCCGGCGACACGATGCCGCTGGGAGACCAGGTAGCCTCGCACGCCAAGGAGTTTGGCCACGAGGTCAAGGCGAATGTCGACCAGGCCAAGCGGGAATCCCGCGACCCGATCGAGCGCGAGCCCTAGCCCGGCCGCGCGCCGGAGCACATCGCTGAGCACACCGAAGAAAAAGCTCGCCGAGTACGTCCGTAAGCGCGACTTCTCGGCGACCCCGGAACCCAAAGGCGAACCGCGGGGCGCTTCCAAGCGACTCCGCTTCGTCGTGCAGGAGCACCGGGCGAGCCGGCTGCACTGGGATTTCCGGCTCGAAGCCGGCGGCGTGATGCCCTCCTGGGCCGTCGCCAAGGGCCCGACGCTGATCCCGCTCGAGAAGCGCCTGGCGATGAAGGTCGAGGACCACCCACTCGACTACCGCACCTTCGAGGGTGTGATCCCGGCCGGTAATTACGGCGCCGGCGAGGTGATCGTGTGGGACGCCGGGACGTATGCGCTCGCCGAGGGCGACGACCCGATCGCGGCGATCGCCAAGGGGAAGCTCAAGATCGTCCTCTACGGCAAGAAGCTGCGCGGCCTGTTCAGCTTGGTGAAGATCAAGCCGCGCGCGGGCGAGCACGGCGAGCCGTGGCTGCTCTTCAAGGATCACGACCAGTACGAAGATCCGAACTGGAAGATCGAAGACCACCCGGAGAGCGTCAAGAGCGGGAAGACGCTGGCGCAGCTGCAGGCGGCCCGCAAGGACGCGCCGATCTGGCGCAGCAACCGTGCCGCGTCGCCCGACGGCACGCTGGTGCGCAAGGCGGCGGCTCGCGCCGGCGCGCGCAAGGATCCGTTGCCGCGCGACGTCGCACCGATGCTCACCACGCTGGTCGACGAGCCGTTCGACGACGACCGCTGGCTGTTCGAGCTCAAGTGGGACGGCTATCGCGCGATCGGCACGATCGAGCGCGACACGGTCCGGCTCACCTCGCGCACCGGGAAGAACTTCACCGAGCAGTTTCGCGAGCTGCGCGATCTGCCGCAGTCGTTCCGTTCCTTGCCGGTCGTCGTCGACGGCGAGCTGTGCGTGCTCGACGCGCAGGGGAAGCCGGATTTCCAAGCGCTGCAAGCCCGTGAGAAACCCGTCAAAGGAAGCCCCGGCAAGCCCGCGCGCGTCACCTACGTCGTCTTCGATCTGCTCTACGCCGACGGGCACGATCTGCGCGAGCGGCCGCTCGAAGAGCGCAAGCGGCTGCTCGAGGAGCTGATCGTCCCCGACCGCGACGTACTCTTCTCCAAGCACGTGATCGGCCGCGGCAAAGAGCTGTTCACCCTCGCGCAGGGGCGTGGACTCGAGGGGATCGTCGGCAAGGTTCGCGAGTCACCCTACCGCTCGGTGCGGTCGCGCGAGTGGGTGAAGATCAAGGTGCGCCATCGCCAGGAGTTCGTCATCGGCGGGTGGACCGAGCCGGGCGGCAGCCGCAAGCACTTCGGCGCGCTGCTGCTCGGCTATTACGATGGCGATGCGTTTCGCTACGCGGGGCACGTCGGCACCGGCTTCGACGCCACGCGGCTGCGCGATCTCGCCGCTCGGATGGCGCCGCTCGAACGCAAGACCTCGCCCTTCGTCGAGCCGCCCAAGTCGAACACGCCGGCGCACTGGGTCCGCCCGCAGCTGGTCTGCGAGGTCGCCTTCGCCGAGTGGACGCGCGAAGGGCTCTTGCGTCAGCCGGCGTTCGTGGCGCTGCGCAGCGACAAAGATGCGCACGACGTCGTGCGCGAGCGCGAACAGCACGCGGATCCCAACGCATGACCAAGGCCGTCGCGGCGGCGGCACACGTCGACGGCCGCGTGGTGCCGCTGACCAACCAAGACAAGGTCCTCTTTCCGCGCGACGGCTACACCAAGGGCGATCTGGTCGCCTACTACCGTGCCGTCGCGCCGGTCATCTTGCCCTACCTGCGCGGCGCGCCGCTCACGCTGGAGCGCTATCCCGACGGCATCGACGCGACGCGCGCCTTTTGGGAGAAGCAGATCCCGCGCTACGCGCCCGACTGGGTCGCGCGCGTGGCGACCGAGCCGAGCACGGGGGAGAAGCGCAAGGTCACCTTCACCGTCTGCGACGACGAAGCGACGCTGGTCTGGGTCGCCAACCTGGCGGCGATCGCGCTGCACATCTGGACCTCGCGCCTGCCGGACCTCGATCGGCCCGAGCTGGTGCTGTTCGACCTCGATCCGGGCGAGCGGTGCCCGCTGGCCCGGTTGGCCCGGGTCGCGCTGGCCTTCCGCGACGAGCTGGCCGCGATCGGGCTCCACCCGCTGGTGAAGACCACCGGCGGGATGGGGCTGCACGTCGTCCTGCCGCTCGCGCCCCACTACGACTACGAGCAGGCCAAGGGGGTCGCCGAGCTGGTCGCCCGGCGGGTCAACGGGGTCCTGCCGGCCGACACGACGCTCCAGCGGGCCGTCGCCAAGCGGCCCGAGGACCGGGTCTACCTCGACTGGGTCCAGGTCGGGCGGGGGAAGACCTACGCCGCGCCGTTCAGCGTGCGGGCCCGCGACGGCGCCCCGGTCTCGATGCCGCTGGCCTGGGCCGAGGTCGAGGCGATGGGGCGAAAACGAGCCCCCGAGACGACCCGCGAGATGCGCCGTTGGACGATCGCGACGGTCCCGAAGCTGATCGCCGCCGGCGGCGATCCGTGGCAGAACGAGGGCTGGAAGCCCCAACCGCTCGAAAGCGCACTTACTCGCGCTCGCTCGCTTTGGGAATAGGCTTCGTATGGCACACGCGATCTGGTCCGGTGCGATCAACTTCGGCCTCGTCACGATCCCGGTCAAGCTCTACACCGCGATCCGGACGAACGATCTGCGCTTCAACTTCCTGCACAAGACGGATGGTGGGCGGATCTTCAACGAGCGGCACTGCAGCATCGACGGCGAGAAGGTCGAGTACCAAGACCTGGTGCGCGGCTACGAATACGAGAAGGGCCACTACGTCGAGATCACCGAGGACGACCTCAAGGCCGTGCGGCCCGAGGCGACCCAGTCGGTGCAGATCCAGCAGTTCGTCGCGCTCGACCAGATCGACCCGATGTTCTTCGACACCCCCTACTATCTCGAACCGGAGAAGAAGGGCCGCCACGCCTACGCGCTGCTGCGCGACGCACTCGCCGAGGCCGGCAAGGTCGCCATCGCGAGCGTCGTGATCCGCTCGCGCGA
>Ga0302324_100003186_pt1 | contig 37138 bp, 23 predicted proteins | sample Palsa_T0_1_FD_201949 | JGI IMG/M metagenome (GOLD analysis project Ga0302324, IMG submission 201949) | Peat permafrost microbial communities from Stordalen Mire near Abisko, Sweden - Palsa_T0_1 | ecosystem: Environmental > Terrestrial > Soil > Palsa > Peat permafrost | place: Sweden: Abisko... | reverse complement strand
TGCCCAAACTGCTCGCCCTGAATCCCCGGCCCATTCGCCGCCGCCAGCACATCCTGCATGTCCCTGGCCCTCCTGCCGACCAGCCCACGATCGCCAGAACTGCGCACAACATCTTCTTCGTCATCGATCTGCTGTTCCCATTTCACCGTCCCAAACTCATCTGCAAATTTACAGAAGATTTCACTTTCTCAGATCCAACACAATTGTCTCCGCGAGCCGGTCTTGCGCGCACATGCGATTGCGATCCCAAAAGAATTGCAGAAACCCCAGGCCACATTCCAAAATCGCCGCGCCATATCCAAGCGCGCGCTCCACAGATTGCCATGCGCCCATCCTCTCGCTCATCAGCGACGCAATGCGCGTCCGCGTCACCCACTTCCCCGGCGAGCGCCCATTGCCGAAATAATTGAACACTCCCCAATAAAGCAAAATGACGAGAATATTTCCTGCCTCATGAAAGTCCCAGTGCAGTTCAATATGCTCCTCATGCAGCACAAATCGATGCCAAACCCACGCAATTGGAAACCAAAGGAGCAACGCCAACAACAGGTCGACATGGAACCCTAGGATCCGCTGCCAGAATGTCGCCAGAGGCAATCCACTCAGGCGCAAGGCGTGCGGATTCTCGTGAGCCTCAAACACACGGCGAGTTTTTCCAACGGGAGTCATGGTGTTGGGCCCTACTGCACCACTCCACCCTTCATCACCCAATCCACATGCTCCAACACCGTCACATCTTTAGTCGGATCACCCTTCACCGCCACCACATCTGCAAATCTCCCCGGCGCCAGCTCGCCAACATCCGCATCCATGCGCAGCAACTTCGCCGCTTCACTCGTCCCCGCGCGAATCGCCTGCGGCGGCGTCATGCCGTCCCGCACCATCAAGCCAAATTCAATCGCAGGATCAATATTCCAGTCGAAGCCGCCGACATCCGTGCCAAACGCAATCTTCACCCCGGCCTTCAGCGCGCGCCGGAACGTCTCCTGGTGCACCGTAATCATCTTCAGCCACACGGCATTCCCCGCCGCCGCCCGACCCTTCGCCACATAGTCGAGCACATAAGTGGTCGGCACCAGCCAGATGTCCTTCGCCACCATCATCTGCATGTCGGACGGCGCAATGTAGTCGCCGTGCTCGACTGAATCCACGCCCGCGACCACCGCGTTGTGCACGCCCTGCAATCCCATCGCATGCGCCGCCACGGGATGCCCCTCGCGATGCGCCTCGTCCACAATCGCACTCAACTCTTCGGGAGTAAACGTCGGCACATCGTCTAAAACGAGATCCGCAGCAGCAGCATTGGGATCTTTCAAGTGATAGCCGCGGTCAACATAAACCTTGATCCAGTCCGCGCCATAGCTGATCTGCTCGCGCACCGCCTTGCGCGCCTCATCCGGCCCATCCACCAGCTGCACGCCATGCGGAACATCGATCCCCGGAGCATATCCCTGCAGCGGATATGCTCCTGTCACGTCGAGAGCTCGCGTTGCGACGCGCATCCGCGGACCCGCAATATATCCGCGCTCAATCGCGCGCTTGATGTCGACATCCGCATACCCCGCGCCCTCCGTTTCCAAATCGCGAATCGTCGTGAAGCCATAGCGCAGCGCCTGCCCCGCTCGCACGCCGCCAACAATTGCGCGATACGAAGGACTCTGCTTCAGCAGCTGGACGTCGTAGTCCTCCGCCGTGATATCGCCCTGCAGCAACACATGCGTGTGCGTGTCGATCAATCCGGGTAGACAAGTTTCCCCAGAAAGATCGACGAGTTCACCCGGCTGCATCGCAATCCGCGGCGTCCCCGGCAGAATCGCAACAATCCTCCCGTCGTCGCCAATCTTCAGAGTGCCAGGTCCGCGCGACGCATCCGACGTGCCGTCAAAAATCGTCCCGCACTGCAGGTAATGCACCACCACTTTCGGAGTCGCTGGATACGACGGATAAACAGGAATCGTCGTCGGACTCGCGCCTGATGTTTCCGATCCACTCTGCGCAATCGCCGGCGCGCAAGCCAGCAGGCAAAGGCTCGCAATTCTCAGACCAGACGAAGCTGCCCACAAACTTCGCGACCTCTTCATGGCTGTCCCTGTCTCCCCTCCACAGAATTCGCGCGTCACTTTTCAAACAGAGGGCGCGCCCGAAACAGAAACCAGAGAATGGCGCCGCCAATCACGAGCCCGAATACAGCAGATGCCAGCCAGGTCGTCGGACTCTGCGTGAATTGACCGCCCGCACCCGTCGACGTCGGCAACCATGTCAACATCCGCTGCTGCAGCTCCTGCTGGTACGCCGCCATCGTCGCCCGCGTCCGCGGCACGAACAGCGTCAGGCTGGACAATATTCCGACGCCCTGCAAAACCACCGCACCGATCCACGCCAGCTTGACACGTCGCAGCAGCCCGATCCCGACGAGCAAGCTGGTCACCGAAAACACAATTGCGAAGGCCGCTGCCGCTGCACCGCGAAAAATAACTCCGAAAAAGAACAGCGGCAAATGCAGCACAGCAAGAACCGGCCCATTCACCGCGCCCAGCAAATAAACCACTGCGAGACAAATCAGCAGAATCTCCGTCAGGCTCCGGTGCTTGGCCAGGGGACGAATTTCCCCATCCGAAAAATTCCCATCCTGCACCGGCACGGCAGCCGCCAGACCGCCGTTGGCAAACAAATCTCGAACCCGCCGCAGATTGAAATACACCAGCCACCAGCCGCCAATCAGCGCCAGCAGCAAGAACGCGAAGCCCATGCCAAGAAATGCGGCCCGCATCATCTCCGGAGTTGCGTTCGGCGCATTCGCCGTATTCACCAGCGAACTCAGGCCGAACGCGACGCAGCCGATCGCGCCCAGTCCGTAAAACACCGCCATCAATCCGCCAACCACTAGAGCGCCGACGCGCGCCCAGCGCTTCATCTGAAACAGCCCAATCGCAACCAATACGCAAATCGCGGACACCCCGAGCATCAAGAATCCCATTGCGATCTGCAGGGCCGCGACGCCCGGCGGATACTGCGACATCTGTTGCGCGTGTCCAAACAGGACCACCGCCAGGATGGAAAAGGAGCTGAACAATCCCAGGCACCCAAGCAACCCGAGCACAATCGCCGCAACCATCACCCCAACCGGACGCACACGCACCGCACCACCGGGCTCGGGCCGGGGCGACACAGGTTGAAATTCGGGAGAACTCATCGCAACTCCTGCGCCGCTGTCACTTCGCGCCTCAAACCAGCCGCAGGCATTTGCAGCAAACCCGGCGGGCTTCTTGAACGACCGAGTGCAGCATAGCAGAAGCTCAGCCGGCGCAGCTTATCGCGCCCGCTCTACCGCCGCGGCGAAAAAAGGCGCTGCCGCCGGGGCAATCTCTCCGAGTGGGCATCCAGCGCGTTGATCACTCCGCTGGCCGCGTTACAGACAATCGCATAGCCATTCGATTGATCACACTTTCCATTCGGCCCCGTCAGATGCACGCCGTCGGTCTGGAAGTACGTCAGGTTCGCCCACGCTCCATCGGCACCAATGTCCGGAATTGCAGCCAGGTCGTCGAGCGCCGCAAAGCCCTCCGCCTGCCATCCTGCCCGGATCAGCGCATTCAGCCCGTTCTTCTGAACTTCCAGATTCTGGCGGGAGATCATGGTCGCAACAATCGGGATCCCTCCCGCCGCCGCACACGCCCGCCCCTGCTCCACTAGCGCCGCCCAGATCGTCTCCGCCGCATAGCCGCGCGCCGCGTCGTTCGTCCCGCTCCAGATGTGACAGTACTGTTTGCCCGCGGGAGAAAGATAGCCGTTCTCCCGCTCCGGCCACATCGCGGCAATATCGCCCGCCAGCATCCCGTTCACCCCAAGGTCAAAAATCGTGTAGCTGGTATTCGTCTCCATCAGGAACGGCCAATTGGGACTCGTCCCCAGGTAGCCCGATGTCAACGAATCTCCGATCGCCAGAATCGTATTCTCAGTCCCGTTGCTATATGGAAACTGACCCGCTCCGCGCGCCGCAACCTGCTCCCAGATATAGGCAGACTCCGCCGCAACCTCCGCGCCATCGTACGATTCTTCACTGGCAACCACATACTCCAGCTCACCTTGAAAATTGTTGTTGCCGCCGCTGCAGCCCAGCACGCAACCGATCTGGTAATGTCCCGCCGTGGCGGAATAGGACGCGTCCGCCGCCTGCGCCCCATACGGTTGCTCCTCCCCATCCACGTAAAGATGGTCGTACCCAAGGGTCACCGGATTGCCGAGCGTAGCCGCGAAGACATGACAGCCTCCGTTGATCTGCGTGCTGTACGTCGGCCCGGTAAAGGTGTGCTGCGGCGGATACTGCAGCGTCAGTTCCATTCCGTAGATCGCCGTCCCCAGCGGGTCGCCGGTGAAGTCCATTCCGTCCGTGCCAGTCGTCGCTCCCCAGAGTCCGTTCTGGACATATTGCTTCGCACCCGGATCGAGATACGTGCTTGGCATGGGGCCGGCGTAAGGGCACGCCAGAATAAAAACTGACCCCCATGTCTGCAGCGGTGTATCCAGGCAGCTGTAGAGTGAGCCATGCGCCGTAGCCAGCGTCACCCCACCCTCCGCCTGCCAAACCGGCGCGCTGCCCGAGGTGCAGAACGTCGCGTCGTTGCCCTGACCGGAGATGTCATGCGCGACTGTGCCGCTCTCCTCCGAGAATGGCAATTCCATAGCCACGCTGCCCAGGGGTTGCGACGTCGCAATCGGTTGCATCACGTTGGCCGGCTCGCCCCATCGCGCCGGCGCTCTCTGCCCTCCAGCCAGGATCGGGAACAGCACCATGATCATGAAGAAGGTTTTGCACATCACTAGGCTCTGTCATTGAGCCACCGCAGCAACCTCAAGTCCACAAAATGCGTAAATACAGTTACGTTTTCCGCCGCTCGATCAGTCCAAATTGGAACAGCATATTGCACACTTCAGCACTCGCCTGTTCGCCTCCCGCCAACCTCCACTTCGCCAATCAGTAACTCCCCCATTCACACTCCTGTCACGTAACCGCAAGCAAACTTATACTCAAGACTTGCGTATCGTCTTCAATACCTTCGGCACCCTCGGTGACCTGCACCCGATGCTCGCCCTGGCTACCGAACTCCGGCACCGCGGCCACGATTGCATCTTCGCCGTGCCTGAAGTCTTCCGCATCGTCCTCGACCCGCTCGGCTTTCCTCTCTACCCAATTCCGCCCGATCTCGATCCCAGCAACAAAGCCCTCATCGCCGATCTCATGGACCTGCGCCGCGGCTCCGAGCGCCTTCTCCGCGACGTCCTCTTCCCCGCGCTGCCCGAAACCGTCGCGCACCTCCGCGCCGCCGTCGCTGCTGATGGCGGTGCAGACCTGCTCGTCTCGGGAGACTTTGCCTATGCCGCCCCCATCGTCGCCGAACTCACCGGCATCCGCTGGGCCTCGCTCGCCCTCGCGCCCCTGTCCTTCTACTCCAGTCACGATTCGCCCGCACTCGTAGCGAACCCCGCGATTGCCTGGCTCGAAGACGCCGTCCCGGCACTCGACCGCGCCATCGTCCCTTTTGCCCGCTGGTACACGCGCGACTGGCCCGCAGCCGTCTACGAACTGCGCCGTCAACTCGGCCTCAAGCGCGGCCGCAATCCAATCTTCGACGCCAAAAACTCGCCGCAACTCGTTCTCGCGCTCTTCTCCTCGCTCCTGGCCACACCGCAGCCGGACTGGCCGCACGATACAGTCCTCGCCGGCTTCACCTTCTTTGACAACAGCCAAACCGGTGCCGCGAATCCCGCCTCCGCAACCTCAAACCTTCCCGCGCAGGTTGCAGAATTTCTGAAAATGGGCGAGCCCCCGATCGTCTTCACGCTGGGCTCCTCCGCCGTCTTTGCCGCGGGAGATTTCTATGCCATCTCCGCCGCTGCAATCGAAAAATTGGGCGCTCGCGCCATCCTCCTCACCGGCGTTTTGCCCGACGGCCAGCCCCGCGGCATCCTCTCCCCGCAACTCTGCACCGCGGAGTACGTCGCCTACTCCGACCTCTTCCCCCACGCCGCCGCCATCGTTCACCAGGGTGGAGTCGGCACCTTGGCCCAGGCCCTCAAAGCCGGCAAGCCGATGCTCATCATGCCCTGCTCGCATGACCAGCCCGACAATGCCCGCCGCGCCCAACGCCTCGGCGTTTCAAGAACTATTCCGCGCAACAAATACACATCCGACCGCGCCGCCGCCGAGCTCCACACCCTGCTCCGCGACCCCGCCACCGCGCCACGGTATACCGCCGCGGCGCAACAAGCCGCCGCACAAATCGCAAATGAGAATGGCACCGTCACCGCGTGCGATGCGGTCGAAGATCTGCTTCGGAATTAGCGCCTTTTCGTTTCCGGGGCCTTAGTATTCTCGGAGCATCGCCTCCGCACTCAAATCCGCCGCCATCGCCAGCCTCGCCGCACTCGAGCGCGCGCTGCATCCCGCGCCGCCCGCACTCGCCGACATCCGCAACTTTCTCCTGCTGCAATACCAAACGGCTCTCGGCACAGCCATCCACGCCACGCCACTCATCGCCGCTCTGCACGCGGCCATTCCCGGCGCGCGAATTTCTGCGGCCGCCAGCGGCTTCGCCTTGGACGTCCTCCGTGACAACCCGGGCCTCGAGCGCGTGGTACCCACACCCAGCCCGCTGCGTGAACTCATGCCGGCCGGCCGCGCCCTCCGCCGCGCCGACGTCTTTGCCGGCGAACCCTGCGCCGTCCTGCTCACCACCGGCAACGAACGCTCGCGCATCATTATCTCCGCGCTGCTCAGCGGCAGTCCGACCCGCGTCGGCTTCACCCTCCTGCCCGGGCTCGCCGTCGCTCCCCTTCGCTTCGACCCTCGCCTCAGCCAGATCGCCAACAACCTCCGCATCGTCGAGTCCCTGGGCCACGCTCCCGCGCTTCTCCAGCAGCTGCAGTCCAATCCAGCACTTCTCGAACCGGCGGTCTACTTCACAGCCGGCGATGTTGAAGCAGCGCGCTCCCTGCTTCTGAAATCAAATCCGGAGGCGAGTCTGCAATCCCGCCCGGTGACAGCCTTCGTCCTGCAGGGCAGCGGTGGACAGCGCACGGGATGGCACGACGACCGCTTCGCCCAGCTGATCCGCCATGTCGAATCGCTCGGACATCGCTCTATCTTTCTCGGCACCGCATCCGACGCTCCCACCATTGACCGCATCCGCTCGCTCTCTGGCTCGACTGGCCAGTCACTCGCAGGCCTCACAACAATTCCGCAGCTCGCCGCCCTGCTCTGCCTTTGCGATTTCCTCATCACACTCGACACGGGAACCATGCACCTTGGCCGCGCCGCTGGCCTGCCTATGGTCGTGCTCGCACCCTCCTGGCAGCGCGCCATCGAATGGCTCCCGCTGGGCCTTCCCAACGTTCGCATCCTGCGCGGCGAAGACCGCGAAGACATCCCCCCGGACTACCAGCTGGACGAAATTTCCGTCGACGCTACCATCGCTGCTTTCGATGAGCTGACGCGCGTTCTGCCTCCATCTCAAGAGCAACGACAGCAGCGCATCAACCGGCTCCTGTCGACACGGCGTGCCTGAAGCATTTCTGCGAAGGGATAAAATACAATCATGGCTTTTGGAAACGCGAAGCTCATCCTGAAGAACGTCTCCGGATTGAGTGCCCTCAAATTGCTCCTCCTGAAGGCCAAATACAGCCGCCCGGCCCTGCGACCACTCTGCGTTTTCCTTCTCGCGCCTTTCCAGCGCAACGGTGAAATTCCGATTGACTACAAAAAGGGCAATCGCAACTTCCGCGTCTTCGTTCGCGACGTCGATCAGGAAAGCGACATGCACAGCATGCTGGAGGTGGCCGTCCGCAATGTCTATCCTCTTGATCCCGCGTATGCAGCTGACCTCGTCATTGACGGCGGTGCGAACGTCGGATTGTTTTCACTGCAAGCCGCAGCCGTCTATCCCGACGCAAAAATTCTTGTCTGTGAGCCCCTCCCGCGCAATACCGCGCAAGTCGAAAAGCATCTCATCCAGAATCACGTGGACAACGCTGAGCTCCTGCCAATCTGCATTGGCGGCGCACGCCGTACCATCCCGTTCTACTGCCGTGAGGCGAACGCGAGCAGCTTCGATGCTGCCAAGCCGTATGACAGCGTGCTGAACATCGATGTCCTGCCGCTCGAAGAGATCGTGAATCAACATCCCGCGAACCGGGTTCTCATCAAGCTGGACATCGAAGGCATGGAAGTGGAAGCACTGGAGACATACATTCCCGGAGAGCAGCGCCCGGTTGTCATCTTCGGTGAACTCCACGACCACAAAGAACGCCGCTCCGCTCTCGAACGTCTCCTGGCCGAAAACGGCTGGTCCATTCAGCTCGGCGACCTCAGTGGAGACGACGTCATCTTTGAAGCGCGATCCCCCGCAGCCGTTGCGCTCAGCGCCTAGGCAACACCCATCTCCCGCATCAGCGCCTGAAACCGCGGCTCCCCGCGAAACCCATTCCACTCCTGCCCCAGCATCAGGTCGCGCATTCCCGGATCGCGCTTCGCATACGCCTCCTCCAGGAATTTCATCGCCGCCTCGCGATGTCCCTCACGCGCCGCAAAGATCGCCATCATATAAGGACCGATCTTGCCCGCCGCATACTGCTCGCGGGCATCCGCCTCCCACGCTTTGTGCAATCCCGCGGCGCCGCCCTCGGCGTACGCCTTCTCCATCACGTCCGCCAGCCGCGCACGCTCCGGATCATTCTTCAACTCCGCCGTCTTGCGCAGCTCCCGCACATACGTCGGGCCATCACCCTGCACCAGCGCAATCCGTGACAGGTACTCATGTGGAGAAATAAACTCTGGATCCGCCTTCTCCACTTGCTCCAGCAATTCCTTGGCTTCGTCTATTTGTCCCACATCCGCCAGCAGGCAGCCCTTGTCCGCAAGAATCGCGCGCGAACCTGGGTCCAGCTGCCGCGCCTTCTCAATTTCCGCCATCGCTTCCTGCGGCTTGCCGACGGACATCAGCGCATTCGCATACCAGTGATGCGTCGTCGCAGAATTCGGATCCAGCTGCAGCGCCCGCCGAAATTCCTGCAGAGCCCGCTGCGTGTCCCAGCTCCAATAGAAAAGCGCAAACGCCAGCGCCGCATGCGCCTGTGCCAAATTTGGATTCAGCTGGATCGCTCGCTCCGCCGCCGCAATCGCCCGCGGAAACGCTTCCTTGTCCGGCATGCTGGTGTACTCGCGCAGCAGGTCGTAGCACTCCGCCAGCCCCGCATACGCCGGCGCATACTGCGGATCATGCACAATCGCCTGGGTAAATAAATCCACCGCCTTCGTCAGACCCTCCGGCGTGCGCTGCTGCCAGTAATACTTCCCCTGCAGATACAAATTTTCCGCTTCCGCATTCGCGGCCCGGCTATTCGCAGCCGTCGCACTCTGCTGCATCTGCGAGCGATCAAAATTCCACGCCATCCCCGCCACTGCAATCACCAGCAGGCACGCCACGGCAATCGCGGCACCAGTCCAGCTCCGCCTCGTCATCGCCTGCGTCGCCTTCGTTTCCGGATCCAGCGCCAGCTGATCCGCCGCAACCGAGCTCTCTGCAGTCACACGCCCGCTCGGCAGGTCCGTACTCCCCGGCTGTTCCGCGGGAGCTGCCTCGGTCTCGACGCGAGCCTTGGCCTGCATCGGCTGCACCAGCGATAGCCGCGGCATCGGCTCCGGCATCCGCACCGGCGACTCGCCGCTGCGCGCATATCCCGCCTGCTCATAATCGGACGCGACTGGCTTGAACCGGTCCGCCATCTCGGCTTGTAACTGTATATGTGCGGCTGCCGCCTCGGCCTGTGCCGGAAGCGCGCTGGCCAGCGGAGCTCCCACCGGCAGAACTTCACCCGAATCTGTTAAAGGATCAGGCAGCGCGTCCGCCACCGGCTCAATCTCGTCCGCAGCAACGCCGGCGCTCTCCAGCCACTCCGTCAGCTCCACCGGATAGGCGTAGACGCGCCCACGCCCACTGCCCGGCACGCGATGCACGGGCAATCCCCGCTCTCGCTCCCAGCGCTTGGCCGTGCGTTCATCGCGCCCGAAAAATGCTCCGATTTCTTTCCACGAATCCAGTCGCTGCTGGCCCGCAGTCCCGCCGCCCATCGACCCCATAGCCCCGATTTCCTGGTTAGCCCCCCGGCTATCCCTTCAACCCGCGCACCATCGTTCAATTGCAGCAGTTCAGTACTGATCAGTACTTGGTAAGGTGTCCGAATTATAGCCGCGCCCCCCACCGGAACGGAATCAGTTTCTCGATGAATTTCGGCTCATTTCGTGACAAATGCAGCCCCGTCAACACCATCCACAGAATTCCCGTTTCCGGCCTCCCTGCTGGCCGTCCCAAATGCGCATTTTTCGGCACAGAAATTCGCCGCCAGCCCTTACCCTCCTTTCCCTTTCGTCCGATGAGTCCACTGTCGCCGGCTTTCAGCTCCGCATTCCCCACCGTGTGAGAGGGGAAAGACAAGCTTCCGGCAAGGAAAGGCAGTCCGCCCTATGCGCAACATTTCGAAACGTAAGCTCTCGACTCGTCATTTCTTCTTTGCGTTCAATTTCGTACTCGCGCTGTTACTTTGTCTCGGCGCTGGCAGCAAAACCGCTCTCGCGCAGACCACCTGGTCCTACGCGACCAACAGTTCAGTCCCTAGCGTCTCCTACAGCTCCAACCCGCTCACTGCCGCCAGTGATGGCAATATCTATTGGTCTGAACAGGACGGCAACGGTGGCGCCATCTACCAGATCGCCCCGTCCGGCACTGCAACCGCGATCTACAGCTTCAACTGCACAGGCAGTAATCAATGTGAACCCGTCGGCGCGGTTCTTCAAGGCACCGACGGCTTTCTCTACGGCGTCACAAATTCCGGCGGCGCTAATTCGAATGGCGGTTATTTCAAAGTAGCCATTGACGGCACCGGATATACCGACCTTTACGACTTCAACCAAGCCACCGACGGCGGCGGCCCTGTGGGCGGACTCACTCTCGGCAGCGATGGCAACTTCTATGGCGTCAGCAACAACCCCGGTTTCCTTGGGGAAGCGAGGGGAATTCATCGTCCGGCCAGCACTCGCGGCACTGTGTCTCGGACCGCCGGCCAACACTCTGCTAGCCACCAACCAGAAGGCGCAGTCTCCTGCGGCTCGAATCCAAGTGCTATTTTTTTCCAGCTCACTCCAGCAGGCCTGTTTACACCCATTTTCTGTGCCAACGACGATAAGCTTCCGGCCACCTCTACCCCCCTCGTCCAAGCCAGTGACGGCAACTTCTACGGCATCTCGACCGACGTTTCCGACAGCGGTGGTGTCGTCTATCAGCTGACCAGTGCAGGTGGCTACACCTTGCTCGGTAGCGCGCTGCCATCTGGAGATTCTCCGTTTGGCGCTCTCGCCGGTGGCCCGGACGGCAAGTTCTATGCCGAAGTCGCTACTTCAGCATGCGGCTCCGCCTTGCAGTTCGATCCCTCAAATTCCTACGCGCTAGTTGACTTCGCCGATCTGGACTGCACCGACGCCAGCACCCCTTATGCCTGGGGCCTGTATCTCGCTTCCGATGGCGCTTTCTACTCCGCCGCCCCTAACAGCTCGGGGACATACGGTGTCGGCGGAATCTTCCGCATTGATATGAGCGGTGCTGTTACTTATCCTTACGACTTCGTCCCCGGATCTGGACAGAACCCTTACACCGCTCCCGTGCAGAACAGCGCCGGCACATTCTTTGGCACGACGGGCAGCATGGGCGGGGCAAGCTCGAACAGCGGCAACGCGGTGATCTACACTCTCACCGGATCACCCGCTCTGTCAGCGCCTGTCACCCTTACCTCGTCAACCGACGAAACCAGCGTCACTCTCAACTGGACCGTCAACAACGCCAGCCCCCTAACTCCGCCGAACTGCGTCGCACTGGTCAACAACTCCACCGGCGTCGCCGGCTGGTCCGGCATGGTCTACGGCGCCTTCAGCGGCGGTGTCTACAGCGGCTCGGCCACCGTTACCGAGGTCCGCGACACCCAGGCAACTTATCAGATCGTCTGCCCCAGTCAGGGCGCAGCCTCGATCTCCGTGTTTGTCTCGCCCCTCCGCGTGTCTAGAACAGCGCTCGCCATCGGGCCCTCCAGCTCCATGGTCACCGGCACTGCCGCAACCCTCACCGCCACTGTCAGTCGCATCAACAACTGCGGCGTCGTCAACCGCGGCGACTGCGCCGTCCACACCGACACCCCCTTATACCCCACCGGCACCGTCACCTTCTCCTGGAACAACAAGCCCATCGGCCAGGCCACGCTCAGTCAAGGCGTCGCCACATTCCCGGTGAACACCACCAACCTGGCAGCGCAGTCTTACTTGATCACCGCCACCTATTCCGGCAGCGATATCTTCGCCACATCCGCTGCTACGGAGTCCGGCGGCCTCACCGCTATCCCAACCACGACGACCCTCAACGTCGTCGACGCCGGCCGCACTCCCAACAACGCCAACACCATCACCGCCGGCAACAATGCCACGTTCTCCGCGCAGGTGACAGCCTCAAGTGGTGCAGCCATCCCCAGCGGCACTGTCACCTTCCGCTCAGGTTCCGTCAGCCTCGGCACGGCAACGGTCGATAACTCCGGCCTCGCCACCTTCAACGTCTCCTCTGCAGGAGTTCCGTCTGGGTCATACACAGTGACCGCCGCCTACTCCGGCAATCGCACCCACGCCGCGGCAACTTCCGCAGCCGTCAACGTCGTTGTCGCAAAAGCCTCCACCATCACCACACTCAGCGCCTCCGACTCAACCATCAATCGCAACCAGCTCGAGGAATTCATCGTCAACGTCAGCAGCAACGGCGTCGCTCCAACCGGCACAGTCAACGTCCTCTGGAACAACTACCTCATCTGCTCCGCCAAGCTCATCGACAGCGCGATCATGTGCGACGGCACCGCTCCCAGCAACGCTGGGTTTGGTCCTTACTCCATAACCGCTGTCTACCTGGGTGACAAGAACAATCACTCCTCGGTCTCAACGCCCACCACCGTCACCGTCTCTGCGCCGATTTAACTTCTCAAATTTTTCAGTTGGCCGGATTCTTCCCTCCTTCTCCGGCAGCGGGGAGCCCAATAAGCTCCCCGCTTTTCTGTTTCTCTAAATCGCGCTACAATTCGACGCGCCGCCCTCGCGCCGCCACTGCGGCGCCATCGCGCTGAAGGAGAAGCCAATGAATCTGACCAAAAAGATCTTCGCCCTCGCCCTGGTCTCCGCCACCCTCCCACTCCTTACAAGCTGTGAGCGCCACAGCGCGTCGGAACACTATTACCTCGTCTCCGCCAACATCCGATTGCCCTACTGGCAGACCGCTTACGCCGGCTTCGGCAAAGCCGCCAGCGATCAAGGCGTCACCGGCCAGCTCATGGGCCCCGACACCTACGATCCCACCGCCCAGGTCAAGGAGTTCCGCTCCGCCGTCGCCCAGAAGCCAGCCGGCATCCTCATCTCTGTCGCCGATCCGAAACTCATGACGCCGGAGATTGACACCGCCATCGCCGCCGGCATCCCCGTCATCACCATGGACTCCGACGCTCCCGATTCCAAGCGCCTCTTCTTCATCGGCACCAACAATCTCCAGGCCGGACGCCTCGGCGGTCAGACCCTCGTCAAGGCCCTCAACGGTCACGGCAACGTCGTCTTCTTCACCATGCCCGGCCAGCCCAATCTCGATGAGCGCCTCAAGGGCTACATGGACGTCCTCGGCGAACACACCGGCATCCGTGTCGTCGACACCGTCGACATCCGCGGCGACTCTCGCGTCGCCTTCGACAAGACCGCATCCTACGTCAGCAAAGCTGGCGGCGAAAAAGTTGACGCCTTCGTCTGCCTCGAAGCCTCCTCCGGTAAGGACGTAGCCGAAGCCGTCAAGCGCGCTAACGCCACCGGCCGCACCATCATCGCCATGGATACCGACGACGCCACTCTCAAGCTCGTCAAGGACGGCACCATCGCCGCCACCATCGCACAAAAACCCTGGACTATGGCCTACATCGGCCTCGAACGCCTCGCAGATATCGAGGCCGCTAAAGTCAAAAAGATCGGCGGCAACTACGCCACTGACCCCCAGTCCCCCTACCCCGTCTTCATCGACACCGGCACCACGCTGGTCGACAAGAACAACGTCGACCAATTCCTGAAGGCTGACTAGCACCCAACTCATTTCCAACCATCCCGGAGTTGTGGAGTTCAATCTCCACAACTCTTTTCCATCTGCAGTCGTCGTAAAATAGCCCTATGCCTCACATGGTGCAAGACAGCCGCTACAAGCGCGAAATGGAAGGCCTCGACGAGCCGCCATTCGACTCCGACTTCGGCCACAAAATCTTCCACAACGTCTCCAAGCAAAGCTGGCAGGAGTGGGTCGAGCGCCAGAAGATGCTGCTCAACGAATACCGCCTCCAACCCTGGCAGCCACAAGCGCAGGAGTTCCTCGTCGAACAGATGCAGGAGTTCTTCTTCGGCACCGGCTCCGCCTTACCCGCGGACTACGTCCCGCCAACCAAGTAACTCGCGCGATCATCGGCACCGGCATCGCCCTCGCGACTCGCAAATAAAAAGAGGACGCACATGGTGCGTCCTCTTTTAGTTCCGTTGCGTGAGTCGAGTTAGAAGCTGAACCGCGCCTGCAGCTGCACCGTTCTGCCGTTCAACCCATTTGTCGCCGTACCAAAGTTGGACTGGATCGATGCGATCGATCCATCCGGATTCTCGTTCCCAACCACGTTGTTAATGTTTTGGACATTGACATTGGTTTTGTTGAACAAGTTATACGCGTCGGCGCGGAATTCCAGCACCGCGTGCTCGCCCAACACCGGCATCTTCGGCAGGCCAAACCCCTTCGTCAAGCTGGCGTCTACCGATTGATAATCCGGACCGTTCAAACTGTTGCGACGAATTCCAGGAAGCGGTGCAGCCCCAGTTGCCGGGAATGTCGGCGCCACCTGATACGGACTCGCCGAGAAGAACTGCGTTGCATATGCCTGCGAGTAGGAATAGTTCGGGTTCGTCGAGCCTTGGAAATTCTGGTTGTTGGCACCTTGGCCCGCTCCGCCCAGATATTGCGCCGGCCGTAGCTGGCTGATACCAGCGTTGCTGGTGTAAATGCAGCAATTGGTGTTGTAGAACGGAGTCCACGGGAAGCCGGTGTGCGCGTTAAAGATGCCGCTCAACGACCAGTCTCCAGCCACCTTCTCTACCCAGCCATGCGCTCCGTGGAAGAAGACCGGCTGCCACAATCCGAATAATTTGAACGCACTCTGGACGTTGTAGTCTGCGCGACCATACGACGCCTTCGGATCAAATGGGTAGGGATCAGCTTCGTACGGCCCAGACAATTCGTCCATAGACTTCGCCCAGGTGTACTGCGCTTCTACGTTGAAGTTATTCGCCAACCTGTGCTTCAGGCTGGTCACCAGCGCGTTGTAGTTGCCCGTCCCCTGGTTGTTCCAGAACTGATATTGACTGATATTCGGGTTCAGAGGGATGCCATAGGTAGCGGCGATGTTATTCCAGTTCAGAATGTTCACGAGTGAATGGCGCCCCTCATTTCCCATATACCCGATGGTGGCCACAGAGTCGAACGGTAACTCATACTGGGCGTCCAGAGAGTAGTGATACGAGACCCCGGTCTTCGGATGCGACGGATAACCGACTACCTGGACGGCAGTAGCACCGGTCGGCAAGTTATTCGTCCCGAAAGGAGTAATGAAGTACGGGTTGGACGGATAGTTATCCAAGGAGTGCAGGTTAGCGTTTGTTTCATACAACAGGCCGGTCGGCGCTGTGTTGTTAGGTGAACTCAGGTACCCACTCACAACTGCCGGAGGATTGCCATTTCCGTTCGCCAGGATGGCAATTTCATTCTGGTTGTAGTTAATTCCGAAGCCACCGCGCAACACCAGTTTGTTATGTGATTCCATTGGCTGCCACGCGAAGCCCAGCTGCGGCCCGAAGTTCGTCTTTTGCGGGCTATATTGATGACCGCCAATCCTGAGATATGCACTGGTCAGGATCGAATCACCAGCGGGACCAAAGTAAGCGTCGCTTATATTGTTTTGTTTGGCGTACATCGAACCGAAATACTCATACCGCAAGCCGGCATTGACTGTCAGGTTCGGCCGCAACTTGTAATCATCCTGAACAAAACCACTGAATATGTTCAAGCGATTATCCTGCCGGGCCGAGGTAGGTACGCCAGTCAACGGATCAAACTGCGCGTATTGCTCGTGCGGCGCATCATTCGCGAAGTCCCAGATATTCCAGAATGAATAGCTCGGCAGCGCGCAGCCTACGCATTCGTTCTTGTAATAGAGTCGCGTCACGTCCGCACCGGCTTTGATGTTGCTCCGGCCAAGTGTCTTGGTCAACACATCGTTATACCCGAATGTCCACTGGTCATAGTCAGCCGGTGATGGAGGCCCAAAGTCGCTGATGGTTATGCTGCCCGTCTGATTGATGCTGTCCGTTGGCAACCCAAACGGTGCCTGGGGATTTGAAGTCACCTCGTTATACCGCCATCCGGCTGCATTTGCGCGCGCCTGGTTCAGCAGTGTCGGAGAGAAAATGTGGTTCCACACCAGCGACGTTGCCTGGTTAATTCTATCGGTGTGCCAGAGGTTGGCCGCTCTTGCCGGGCCGTTGAATGAGGTGTTTTCGTAAGGGAACCAATAAATCGCGAACGTCAGGCGATCGTTGTGGGTAATATCGGCGTCCAGGCGACCGTTGTACTGGGTCTGCGAAGTAGTGGACGGACTGGCCACGTTATAGAATGCTATATCGGGAACGCCATCCAATCCGCCACCCACGCCCGGCTGGCCGTTATTTACGTAACCCTGGTCCATCGTGCCGAGCGGAGTCTTCAGGGGCGATCCGATGTCCAGTCCGCCACTCACCTGCTGGCATGTGCCCGGAAGGGTCAAGCCCGCCTGTGCGCAAGTCTCGTTGATTTGAGTCGAACCTGGCGCAACCGCCTCGCCCGGATAGTTCGCATACACCGAAGCGATGCTGCCAGTTGGAACTAATGAATTGAACTGCGAAGTTTCATACCAACCCTGTGACGTACCGTTCGCTACCGTCGGGGCTGTTTCAATCGCGAAGAACGCGTACAGCTTACCCTTCCACAACGGCCCGCCAACGCTGCCACCATATTGGTTGAAGCGCGATTCGTCTTTATTTACGCCGCGCTCCGCCGCCGTGCCGGGGATATCGGAACCGACACCATTCCACCTTTGATACGCGTTCAACCCTGGGCGCGAAGCTTTGAAAAACAAGCTGCCGTGAATTTCGTTGGTGCCGCCCTTCGACGTCACCTCGATGTTCGCACCAGTGAAGCGGCCGTTCTCGGCGTCATAGCTGTTTGAAGTGATCTTGACGCTGGCAACCGAATCTTCGGTCGGCGTAATCACTGATGCGCCACCCCACACTGAGCTGGTCGTGCTCATGCCGTCAATCGAGATGCCATTCGTTTCATATTGTTGGCCGCGTGTCTGGATCTGCACGCCATTTTCAGTTGAAAATGGACCGGTGCCGCTCGCGCCGGGCCCCTGGTTGCCTGGCAACTCCACCGGCCCGCCACCACTGCCCTGCTGGCCGTCGCCGAATACGCCAGGCGCCAATTGCGCGAGCTGGAAGACGTCGCGATTGAACGACGGCAAATGCTGAATCTCGTTGCTGGTGATCGTCGCGCTGACCGTCGCCGTATCAGTATCAAGCAGCTGCGCCGCCGAACCGGATACCGTAATCGTCTGCGAGGCGTTGCCCAGTTCGAGCGTTACGTTCAATGCGTTCGCCTGCTCAGGAATCAGGACGACCAACGCGATTTCCTTCTTCTTGAAGCCAGCATGTGCTACCGATAAGCTGAAGTGGTCCGGCGGCAGCCCGTTGAATGTATAGATGCCGTTCCCATCCGAGGTGACGACCGCTGTCTCGTTCGTGCCCAGGTTGACCAATGTCACCGTCGCGCCCGGCACTACTGCGCCTGTCGGGTCTTGCACCGTACCGCGCAAAGATGCCTTGTATTGCGCCTGTGCTGTCTGCGGCGCCAAGCAAGCAAACGTAACCATAAATATCGCTGCAAGCAGCAGACTCTTCGCGGCGCCCCACACATTCCGCTCCCCGGTCAATTTCATCTTCAACATGTTGCGTCTCCTCGAATCGGTTACTTCTTTTCACTCAGGCCGCAACTGTTGCGCTTTTCTAAAAGAAAGCGCTTTCAATGCGGTCTACTCACGATTTCAAATGCCGCGAGAATAGTACTGCGTTCGCTGCGAAACACGCAAGCGCTTCCACACACCCGCCTGCCGCAGGTGCCAGCTTCGACATCCCAACTTCGATATCTCACCGACAGCTCGCGCACCCGCCAGCAGCACGGGTTTCCCATTGACGCGCGATTGACCGGCTTCCTCCGGTCCATCTCCCCCCTCCCACCGCCTCGCCACGTGACTCGCCCGCTATTACCACCCTCAGAACCGCCTTTTCAAGACCGGTTTTCCGCGCTATGGTCGGCCATCCCCCATGCTCCATGTCCGCCCCCGACTGCCTCGAATTCCCGCTGTTTATGCGCTTTTTCTTGCGTTTTTAGCCCCGGTCACGCTTGCCCAGTCCGCCACCCAGGGCGCTCTCTCCGGGATTGCTGTTGATGCCGACGGTGCCGTCATCCCCAATGCCACCCTCCGCCTCGAGTCCTCCGACGCCCGCACCACCCTCACCCTGACCGCCGGCCCGGATGGCCGCTTCCTCGCTCCCGCGCTCGATCCCGGCCGCTGGCGCCTCTACGCCGAAGCCACCGGAACCGCCGCCCAGGGCCCGGTTCCCGCGCACGGCATGCTCACTCTCATGAATCCCGGCATCCTGGTTGACATCGAAGTCGGCCGCATCACCACGCAGTCCATCGTCCTCGCCGCTCACCTCCATGAATCTGTAACCGTAGTTGCACAATCTAGCGATGACAACTCCGGCCCCGAGAGCTACGACGACACCGACCCGGCCGTCGCCGTCAGCATCACCCGGCTCGAAATCAACTCACTGCCTTCGAACGGTCGCCGCTGGAACAACTTCGGCCTGCTCGCCCCCACCGCCACGCCCGACGGTCCCACAGGTGAGATAAGCTTCCGCGCCATTGCGGCGCTTTTCAACCAGACAACGCTCGATGGCATCTCCGACACACCGCAATTCAACTCGCAGGACAACTCCCACTCCCGCGCCCCTTTCACCATCTCGCAATCCGCGGTCCGCGAATTTCAAATCAACGTCGCCACTTACTCCGCGGAGTACGGCCGCGCCGCCGGAGCCGTCATCAATACCGTCACCGACCGCGGAGGTCAGCGCCTCCACGGCAACATCTTTTTCTTCGATCGCGAAGCAACGTGGCTGTCCAATAATCCCGGCGTCCCGCTCGTCTTGCCGCAACCCGACGGCACACTCATCCCGCAACCGCTGCCCACCGACAACCGTCAGCAATGGGGCATCGCCATTGGCGGCCCCATTCCCGCATTTCGCCATCGCCTTTACTGGCACTACACGTATGACCAGCAGCAGCGCGACTTTCCTGCGCTCTCCACCATCACCAACTCGCCGCAACTTGCGCTCGCGCAAGCCATCCCATCCGACAACACCGGCAACAATCCCTCTGGATATTCCTGCTCCACCCTCACCACTGGCCCACTCAAATCCACCGGCTCTGAAACCGCGGCCGCAACTTACGGCGCACAGGGCGCGTGCTTCCTCAACCTCTACGACTCCACGCTCTACCCGACCTATGCTTTCGCCGCCGCCGCATATGACAACGCTCTCGCCTACGTTTACTCGCTGCTCGGCCAGGCTCCGCGTCACGCCACCACCATCAGCAATCTTCCCCGCCTCGATTGGGACGTCAGCTCGCGCTCCAACCTCAGCCTCGCGTGGAATCGCATCCGCTTCACCTCGCCCGCCGGCGGTCAGACGCAGCCTTACGTTGCCGACGCGGTCACCAGTCTCGGCAACGATCGTCTCGCCGTCGACGACACCTCCGCCCGCTTCAACACGCTGCTCACTCCGCTGCTCGACAATGAGCTCCGTCTCGGCTACGCGCACGATTCGGAGTCGGAGTACGCGCAATCTCCGCTGCCGCAAGAGCCGCACACCGCACTCGGCAGAGCCAACGCCCCCGGTGTTCGCATCAGCGAAACCCTCACCCTCGGCACGCCTCCTACGCTGAATCGCACCGCCTACCCGCGGGAATCCCGCCTGCAGATCGCAGACTCCCTCGCCTGGGTTCACCACAACCACACCTTCCGCGTCGGCGCCGATTTTCTTCACACCACCGACGGCATCGCCGCTCTCTACGCCGGGGCCGGCGACTATCACTACGACAACATCCAGGATTTCCTCATCGATCAGGCCACCCAGCAGGCAATCCCTTCGGAGCGCTGCGGCATCAATAATTCGTCACAGTATTTGTGCTATTCCAGCTACGAGCAGGGCCTCGGCACCGCCGGCGTCAACTTTCACGTCAACCAGTACGCCTTTTATATGCAGGACAACTGGAGGCTCAGCCGCCGCCTCACCCTCAACCTTGGCCTTCGCTATGACTACGAACAGCTCCCCGCGCCGCAACTCCCCAACGCGCTTCTTCCCGCAACCGCCAGTTTTCCCGCTGACAAGAACAACTTCGCTCCGCGCTTCGGCTTCGCCTGGGATGTCTTCGGCTCCGGCGCCACGCTGCTGCGCGGCGGTTATGGCATCTTTTACGGACTCACTCCCGGCACGTCAGTCTTCAACGCGCTCATCAACACCGGCGTCATCTCCGCCCAATCCCTCGGCCAGTCCAGATATCTCTTCACCTCCGGCGCCGACTCACCGTCTTACCCGGAGACCCTCTCTGCTCCGCCAGCCACCAGCGCCGCCGCTCCCACCGTCACCGTTTTCGCTCCGCACTTTCAGCAGCCGTCGATTCAGCAAGCCAGCCTCACCGCCGAACACTCCATCCACTCGAATACGGTCATCCAGGCCACGGGACTGCTCTCCCTCGCGCGCGATCTTCCTATCGTCAACGACACCAATCTCTACCCGCCCGGCGCGAATAATCTTCCGTCCTCAGTTACGTATTCATTCTCCGGCGGCCCCTTCGACGGCAAGTCCGAGACCTTCCCCTTCTACGCCGGCCCGAGACCCAACCTCAACTTCGGCCCCATCCACACGCTCGAAAGCCGAGTCAACGCGACATATTCCGCATTCATCGTCAGCATCCGCCATCGCGCCAACGCGCAGCTCGACCTCCGCGCCCACTACACCTGGTCGCACGCTATCGATGACGGCGAGCAGACTTCGGCCAGCGCCACTCGCAACGAGCTGCTGAACCCGTATGACCTCGCGCTGGAGCGCAGCAACTCTACGCTCGATCGTCCGCAGCGCGTCGTCGTCGCCGTCGTCTGGCACCCCATGCCGCATTTCGAGCAAAATTGGTTACAGATAGCCACGCGTCAATGGGAACTCTCCCCCATCCTGCAGATCGCCAGCGGCTCCCCGTACTCTGCCGCTATGCTCGGCACTGCTCCCGCGCAGGAAAACGCCAGCGGCTCGCAAACCATTCGCCCCACGTCCTACGGATATCTCGGCGCTGGCGGCGCCAACTTCCTGTCGCTGTTCGGCCGCAACCACTTCCGCCAACCGGACACGCAACTCGTCGACCTCCGCCTGGCTCGCCGCATTTCCTTTTCCGATCGCCTTCACCTGCTCGGCGCCATCGAGGCCTTCAACTTGCTCAACCACCGCAACATCTCCAGCGCCTCCGCCGACCCACCTATAAATACAGTTGCGTACCGCGTCGGCAGCGGCCAATCCGGCTTTGGTTCCACAACAACTCCCGCGCTCGCCACCTGGCAGCCGACATTCGGTACGCCCCTCACCGCCAACGCAACGAATCTTTTCACCACCCGCCAACTTCAGATCAGCATCCGGCTGGAGTTTTAGAAAGCCGTCGCCACGCGCGCCACACCCGCTAAAATAGAGGGAGCGCGTCATGCCACTTACCGAAAATTTCGACGTAGTAATCGTCGGCGCAGGACACGCCGGCTGCGAAGCCGCCATGTCCGCCGCACGCATGGGCCTGCGCACCGCGCTTTGCACCCTCAACCTCGACCTCATCGCGCAAATGTCCTGCAACCCCGCGGTCGGCGGCATCGCCAAGGGTCATCTCGTCCGCGAGATCGACGCCCTCGGCGGCATCATGGGGGAAGTCACCGACGCCGTCGGCATCCAGTTCCGCCTCCTCAACACCTCCCGCGGGCCGGCCGTCTGGAGCCCCCGTGCGCAATGCGACAAGCAGCAGTACCGTATCAAGATGCGCGAGGTCCTCGAGTCGCAACCGAACTTGATCCTCAAGCAGGCCGAAGTCGTAGATCTCGTCTTTGCAGAAACGTCTGTTGAAGATCGCCGACGTGTCACCGCAGTGCTTCTTCGCGACGGCCGTATTTTCTCCGCGCACGCCATCATCGTCACCACCGGAACTTTCCTGAACGGCCTCATCCACTGCGGCGAGCAGCAATACTCCGCCGGTCGCTCCGGCGAGCCGCCGTCCGTCCTTCTTGGGGAGGCGCTGAAGCGCCTCGGCCTGCGCGCCTGCCGCCTGAAAACCGGCACGCCACCCCGTCTCGACGGCCGCACCATTGATTACTCAAATCTGGAAGAACAACCGGGCGACGTCGACCCCACGCCCTTCAGCTTCCGCACGACAAAGATCACGCAGCCGCAAATCAGCTGCCACATCGCCTATACGTCACCGGAGACGTTACAAATTATCCGCGACAACGTGCACCGCTCGCCGATGTACTCCGGCCAGATCGAGGCGGTCGGCCCGCGCTACTGCCCCTCCATTGAGGACAAGGTCGTCCGCTTCCCTGACAAGACGCAGCACCAGTTCTTCCTCGAGCCCGAAGGCCTCAACACCCATGAGGTCTACATCAACGGCATGTCCACCTCGCTCCCAATGGACGTGCAGTACGCCATCGTCCGCTCCATTCCCGGTCTTGAAAATGCCGAAATGCTGCGCCCCGGCTATGCCATCGAGTACGACGCCATTGACCCGACGGAGCTGTCGCGCTCGCTCGAAGTCAAATCCATCGCCGGACTTTTCCTCGCCGGACAAATCAACGGCACCAGCGGTTACGAAGAGGCCGCCTGCCAGGGTCTCATGGCTGGCATCAACGCCGCCCTCGCCGTCAAAGGCGAGCCGCCCTTCACTCTCGACCGGACCGAGGCCTACACCGGCATCCTCATCGACGACCTCATCTCCAAGGGCACGAACGAGCCCTACCGCATGTTCACCTCGCGCGCCGAGTTCCGCCTCCACCTGCGCATTGACAACGCTGACCGACGCCTCACCCCGCATGGCCGCCGCCTCGGATTAATTCGTAACCAGGATTGGGGAAATTACGAAACCCGCCAGCAGCGCCTCATTGCTCTCGAAAAGTTGCTCGCCACCACAAAGATCTCGCCCGAAAAATTAGCCGGCATGCTGCCCGAAGCCGTCCAATCCATCGCCGGACAAACTTACACGCAACTCCTCAAGCGCCCCGAAGTCACCATCGAAGCCATCGCTCCGGTTCTCTTCAACGAAATGCAATCCCGCGACGCCGTCGCCTTCGCGCCCTGGCTCAATGCCGCAACGCCAGGCGCAAAAATCCCAGCCTTCGTCCGCAACGAAATGAAAACGGTCGAGACAGAAATCAAGTACGCCGGTTACCTCAACCAGCAGCGCAAGACGATGGAAAAACTCCGCAACTCCGAGCAGAAATCCATCCCCGACTGGTTCGATTACGCCGCCGTCTCCGGCCTATCCCGCGAAATGAACGAGAAGCTCACCCGCGTCCGCCCGCAAACGCTCGGCCAGGCCAGCCGCATCCCCGGCGTCACGCCCGCCGCGCTCTCGCTGCTCCACATATATATAGAAATCCAGGCGCGCCAACGCAGGGAACTCGCGCAGGCGTAGCTACTCCACCGCAACCCGCCGCACCCGCGCCCCAACTCCGCACAGCACTTCGTAGGAAACAGTCCCGCGCGCCCGCGCCATCTCATCGGCAGAAATCCGCTCCTCGCCCTGCACCCCGAGAAGCGCAACTTCATCTCCAACCTCGATCTCAGGAATGTCCGTCACATCCACCGTCGTCAGGTCCATACTGACGCGCCCAATCACCGGAGCCCGCTGCCCGCGCACCAGCACATCGCCACCGCTGTTGGCATCCGAAAGATTTTCATTCCCCCGCGACAGCCGCCGCGAATATCCATCCGCATACCCCACCGGCAGCAGCGCAATCCGCCGACGGCCTTCCAGCTTCCACGTCGCCCCATAGCCGACCACGTCCCCGGCATGCCCATCCCGCAGGCCGATGACACGCGTCTTCCAAGACAGCACCGGCCGCAGCTCCCCCGCCAGCCCGGCAGCCTTTTCTCCGGTTTGCAACTGTTCCGGTAACAAATAGCCATACAGCGCCACGCCCGGCCGGACCATCAAATGCGCTCCCAGTCCGCGCGCCAGCTCGTGCAGCCGCTTCAGCGTCCCGTCTTCCGCGACGAGAGTCGACGAATTCCCGCCATGCAAAAATCGCGGCCACAGATCCGCATGTCGCGATACCAGCGCCGCTTTGCAAAATTGCGACGTCTGCTTCTCGTTCATCCCGCTCGCGTGATTTTCCGCCGACGCATAATGCGTCTGCAGCCCTTCAAACTTCAGCGGCGTCCCCGTCTCCGGATGAAACCGCTCCAGCAGCGCCGCCAGCCCGCTCAGCGTCACCCCCTGCCGCGACATTCCCGTGTCCACCTCAAGATGGACCGGCAACTCGCCGCGCCCCAGCTTCGCCCGGCGCGCACCCTGCTCCAGCATGTCCACCTGGTACAGCTCCCACACCACCGGCGTCAGCCGATACTCGATCACCGCCTCGGCCTCGCCCTTCCACGCTCCGCTCATCACCAGGATCCGCGGCTGTTCGCGATAATCCTGGTACGCCGTCTCCTCGGCCAGCAACCGCCGCAGGTGGACTCCTTCTTCGACGCTGGTCACGCCAAGCCACGGCGCGCCCGCGCCAGACAAAACCCGCCCGCAGATGGTCAGCCCATGGCCGTAAGCATCCGCCTTGATCACTGACAGCAGCTCCGCGCCCTCACTCTGCGCACGCCGCCGCAGCACGCCAAAGTTGTGGCGCAACGCCCCCTGCGAAATCTCCACCCACGTGGGCCGCATCGTCCAAACATAGTAGATTGTTCGCCGCGCTGCCATCTCCGCCCACCCTCCCCAAGCTTCCCCCTCCCAGACCGCGGCAGGCCGCCGAAATAGCGGTTCCCAACCGTTATCTGTATGTGATAGAAAACTCACGCTCGCAAAACTGCGCCTGGCAACCCGCTCAAATGCGGAACCTCATGGAGTCGCTTCAAATGAAAATGAATGAATGTTCACTCTCCCACCGCCTTCCGCTCGCCGCTGCTGCTTCCTTGTCCATCGCTCTCGCTCTCTCCGGCTGCGGTGGCTCCAGCTCGAATAACACCGGTGGGACCACAAATTTCTCCTCCGTCACCTTCGTCGGTGACTCGCTGACCGCTGGCTATCAAAACGGCAGCCTGCTCGACACACAGCAGCCGCACGGCTACGCCAATCTCATCGCGCAGCAGGCCGGCTTCAAGATGGTGCTACCGCTCATCGCACCCCCGGGAGCGCCCGCTGTTCTCGAACTCACCAGCGTCAACCCTCTTGTCATCACCCAGGCTTCCGGCACCACCAGCGGCCGCGATGACATCACGGTCACGCCCACCGATGTCGCCGTCCCCGGCGCCTTCGTTTACGACGTTCTCAATACCTATTCGCTGCCCGATCCGACCACCGGTCAGGAAGAAATCAACGCCCTCGTCCTCGGCTATCCCGGCCTGCTGACAGGCGTTCCAAATTCGCAGTACACGCTGACTGTCTCGGAAAAGCCCACCACCCTGTTCGTCTGGATCGGCAACAATGACGCGCTCATTGCCGACGAAGCCGGCACGCCCGATGCCATGACGCCGATCGACGTCTTCACCTCGGAGTACACGCAGGCGCTCGGCGCCCTCGCCCAGACCAAGGCCCAGTTGTACGTCGCCAACATCCCCGACGTCACGCTTGTCCCCTACCTCGTCTCCGGCGCGGAGATTATCGCCGAGGTCGAAGCGCAGACCGGACTGCCGGAAGCAGAAGTCGAAGCCATCCTCGGCCTCCTGCCGACCGACTACATCAACCTCACCACCTACGCCACCATTCCGGCGATCGTTGGCTGCGCCGAAGTTGGACCGCCCTGCCCGCTGACCACCGGCATTCTGCACGCCGCCGACATCGTCACCATCCAGGCCACAGTCGACGCCTATAACCAGGTGATCGACGCAGTAGCCGCCGGTGTTGGCGCAACGGTGGTCGACATCAACTCCGTCTTCGCCGACGGCTACGCGAACGGCATCGTTGCCAACGGATATACCGGCACCTATGCCTTCCTCGGCGGCCTCTTCGGCCTCGACGGCATTCATCCCACCGATACCGGCTACGCTGTCCTCGCCAACGCCTTCATCACCACCGTCAACACCACGCAGAACGCCACCATCCCGCTGGTTGGTCTGGATGCCATCGCAAAGGAAGACCCGCTTTGGCCGCCGAACCTCCCCGGCGCCGCGCAGCACGGAATTGCCAAGCCCGCCGCTATTAGCAAGCTGAATGGCCGCCCGGTCGGCAAGCTGCCCACCTACGCGCAGGCCAAGCTGATCTCGAACCTCGTCCTCAGCAACCTGCCCGCCAGAGCACGCGCCCGCATCCAGGCCGTTAATCCGAGCATGCTCAAATAACTATCCGCAATTCAGCAACAGAAAAGGCGAGGCCAACAGCCTCGCCTTTTTGTTTCGTTGAAATTTAGATTTGCGCACCGCCTGTTACGAATCTGGTTCTACTGCGACGCGTAATCCTCGTACTGCTTGTCCGCCGCATTCTCAAACCGCGTGTACCGGTCGCGATACGCCAGCTTCACCGTTCCCGTCGGGCCATTCCGCTGCTTCGCGATAATCACTTCCGCCTGCCCCTTCAACTCCGGGTTCTCGCGGTCGTAATACTCCTCGCGATGGATAAACATCACCACGTCCGCATCCTGCTCGATGGAGCCTGACTCTCGCAGGTCGCTCAGCATCGGCTTCTTGTCCCCGCCGCGCGCCTCGCTGGCACGGCTCAGCTGGCTCAGCGCCAGCACCGGCACATCTAGCTCCTTCGCCAGAATCTTCAGTCCGCGTGAAATCGCCGACACTTCCTGCGTCCGGTTCTCATAGCTCCGTCGCCCGCCCGCCGGTGCCGCCGACATCAGCTGCAGATAATCAACCACGATCAGGTCCAACCCGCCTGCCTGCTGCCGCAGCCGCCGCGCCTTCGCCCGCATCTCCGCGATGGAGATCGCCGGCGTGTCATCTATATATATCCGCGCGTTCGTCAGCCGCTCCAGCCCCTGCACCAGCTTGTTGAACTTCTCCACGCCCGGGTCAAAGCCGGTCAGCTCCCGCAGACTTACCTCACTCTGCGCCGACAACATACGCCGCAACAGCGACTCCTTGCCCATTTCCAGCGAAAATACCGCCACCGTGCCCTGACCTTCAATCGCCACATTCTCCGCAATGTTGATCGCCAGCGCCGTCTTGCCCATCGACGGTCGCGCCGCCAGGATCACCAACTCCTTCTTCTGTAAGCCGCGCGTCATGTGGTCGAGGTCCGTATAGTGCGTTGCCAGACCGGTCACCTCGCGGCCCTGCTTGACCAGCTCGTCTATCGATCCGAACGACCCCGCAACAATCGTAGGCACATCAAAAAATCCCTGCGACGTCCCGCGCTCGCTCAGCTCCATCAACTTCTGCTCAATCGCATTCAGCACATCGAGCGCATCTTCGGACTGGTCGGCCGCCCGCGTCATCGCCTCGCTCGCCGCCAGCATCAGCTGTCGCAGCAGGCTCTTGTCCCGCACAATCCGGACGTACTGCTCAATCGTGATCCGCCGCGGCATCCCCTCCGTCAGCGACCACAGATACCCCTTGCCCCCGACCGCATCAATTTCTTTCCGGTTTTCAAGATGCAGCCCCAGCCGCACCACGTCAGTAGATTGCGTCGTCTCAATCTGCTCAATCACCGCCGCATAAATCCGCCGGTGACTGTCGAGCGAGAAATCCTCCACCCGCAACTTGTCGCTGGCGTCATAAAACGTCGCGTTGTCTAAAAGGATCGCGCCAAGAATCGTCCGCTCCGCATCAACAGCAGCAGGCAATCCATGGTCCAGCGAAATGTCAGCGAATGTAGCCATAGAGTCTCTTCAAAGCATAGCCAACTTTCCGGCGAAATACAGTCGGTGAATCCGACTTGCAATCGGTGGATTCCGTGACAATCGGTGGATTTGAGGGAAACTCCTCTCCCACCGCGCGCTAGACGAACAATCCAACCGCAGCTAGGCTAAAGGCTCCATGCCAGCCCGCAAGCTTCTCGCCCTCATCCTGCTCGCCACTATCCCACTCGCCGCCCAGTCCACGCCGAAGCTGTCTGATCCAGACCGCGCCCTGGCCCGCGAAATCTTTGCCGAGCTCATCAACACCAACACCTCGCATTCCGTCGGCAGCACCACCGCCGCCGCCGAAGCCATCGCGACACGCCTCCGCGCCGCCGGCTTTCCTGCAGATGACCTCGCCATCCTCGGCCCCGACAGCGTCAGCGGCAAGCGCAAAAATCTCCTCGTCCACTGGCCCGCGAAATCCGCCACAGAAAAACCGATCCTCTTCATCTGCCACCTCGACGTCGTCGAAGCCCCGCGCTCGGAGTGGCAGACTGACCCATTCGTCTTCACCGAAAAGGATGGCTACTTTTACGGCCGCGGCACCCAGGACATCAAGGACGCCGACGCCGCCCTCGTCACCAGCCTAGTCCTGCTCCGTCGGGCTGGATTTGAGCCCGCCCGGGATCTCTATTTCGCTTTCACCGCCGACGAAGAAGGTGGCCCCGACAACGGCGTCGACTGGCTGCTCAAGCATCGCCCCGAACTCAAAAATGCCGCCTTCGTCATCAATCCCGACGCAGGCACTCTCGAAGTCCAGGACGGTAAAGCCGTCGCCATGGAGATCGAAGCAACAGAAAAGATCTATTCCGATTACGAATTCCGCGTTGCCGGCCCCGGTGGCCACAGCTCACTTCCCACAACGGACAACGTCATCTATCAGCTCTCAGCCGCGCTGCTCAAACTTAGAGCCTCGCCCTTCCCCGTCGAACTCAACGCCGTCACCCGTGAATATTTTTCCCGCAGCGCTGCTACCCAGCCTGCGCCGATCGCTGCAGCCATGCGCGGCGTCCTCAACACTCCCCCTGACCCGGAAGCCGTCGCCACGCTCTCCAAAGACCGCCTCTATAACGCCACGCTCCGCACCACCTGCGTCGCTACCCGCATCCAGGGAGGAGAAGCCAACAACGCCATCCCCGCCGAGGTAACCGCCAACATCAACTGCCGCATCCTTCCCGGCCACTCACCGGAAGAAGTTCGCCAGGACCTCATCCGCATCGTTTCGGATAATAACGTCCCCGGAAATAAAATCCAGGTCAGTTACGTATCCAACGCGAATTCCATCAACGCCACCGCGCCCGACGGCAAAGGCAATCCGCCCCCGCCGCCGCTGCCCCAGGTCCTTGACCCGCTCGCCGCCGTCACGCACCAATTCTTCCCCGGCCTCCCCATCATCCCCGACATGGAAACCGGCGCCTCCGACAGTGTCTACACCACCGCCGCCGGCATTCCCAGCTACGGCATCAGCGGCTTCCCTCAGGACCCCAACGACTTCCGCTTTCACGCCCGCGACGAACGCCTCCGCGTCGAAAGCTATTACACCGGCGTCGAGTTCTATCGTCTTTACATCCAGGCTCTCGCCAAAAACTAGCGCTTTCACCAGTCCAAATCAGTAGATTTTCATCACCCAACCGCCCGTTACAATCGACCGGTGTCCATCCGCATCCCCCGCGCTCCAGCCAACTCAAGAAAGTCTCCCTCGCCCGCTCGAACGCGCGGCCGCCATCCCGCTTTTCCGCCGGAGGCGCTGAAATTTCTCGCCTCTCTCGCCCGCAACAATCGCCGCGAGTGGTTCCAGCCTCGCAAGCAGATTTTTCTCGACCAGCTTCGCGCCCCCATGCTCACCCTCGTCGCCGCGCTGCTCGACGACATGGCAGACTACGCGCCGCAATTCCTCCGTCCGCCGGAGAAGTGCATCATGCGCATCTACCGCGACACGCGTTTCTCCAGCGACAAAACGCCGTATAAGAAAAACATTGCCGCATGGTTCGCCTGTGGGGGCCTTGAAAAAACTTCCGGCGCCGGCTTCTACTTCCATCTCACGAAAGACGAGCTGGTCATCGCCGCCGGCTGCTACATGCCCGACCGCGACCAGCTGCACAAAATCCGCCTCGCCCTGCTTAATCAGCACACAAAATTTCGTAAGCTTCTCAATGCGCCAACCCTCAAGCGCAACTTCACTCGCTTCGAGGGCCTCGAGCTGTCCCGCGCTCCCAAAGGCTTCCCGCCTGACCACCCCGGCATGGATCTCATCCGCTGCCGCCAATGGGGAGTCGGCGCCAGCCTGCCCGCAAGCGTCGCGACATCCCCGGCGCTCTTCAAGGAAATCTCGCGCCGCTTCCGCCTCGCCGCGCCACTCATCCATTTTCTGAACGCGCCACTGCTCGCACCCGAGCCAACCACGCGACAGCCGAAAATCTTTCGCCTGGATTAGCGTCAGTTCATCTGCATCGCGCGCATCGCCTTCAACCGCGCCCGCACATACACGCTCACGCCCATCGGATATTTGCCGTAATACGGCCGCAATGCATCGGGCACATAATACTCCGTCAAGTTTGCCCCCGCGCCCAACTCCGCATTGTGCCAGTTTCCGAGCACACGCGTGTATCCCTCAGTAAAGGCGCTGACATCGAACCAGCGATGCCCATCGGCTGCCAATTCCTGCTGCAACGCCGGATCATAATCAAACAACTCATCGCGCTGCGACCATTCGTAGCGGCCAGTGACCAAATTATTGTGTTTTACCGGGACCAGCGTCTCCGCCGTCAGCGCATTCACCGCATAACGTCCATCCGTCTTATAATTGCGCCCCCAGATCAGCGAACTCGCCCAGCCGCCTTGAGTCACATATTCGGCACTCGCCGTCGTCCGCTCAATATCTCCAGAACTAGCTGCCTCGGGATGCGTCAGCCGCCCGGTAGAAACCTGCGCGGTGAGCCCGCGCACCCCCGCTATCACTGGCGAAATCGCCATCCGCGCCGACCATGAATCCATGCCGCAGACGGAAATCGTCCACCGGTTCTCCCCCGGCTCGCGCCCGCAAAATCCGCTTGCTTCCAGCCGCACCCAGCCATCTTCGACGCCCACCGTCGCGACATTGTCAGCGATGTGCGTCGAGTCTTCATAGTGATGTCCCAGCGCAGCCTGGGGAAACTCTGCCGCCGATGCCCGGTGCGGATAAGCCGTCGGCCCCAGCGCAGGATCCCCCACGAACCCGTAATATATGTAACCGCGAATGTCTTTATGCATCGGCTCCGCCACTTCCCCCGCTAACTCCATGACGAAATTGTGCGGATGCTGCCCATTCACAATTGACACGCCATACGCCGTCTCGCCTGTCTGAAATAATTCCGGATAGCGGCGGTCACTGATCGTCGCCGGCTCAAGGCTCAGCATCGACCGCAACATCACCGCCCCCGGCCCAAGCGGATGCACCGCCGCCAGCATCCCCCAATTTGTCGAATAGAGTTTGTCGAGCCCTGTCGGCTCCTGCTCATTCACGGGGGCGCCAGCCGGCACCGGAGCTACAACTCCCTGCGGCACGCCCCACTGCTGGACATCCGTAACAAACGCCTGCCCCATCCACATCAGCCGCCAGCGGCCCACATCCTGCATCAACTGCGGCATCGCCCAACTTTGCGGCTGCACATCCGTCCCGCTCGACTGCCGCAACAGCATCCCCGCACTCGCATTCGCCCCCATCTTCATCGGCACAGGCGCAGAGGCAGGCGGCCCCATATTCATCCCCGGCATCTCTGAGCGGTCACTCTGCGACCACGCCGCAGGCGCAGCCATTGCAAGCGCCACAGCAAGCAGCAGAATCAGCCACCCACGCTCGAAGCAACTTCGCCAGCCCATACCTCGATTGTCTCGCAACCGCACCACCTCATCCGGTCGCGCGCCCGCACTTTATACTTATCCGAAGCCATGGCCACCTTCCCGCCCGTCGACGAGCAGCTTGATCTTCTGAAAAAAGGCGCCGCCGAAATCATCCCCGAGTCTGACCTTCGCGAGCGCCTCGAAGCCTCGCGCAAATCCGGCACGCCGCTCCGCGTCAAAGCCGGCTTCGACCCCACCGCGCCCGATCTTCATCTCGGCCACACTGTGCTCATGCGTAAGCTCAAGCACTTCCAGTCGCTCGGCCACACCGTCATCTTTCTCATCGGGGACGCCACTGCGCTCATCGGCGATCCGACCGGGCGCTCCGCCACACGCAAGCCGCTCAGCCCGGAAGAAATTGCGCGCAACGCCGAGACCTACACCGCGCAGGTCTTCCGCATCCTTGATCGCGACAAAACAGAGGTCCGCTTCAACTCCGAGTGGCTCAACCAGCTCGGCTATGCGGACATCGTCCGCCTCGCCGCGAAAACCACGCTGTCGCAAATGCTCGAACGCGAAGACTTCCACCAGCGCTTCGCCGCCGAACAGCCCATCAGCCTGCATGAATTGCTTTATCCCATCGCGCAGGGCTACGACTCCGTCGCTCTCAAAGCCGATGTCGAACTCGGTGGCACCGATCAGAAATTCAATCTGTTGATGGGCCGCCGCCTGCAGCGCGACGCCGGTCAGCCGCCGCAAATCGTCCTCATGACGGAAATCCTCGAAGGCCTCGACGGCGTCCAGAAAATGTCGAAGTCCCTCGGTAACGCCATCGGCATCCACGAGCCCGCCCCGGAAATGTTCGGCAAGCTCATGTCCATCTCCGATGACTTGATGTGGCGCTACTGGCTCCTGCTCACCGACCTTCGCCAGTCCGAGATCGACGCCATGCGCCTCGAAGTCCTGCAGCAACGCCTTCACCCCATGGACGCAAAAAAGCGCCTCGCCCGCACCATCACCGCCGGGTTTCACGGCGAAGATGCCGCCGCCCGCGCCGAGCAAAGCTGGTCAGAGCAGTTTCAGCAGAAACTCACGCCCACCGAGCTCGAAATCGTAACCGTGTCAGCTACAAATCTCGGTTATTCGGCGCAAGCCTCTGCTATTCGGATCGACAAGCTGCTGGTCGCGCTCGGCCTCGCTCCATCCGCCAGCGACGCCGCCCGCAAACTCAAGGAAGGTGCCGTCTATATCGCCGACGTCGCCCAGTCCGCGCCTCATCTGCGTCTGGCGGAGTTACCGGCGAAGCTGCCAGTGCGCCTCGGCAAACGCGCCAAGATTGCCGTCATCGAATAATCTTCGCCAACAAAAAAGCGCGAACCCGAAGGCCCGCGCTCTCCTTTGCAACTGATCGGTCAAACCCGTCGGATCGCGTGATACACCACCAGCACAACTACCGCGCCAATCACCGCCACAACCAGGCTGTAAATGTTGAGCCCCGTGACCCCGTGTGCGCCAAACATGCTGAACAGCCATCCGCCAACCACGGCGCCAATAATCCCGAGGATGATGTCCAGCAGCAGTCCCTCACCGCTCTTGTTCACAATCTTGCTGCCGATAAATCCGGCAATCAGCCCCAACACAATCCACGCAATCCATCCCATTGTCGTTCTCCTAGTTCATTTGATGTTCAATTTAATTGCTCCGCCCACGTTGGGATGCTTCCGCTCCTGCCGCGGGTGGTTTCGGGTCCGGCCAGCCATTATCTGCAATCCCTCACAATTTGTCTTCCGCAAAAAAGAAGAATTTCTCGCTCTCGCGCCCTGTTTCCGTTCGCCCGCACACCATTTGCCTCAGATTCCGCATCCCATACACCTGTGAAAGCAGTCCTGCTCCTCGCCTACGGCGGCACCGATCAGCTCCAATATTCCAGCAGCGTCCCGCGTCCTGAACCGGCCGACGACGAAGTTCTGGTTCGCGTCAAAGCCACCAGCCTGAATCCCATCGACTGGAAAATTCGCAGTGGCGCCTCGAAGAAATTCCCCGTGACCTTCCCTGCCATCCTCGGCCGCGACCTTGCCGGCGACGTCGTCCAGGTCGGCGCCCGCGTCAATTCATCAGAAAGCGGCGGCTTCACCCAGGGCCAGCGCGTCATGGCCCTTGCCTCCAGGACTTACGCCGAGTACGCGGTCGTCAAAGCCGATGCCCTCGCGCCCATCCCCGACGCACTCGACTACGAACACGCCGCCGCTCTCCCGCTCGTCACCCTCACCGGCACGCAGCTGATCGAGCGCGCCGCCAAAGTTCAGCGCGGCCAGACCATCCTCATCACCGGAGCGCTCGGCAGCGTCGGTCGCACCGCCGTCTACGTCGCACAGCAGCACGGCGCCATCGTCATCGCCGGCGTCCGCGGCAGCCAGCGCAAGCAGGCCCAGCAAATCGCAAAACAAGTCCTCGCTCTCGACGACGACCGCGAACTTGAGCTCCTGAAAGACCTCGACATCGTCGCCGACACCATCGGCGGCACGATCGGGCAGCGCCTTCTCCACGCCATTAAACCCGGCGGCACCTACGCATCCGTGGTCGGCCCACCCCGCGACGCAGAAAAATTCGACGTCCGCATCGCCCTCATGACCGCGCAGCCCGACGCCTCCCGCCTCGCCGAGTTGGCCCTCGACGAAGCCGACGGCGAATTCAATATTCCGATCGAGAAAGTGATGCCGCTGTCTGAAGTCCGTCAGGCGCAGGAGCTAGGCGAAAAGGGCGGCCTCACGGGGAAAATCATTCTCATCCCTTAGTTCCGAACGAATTCGTAACTAAAGCGCCGCATACTCTTTCTTCGCCGCCACCAGCATCGGCAAATCCGCATCCGCATCCTTCCAGGTCAACAAGAACGCCTCATACGTCTTCTTCGCATTCACCTTGTCCGCAGCCATCGCATACGCCCGCGCCAGCCCCAGCTGCGCAGGTGCATAAAAAGTTGTCCCGTACGACGTCGGTACCGAGCACGCTTTGCACTGCGTCGCCGACTTGAACGCTTGCACCGCACTCCCGGCGTCATGCAACTCGAGATACGCTAGTCCCTGCACATACGACCCCGGAAACAGCGCATCGTATGGCTTCGACGGCTCCGCATCCGCGATCGCCTGTTGTGCCTGCCCCGCGGTCAGCGCCACATACGCTTTGCTCAGGGGTAGATAGACGTCCTGCACCTTCGTATCTTGCGGATATTTCTTGCTCAGCTCCTCCGCAATCGGCATCCCCACCTTGCCTCCACCACACACCGTCGCCGTCAGGGCTGCATACTCCAGTGTCTGTTTGCTCTTATCCAGTGCCAGCGCCTGCTTCACCACCGCTTCATTGCCATCGCATAACCCGGCCATGGCGCGCCCCAGTGCGTTCTCCAGTAGGATCCCGGCTTGCACATCTGGCGCCTTTTCTCGTCCGGCCTGTTCGTATGCCTGGTCAAAGGTGCGCGCGGCTTCGCGGAACTTTCCTGAATACTGCTGCGCCGCGCCTAGAATCTGCGTCACCACGAAAGTGTCTGGTCGCCCCGTCGCCTGGGCCACAATACGCTGCACCTGCGCCGCGTCACCCAAAAAGTAATATCCACCCAGTTGGGCCGATAACAGCGCCGTGCCGCTATCCATCCCCAGCTTGCCCTCCCGCTCCATCTCCTGCCGCGCCTCATCCATCCGTCCCAGCGCAATTAAGTCCGACATCAGGTTAAGCGACGCAATCGAATTGTCGGGCTGCAATTGCACCGCCTTCTGCGCATACGGCAGTCCCTTCTCAAATTGCCCACTAGATTGGTAGGCCACGTTGATATTCACATAGGCGGCCAGCTGTCCGGGATAGGTCTGAATGGACTCCTGCAGCGTCTCGATCATCTTCGGCATATCGCCGGTCACGCTGTTGTAGTAGTGCCCCGCAATATAGAGCCGCTCCGCCTCGCTCACATGCTTGGACTGCTCAAATGCCTTCGCAAAATACGGAATCGCCTTCGCCACCTCGCCGGCATTGCCATACACCACGCCCAGCCGCGCATTCGCCATCGCAAAATTCGGGTCCAGTTCCAGCGCCCGCTTGTAGTGCCCCTCCGCCTCGGGAATGTTCAGTCCCTTGCCATGCGCCTCGTCGCCCAGCGCATACGCGCGGAACGCCTCCAGCGAAGGCGTCGTCGCCTGTCCAAAGGGCGTGTTCAGCTTCTTGATGCTCGCCAGGTCTTCGCCTAGCTTCGCTCGCATCCCCGCCGCCGTCTTGCCCAGCGCATCAAGCACATGGTCCTTGTCCACGGCCGTCGCCTGCTCGCTCGCAATCTCATCGCCCGTCGCCGTGTTCTGCGCCGTCAGCGTCACCAGGTATTCGTTCCCCACCTTCGCAATCGTCCCGGTCAGGATGGCCTTCATCCCCTCCCGCTCGCCAATCTCCCGCGCAATCGCCGGCGTCACCACCGTGTCATCCGGCTTGCCCAGATATTTCACGCTTTGCCGCAGATGGTCTTCACTCACAATTTTGATCACCGGCGACTGCTCCAAATCAATCCGCAGCGCCTGGTTTAGTGTCGTGTCAAAAACCGGATCGCCCGCCTGGTTCACGAAATCCGCCAGGATGATCGAGTCCTTCACCGCCGCCGGCTGACCTTCTGCTCCCGGCGTGGCGACGCCCGCCGCACCATTCGCGACGGCTCCACTCCCCGCACGCGTCCCAGCATGCTTCCACCAAGCAAACCCGCCGCCGGCAAGCAGCAGAACAATCAAGCCCGCCGCAATCAGCTTGCCTTTGGCTCCCGATGTCTTCTCGGCAGCCGCATGCACTCCACTTTGCGCAGCAAACGTCCCACTCGCAGCCGCCCGCACTCCGCTGCCCGAGCTTCCCGTCAGATCTTCGAGGTCGCGCTCCACATCCGTCGCGCGTTGATACCGCTGCGCCCGGTCCTTCACCA
>Ga0302324_100003183_pt1 | contig 37145 bp, 30 predicted proteins | sample Palsa_T0_1_FD_201949 | JGI IMG/M metagenome (GOLD analysis project Ga0302324, IMG submission 201949) | Peat permafrost microbial communities from Stordalen Mire near Abisko, Sweden - Palsa_T0_1 | ecosystem: Environmental > Terrestrial > Soil > Palsa > Peat permafrost | place: Sweden: Abisko... | reverse complement strand
AAATACGATAGCGCCGCCGGAATGGAGGAGGTGCGAAACGCCGTCAGGGAGGCGGCCGGGTCAGTCCGCAAAAGTGGATATTAGAAGACACAAGCCACAAAGGACGCTACAGTTCCTTGCTGGAGACACCTTCCTAGGGCTTCGCGGCCGAAGAGTACGGGGCCAGCGGAAACTCCGCTTGCAACTCCACGAATGGCCGGAATGCCGCCAGCACCTGCACGTTCTACGACGTGACGATGGGCGACATGGACGTGCCGTGCACTAAAGGCGTCGTGGGACAGTGCTTCGAGCCATCGGGTATTTACGGAGTTCTGTCCACCGAGCAATCGGCCTACAAACCGGCGTACGGAACGACTGTCGGTTGGGACTTCGCCACGGGAATCGGGAGCGTTAACGCTTACAATCTGGTGCACAACTGGAAGTCCGTGGCGCCCTAGGTATCGCGCACCGCTGCTCGAACTCGGCAGGCCACCAACAACGATGGCCTGCCCCACGGCTAACGTCCGGGCGGGGTTCAAATCTCCAGTTCGCCCATGATGCGCATCTCCTGGACGTTGAAGAACTGCTCCAGAAAAAGGCGGTCGAGTTGGGCCACGAATTCGACGCTCTGGTCCTTCCGGGTGATTTCCACGGAGCGCCGAAAGAGATACACCACGGTGGCCAATCCACGGTCCCCTCGGAGGACCTCGACGCGCGAGGGCTTGAGATCCTTTTTCCGGTAGCGCCTGAGGTATGCGACGTCCTTCAGCTCGTTTGCCAGATTCCAGCGGCGGGGAAGGGGAAGGCCGTAGACTACGACCGCATAGTAGGAAGCATCCACGGCGGGAGCGGTTTCGCCGGCCTTCGATTCCGCGGCGCGCACAGGCGCACTTTCCCATCGGACCACGACCGCATCGGGCGTGGGCCTGGCGTGGGCTCGCTGTAGGGCCTCGGCCTCGCGGCGCGGGCCGAGCAAACCGAGCCCGGCTAAACCGACTCCCTTGCCGATGCCTGCCTCCATGTTTCCGCCATTCCGACGCTCGTCGGGACTCAGATCGCGGAGACGCTGCGGCGTGACATGCTTGACCCACGGGGAATCGGCCAGCACGGCTTTCGCGTCATCTGCATTCCATTGAACGATGGGTTTGGATTTCCATGCCGGATCCTGGGCAAATGAAGCGCGGGCAATCAACAGCGCCGCGGTGAAAGAGAACCGGCGAAGTCCTGGAAGCCGTCGCATGAAGTCCCCCTTGAGGGTACTTTAGCATGACCTGTGGTGAGCCTTTGGCGCGCCCGCTTAGGGATTCACGCGCGGCTCATTCAATGGTGGTGACCTTGGTAAGCAGGCTGAACTTGCCGGGCTGGTGGCCGGCCAGTGCCGCCAACGCCAGTGTCACGAGCTGCACCGGGAGGATTTCCAGAACGGGGCGGATGGCGGGCGGCGTGAGCGGAATGCGAAAGGCGTCCACGTCCGATTGCGGACCGACGAGCGCGGCCCTCCCGCCCGCGTGGCGCACGTCGGCAACCAGCTTCTCATTCAAAGCCACCGTCTTTGGGTCGCCCGCGAAGACCAGCACGAAAACGCCGGGGCCGGACATTTCGAAAGGCCCGTGCCGGAAGGCGGAGCAAGTCATTCCTTCGGCGTGGAAGTGCGCCGATTCCTTGGGAATCAGGCCGCCGGCGCCAGCGGCCGCCAGGGAAGTTCCCCGGCCGGTGAGGAACAACGAGCCGACGCCATCGAGCAAGGTTACCAGCGATTCCACCTTGGCTTGCCACCGGGCCAGATAATCTTGCGCAGCCGGCGCCGCCTCGCGCAGGGTGCTTTCGGTCTGTTTCCGACCCGCGCCTCCCAGCGCCGCCCCCAGCCATTCGAGCGCGACCAGCGTAGCTACGAATGTCTTGCACGAAACCGACGACTCCGCGCCCGCGTGCGTCAGGATCGTGAAATCAGAGCGGCTGGCGAGCGGAGATTCCGGCGTATTCGTTACGCCAATGGTGTACACGCGGCTATGGCCGGGCGCGGAGGCGGCGGCATCGAGCCGCAGGATCTCGGCACTACGCCCCGACTGCGATACCGCTACCAGGAGAGTCCGCGGCGCCAGGGCCGCGGCGTAGTAGTAAATCAGTTCGGAAGTCTCGTAGGCAACCGCGTGGAATCCTTGCTCCACAAGCTGGATCCAGAGCGGATGCAAGGCATGATAGGACGCGCCCATCCCGGTCAATACGATGCGGTCGAACCGGGGCAGGTCCGGGAGCCCTGGCGCGTCGCACAGTCCGGCCACGGTGTCTTGCAACGCGCCAGGTTGCGCGAGGATGTCGTGCAAGTACGGCCCATCCACGGCCGCGGGATCAAATTGCATGCGCTTTCCTTTCGGGCCCGAAGCGGTGATGCCAGACCTGCGCCGCACCCGCCAGGGCGGTATCCGCGCCAAGGGAGGCGAGCGCGAGTTCCGCCTTTTCGTAGGGAACCATGGTGCAGCACTGCCGGATCACTTGCCGGGCGCGACCCAGAAACAGATGGGCGCTGCGCATCACGCCGCCGCCCAGCGCGATCATGTCCGGACAGAACGTGGTGACCAGGTTGGCCAGGCCCAATCCCAGGTAGTAACCCTGACGGTCCATCACGGCGAGCGCCGCAGGGTCGCCGGCTTCGGCCAACTCACACAGGCGGTGCACGGCCAGTTCGCCATTCGCGGAATGGTCCGGCACGATGCGGGTCTTCGCCCAGGCCAGAATGGCAGGCCCGCTGGCCAGGATCTCCCAGCATCCGTGAGCGCCGCAATAGCAGGGCGGCCCGGCGCCGTCGATCACCTGATGGCCTATCTCGGGGTGTGCGCCATCCACGCCGCGGTAGAGGGTTCCGTCGAAGATGACGGCGACACCGATGCCGGTGCCCACGGTGACATACAGGAAGCGCCGTTTGCCGCGGCCGGCGCCCCACACGGATTCCGCCAGGCCAGCGGCGTCGGCATCGTTCTCCATGGCCACAGGAACGTGGAAGGCCTCGGATAGCTCCGCCACGATTGCGGCGCCCTGCCATCCGGGCAGCAGATCGACAGTGCCCAGCACACCGGTGAAGGGATCGACGGGGCCGGTGCAACCGATACCGATGCCATGCAGTTGCGCGGCCGCAAGGGCGGCGGTTTCGCGCAGCATGGCGACGATGCGGGCGAGCCCGTCGGGGAAGCCGCGCTGGGAGGCGGTAGGGCATTCCGCGCGGCCGACGATACGGCCGTCTCCGTCGACCACCGCTACCGCGATTTTGGTGCCGCCGATGTCGATTGCGCCGATCAGATGGTCCCCGCTGGTTCGTTCCGAGTGCCTGGAAGTCCAAGCATAGCGCGGCGGCGGGTATTGGCTGGTGGTTGTATACACCTACCTACCGGTAGGCTGTCAACACCTGTAAATGAGACGCCATCCGTGGGCCTGCGCGCAAGCTACTCCAAATGGAACACCTCTTCGAGCGCCAGCATGCCCTCGTCCGGACGCCGCCCATCCAACGCCTCGAAGAACGGCGCCATCTCGCGCTGCCACCTTTCGTTGACTTCGCGTCCCGCCATGCCGCGCAGCGCCGCCTGAAAATCGGGCGTCTCCAGATACCCCACCAGCAAGCCATCGTCGCGCAGAAATAGCGAGTAGTTCCGCCACCCGGTTTCGCGCAGCGCCGCCAGCATCTCCGGCCACACCGCCTTGTGCCGCTCCTTATATTCCGCCAGCCGCTCCGGCCGCACCTTCAGCAGAAAGCACACGCGTTGCATCATTTCACCTCCGCCAGCGGGATCTTCAACAGCGACGCCAGCTTGCCGATGCGCGCCAGGTTGTGCCCAACTCCCAGCGCGCAATGGTGCGTGGGGCCTTCCATCGACCAGCGGTTGATGAACTCCGCCGGCCCCAGCCTAAACCGCAGCCGCGAATTGGTGTTGCCGATGCGCAGAATCGGTCCGGGCAGCGACTCGCCCTCCGCGGCAACCAGCTTCAGCTTACCGTCGGCGGTCTGCGTCAAACCGAGCAAAGTCACGGGCCCGGTCTTCACTTTGAACTCGACCGAGACGCCAGAGCCGCGCTTGCCGTGATACAAGCCCAGCCCGCGCAGCACGGGACGCACGTCGCTGATGGCGATATGCCCGGGACCATCGTGCCCCATGAGCAAGAAGTTCTCGCGAAAGTCCATCGCGTAGAACTCGGTGAACGAGCCGCCCGCGCCGAATCGATCCATCGTCAGCATTGCCAGGCACGTCTTCACGTCGCCTTCGCCGCTGGCGGGAATGCCGCGCGCCGTGAGCAAGGTATTGCCCAGGATCAGCCCCGCACCCAGGCGTTCGAATTCGTTCCCATCCAGTCCGCGGTAGTAATATGTCAGCCCGTCGAGCGCGAAATCCGCGGCCAGCCGGTCCAGGCCCACCGCCACCCGCGCGGCCCAATCGAGGTCGCCCGGCGGCACGTCCGCATCGATGGCGAACACCTCGCGCGCGGCAGCCAATTTCGCCCCGATCTCATCGGCGCCTGCAGCCGCCACCCGCTTCGCCAGGTCGTCCATTTCCAGCACTTCGACATGCGCGCCAAGCTGCGCGTGCACCATGGTGAAATCCGCATACATGTCCAGCATGCCCGGATAGGTGTGCCCCAGGAAACCGATGCGGCACTGGCGGACGGCTCGGGCTACGGCCGCGGCGCGGCACCAGTCCTCGATCTCGCGCCATGCGGCGGCATCCTCGTGAAGCTGGCCCGACACCACGTGGAAATCGATGCGGGCGCGCGCGAACGCGTTCGCAATCTCAGGTACGCAGCACGCCGAACAGTTCGCCAGCCACTCGGCGGTATCCGCAGTTTCATAATCGAGCGCGGCGCAAGGTTGCAGATTCAGGACCAGCACCGGAGCCCCTGGCTTCTGCACCACCGGCAACACCTGCGACGATGTGGCGTAAGTCGCCACGTGGCACAGAATCAGGTCCACGTCCTCGCGCAGGAAAAGTTGTCCGGCCGCGCGCGCCCCTTCGGGCGTGTCCACCAACCCGGCGGAAACCACCTCGCTGCCAAATCCGCGGACGCGCTGTTCCACCGCGCGCCCATATCCTTCCAGCCGCTCCTTCATGCCCGGAAACTGGGGCCAGTATGCCGCCAGTCCGATTCCGAATATCCCGATGCGCGCCGTCATCGATCTTCAGCCACATAGTATCGCGAAGCGGCAGCAGATTAGCGGCGACAGACGGCGGTTTCTTCTTCTCGCAATGCGCTCCAGTCACTCATACCTTAAAGCCACCATAGGATCGACGCGCGAGGCACGGCGCGCCGGCAAGTAACTCGCCGCGGCAGCCGTCGACAGCATGGCCAGAATCGCCAGCGTCATGGTGAGCGGGTCGGCAGGCGTCAGTCCGAAAAGCAATTTACCGGTGAGACGGGTAGCGGCCAGCGTGAGCGGAAGGCCAATTACAATCCCAGCCAGAACCAGGCCGACGGTCTCGCGCAGCACCATCCACAGCACGCTTCGCCTACCTGCACCCAGCGCCATGCGGATTCCGATTTCGTTCGTTCGCCGGCTCACGGCGTACGCCAGCACACCATACGTGCCGATCGCGGCCAGCAACAGCGCCAGCGATCCAAAGAATCCGCAGAGCGCAGCTACCAGCCGTTCCTGGATCAGCGATTCGTCGATCTGCCGGTCGAATGTGGTCTCATTCTTGACCGGAACATGGCCACCCATCGCTCGCACCGCGGCCTGGACCGCCGCCAGCAACTGAAGCGGGTGGTCGGCGGCACGCACCTCGAAGCGCAACCCCGCGTCCATCTCGGCCATCTGAAATAGATCCAGGTAGACGGTGCGGTGTACCGGCTCCCGCAAGCTCATGTACCGGGCGTCCTTTACCACCCCGACGATTCGTACCGGCTTCCGATCGCCGAGCGCCACCCAGCGCCCCAGCGGGCTCGCATCATGAAAATAGTATCGAGCCATGGTCTCATTGATCAGCGCGGCCGGCGACGACTCCGGACGGTCGTGCCAGTCAAAATCGCGTCCCGCCAGCAATGGCGTGCCGAATGTGGCGAAATATCCTGGTGAAACGCCGTTGATGTAAACGGTATTGTCCTCGTGCGGCGCCGGCGTGTAACCGTCCACCTTGGCCGGCATGTCGAAACCCCCGCCGGCAATCGGAGTGAGAAGCGAAACGCTACAGGCTCGCACACCGGGAACCTGCCGGACCCGTTGCAACAGCGCCTGGTAGAAATTTGACAACGTTGGTCCTTTATACCCGGCGGTGCCCGGCTCGACGGAAGCCAAAAGGATGCCGTTGCGTTCAAATCCCGCGTCCATGGTGCGCAGGTTCCACAGCGTGCCGATAAACAAGCCGGCGCCTACCAGCAGCACCAGGGACAGAGCCACTTGTGCCATCACCAGCACTTTGCCAAACCATGCATGGGATGCATCGCGACCGAGCGTGCGGTTTCCGGCTTTGAGCGCCGGCCCCACATCCACGCGCGTGGAGCGGAATGTCGGCGCCACGCCGAACAACACCGTTGTCAGGATAGACACCATCGCGGTGAACGCCAAGACCCGCAGGTCCAAATGCAACTCCAGGCGCAGAGGCGTCGTTCCAGTGGCCATCAGGGTAACCAGAAACGCGCTTCCCCACCAGGCGAGTAACAATCCCACCAGGCCGCCGAGCGAGGAAAGCAGCAGCGACTCGGTAAGCAGTTGGCGAACCAGCCGGCCGCGCGCCGCGCCTATAGCCAGCCGCACAGCCATTTCCCTGCGACGCGCGGACGCCCGGTCAAGCAGCAGATTGGCCAGATTGGCGCAGGCGATCAGCAGCACCAGCGCTACCGCCGCCATCAGGATTAGCAGAGGTCGCGAGAACGCATCCCGCGGCGCGGAGAGACCGTTCGCGGCCGGAGTGACGTCGAGTCTCTGCGACAGCGCAAGATCGCGCTCGTGCGGGTCCTGGACGCTGCCGGCGTGCGCCTGGAGAATCTGGTGAAAGATCACGTTCAGGTCCGCGCGGGCGCGGGCGGAGGATACACCAGGCTGCAACCGCGCTGCTACGCTCAACCAGTTGTCGTCGTACTCGCCCAGCCAGCTGTGGGGCCGAATCTGCGTTTCGCTGGCGATGGGGATGGCGAAATCCAATGTCTCGCCCACCTGCAGGCCGAAGAATTGCGGAGGCAGAACACCCACGACGGTAAACGGCCTTCCTTCCACCGGTAGGGTCTTTCCCACAACGGCGGGGTCCCCTCCGAATCTTCGCTGCCATAGACCGTAGCCAATCACCGCGACGGGGTTGCCGCCTTGCGAGAGGCGATCGTCTTCCGGCACGATCGTCCGGCCGAGCCACGCGCGCACGCCCAACACCTGAAAGAAATTGCCCGAGACGTATTGTCCGCGGGCGCCTTCGCCCTCGGGCTCGTCAGCCAGGCGCAGGGGCGTCTTGGATGCCGTAAGCACTCCGCGGAAGACCTGGTTGCGGTCGCGAAGCTGCTGGTAGAGCGGATACGAGAAGCCACCCGGTTCGTTGTCGTAGAATTTGTCGATCTGAACCAGTTGCTCCGGTTCGGCAACCGGCAGGCGGCGGAGCGTTACCGCGTCGATCAGAGTGAAGATGGCCGAGTTTGCTCCAATCCCCAGGGCCAACGACAGGACTGCCACCGCCGTGAACACGGGACTCTTCAGCAGCAGGCGCACGGCATAGCGCAGGTCCTGCACCAGGCGCTCGAATGACGTCCATCCCCACATCTCGCGCACCTCCTCCTTTAACAGAGCCGTGTTGCCAAAGGCCCGCTGGGCCGCGTTGCGGGCTTCGGTATCGGACAGGCCCTTCGCGCGTTGCTCCGCGGCTTCCGATTCCAGATCCGAATGCAGCTCGCGCTCCAGGTCGCGCTCGCGTTCTTTAGCGTTCCACCAGGGCACGTCAACCCTCCTCCGACGGCCACATAATCCGGGCAATGGCGCCGGTCATTTGCTTCCATTTCGATTCTTCGGCGATGAGTTGCTTCTTTCCGGCCGCAACCAGCCGGTAGTATTTGAATTCGCGCTTCAAGTCCTTCGCAGCAGGCTCCCATTTGGCCGCGATCCAGCCCTTGCGTTCGAGCCGGTGCAGCGCCGGATAGAGCGATCCGTGCTCCACCTGCAGTAAGTCGTCCGTGGTTCTTTGGATATGTTTTGCGATTTGATGGCCGTGGGCGGGACCAAACAGCAGGGTACGGAGGATCAACATGTCCAGCGTTCCTTGCAACAATTCGATGCGGTCGGCGGGTTCTTTCGGCATAGGCCTAGTTGACATTCTACCCTAAGCGGGCCTGCCTGGGTAGACGTGCTACCGAGAGTTTGGTTAGCGGAGAGAGGCGACGGCCTTGAGGCCCGTCCTACGACACCAATTCGTATACGGTGATCTCGGGTGGCGCGCCGATACGCATGGGCACTCCGATGGTGCCGATCCCACGATTCACGTAAAGCTGGCCGCCCGGCTTTTGGAACCAGCCGGCCACGTAGGGCGTCACCAGACGGCTGGGCGCGAGCTCGGGACTGATGAATTCGAGCGCGACTTGACCGCCGTGGGTATGCCCCGCCAAGCTTAGGTCGATGCCCAGTTCCGCCGCCCGGTCGAAGGTGTTGGGGTTATGGCTCATCAGGATGTTCACCGTGTCCGGCGCGACCAGGCTATCGACGCCGTCGAGATAGCGCTGCACGAACTTCTCGCTGCCCGACACCATCGGGCGGCGGGTCTCAAAATCGACTCCGATCAAATTGAACGACTGCGCACGCGTCGTGATGGGCACGCGCTCCTGGCGCAATATCCGGATCCCCACCTGTTGAAACATGCGCGTAATGGAATCCTCGGTATGCGACCAGGCCTCGTGATTTCCCAGGCACCCGAAGATCCCGAAAGGCGCGCGCAGCGCGGTGAGCGCATTCACTACGGCCCGCTGCGTCGACGGGTCCCAGGTGACGAAGTCCCCGGTCAGCGCGATCAGGTCCGGCTTCAGATCGTTGGTAATGCGCACATACTTGCGAATCTCGTCTTCGGGCATGAACGGCCCGATGTGAATGTCGGAAAGCTGCGCGATGCGGAATCCCGCGAAGGCTTGGGGCAGGCGCGCCAGCCGGATGCGCTGCTCCGCGATCTGCAGATTCAAACGGCCATACAACAAGCCATACGCGCCGGCCAAGAATGGCGCGGCGACCACCGCGCCGGCGGTGCGCTCCAGGAATTGCCGCCTGCCGGGTGAGCCGAGCGCGCCGGTGGATCGCGCCGCGCGCCGTACAGGCCACATCAGGATGGCGAGCAGAGACGCCACCAGCGAACTGACCACCCACCACTCGAATGGAGCCGATACCAGCGCGTCGTACCACGTCATGCGCGTGGGGCTCGAGCGCCGCCCAAAGACTCCGAAGTTGAGCAGGACCACCGCAAGATAACCCGCGAGCCCGGCCGCGGTCAGCAGCATGCGCGCCCTTCTGGTTTTCGCCACGCGGTTCAGCAGCGCGCGCGCCCGCACATACCAATAGATCTGGCTGGCCACGAAGACAGCCATGGCGATGCCGAGAATTCGCGCGACAGACATCGGCCCTCTATGCGCCTATTATGCCACCTTTATGACAGATGTATGCCAGATGGCTGTGGACTGAACCCGGCGTTCCAGTTTAAGCTGAGTGAATGACACATAGTCCCGGCGCGCGCTTCCGCACCTACTCGCTGCTGGGTCTGTTTGTCTTCTTAAGGCCGCTCGGCAATCTGTCGCTCGCCTGGGGCACCAAACATTTCCCGCAAGTATTGTCGTTGAACCCGGTGGTATACCTGCGCGCGATGGTGGATCCCTTCGTGGCCCTGGGCATCGCCATGCTGATCCTGGCGCTGCTGACGCGGCTGGCGCTGCTGAGCTTGGCGGACTTGAGTTTCGTGCTGCCGGTGACGGCCATCGGATACGTGCTGGCGACGCTGTTTGGCCAGGTCTTTTTGCATGAAGCCGTCAGCGCGCAGCAGTGGATGGGAAGCGTGCTGATTTTCATGGGCACGGGCCTGGTCGGCACGACCCCGCAAAACACCACGGCGGATGCGAAGGAATCCGGATGAAATGGATTCTGTTGAGCATCGTGGTAACGGCTACCGCGCTCAGCGACTTGCTGCAGAGCCACGAGATGAAGAGGGCGGGCGAGCAATCGGTGGATGCGCGGGGCCTGGCGCGGTTGCTCAAGACGATCGCCAGGCGGCGCGAGTTGATCCTTTCGATCGTGTGCCTGGCGATTTCTTTCTTCGCCTTCATGGCCCTGGTGCAGGCTGAGCCCCTGAGCTTCGCCGTGCCGGCCTCCGCCTCCAGTTTCATCCTGGAAACGGTGTTGGCGAAGCTGGTGCTGAAGGAGAATGTGGGCATGCGCCGCGGCGCCGGCGCGCTGCTGGTGCTGGGCGGCGTGATCCTGCTGGCGCGCTGACGAGCATCGCTGCGGTGGCAGATCAGTGGTTTGGCGACTTATCTGGCCAAGTGAACTGTTTCCGAGTGGCGGCTACCCACCAGGTGACCGAACCGGTTTAAGCCCTACGGGTCGCTATAATGCTTCTGTGCGATTGCCATGAACAAGCAGCACTACTTTTTCAAACTGATTCCACCCCGGCCGACCTTTCACCAGGACATAACCGAGACAGAGGCGGCCTTAATGAACGAGCACAGCGCTTATCTTCAGCGGCATTTGAGGCCGGCAAGCTTCTTCTTTATGGTCCGGTGATAGCTCCGGATGGGGCCTTCGGTTTGGCCATCCACGAGGTCGGAGACGAAGCTGAGGCCAGGCCGTTCGGCGAAAACGGCCCCTCGGTTCGCGCAGGGCTGAACCGAGGGGAGTTTTATCCGATGCGCGTGTCTGGTTCTCGCGCGAAAGGGTAGATCATCCGGGGCGGCCGGCAAGGACTGCAACGAGTCGCAGGTGCGGCCTGGTGTGCGGCAATCGCGCGTGCTGCTCACTGGGACGCCCGACTCGCTGAGGTGGACCAAGCGCGCTATATGTCCGGTGGTGGGAAGTTGGCGACGTACCCGGCCAGCCAGAAACATGCGCGGCCCACAACTCACTCCTCCACCGTAGCCACCGGAACCAACCTGCCGTCGCGCAGCAAATAGTCGCTGCCGCGCCAGCGAATGCTTCTCCGTCCAAAACTCGTCAGCCAGATGAAAAATGCCAGCGCATCCCAGGCCGGGATCACCGGCATCTTCCTCCAAAGCCCGGGCTGCTTCAGGCCCCAGGCGCCAATTGTCCACGTCATTGCGAACCGCAGCGCCAGGTAAGTGCCCAGATAGGCAGCCGCCACTGCCATCGACGGATGGACCGCAATTGCCGCCAGCGACCAGGGCAGCCCCTGCGTCAGCAGCAGCCCCAGGTGGCCCCAGGGACGCATGTGCCGCATCACCACGATCCACCGCAGACGCTTGTGAATCAATTCGCTCATCGATTGGTAGTCGGCCACGGCCAGCACGGTGTACCGCAGCAGCTCGACCCGGTGTCCCTGCTCGGCGATCAGCCGCCCGACCAGCAGGTCGTCCGCCGGGCGGTTCTCGAGCGACTCGTAGCCGCCGAATTCGGCCAGGCGCGTGCGAGTGGTGGCGATGGTCGGTCCCAGTGCGAACTTGACTCCATCCAACTGCCAGGCCACCAGGATGCCCGCGTAGAAGTCGGAAAACATGCCCATGGCCTGCAGGCTGTCGGCGAAGGTCCGCTCACCGGCCGGCACGTAGAAGCAGGTCACCGCGCCGACGTTGGGATCGGCCAGCGGCGCGACCACCCTGCGCAAATAGTCGGGCTGGACGCGCACGTCGCTGTCGCTGATCACCACCACTTCATACGCCGCCTCGCTTGCCATGCGCGCCAGTTTGGCCACTTTGTCGTTGGTGGCAATGCGGCCGGAGCCGAATAGCACGCGAATGCGGCGCTCTGGAAAATCGCGAATCAGCTTTTCGATCACCGGCAGCACCGGATCGTCGCGGCCGTCCACGCAGAAGACAACTTCGTATTCCGGATAATCCTGCCGGCAGAAGCTGGCGAAATTCTCGTACGCGCCGGGATCCATACCACGGATCGGTTTCAGGTTACTCACCGGCGGTGTAAACGGGACGCTTCGACCATGGTGAAGATCGGGCCTTGGCGCGTGGCGAAAATAGGCCCAAGAGCTGTACAGCGCGATCAGATAATAAATGAAGGGGATCGCCGCCACCGCCAGGAAAAGAGCTGTCACAGTCTTATGCTACATTAATGGCTTGTGTGGCGTCGCCGGCTTTACTAAGCTCAAATTCCGTCCTGGCCCCGAGCGCATCCGGAGCGCCGTTCAATCCATCGTTCATCGCGGGCCGGATCAGCAAGGCGTTTTCGAATCCAGTTGCGTCGCGCTAGGCGCTGCGCGGCTCAAGATTATCGACTTAGACGCCGGCGACCAGCCGATCTTTTCCGAGACCGGCGACACCGTCATCGCCTTCAACGGCGAGGTCTACAACCACGCGGAATTGCGCGTAGAATTGCAACAGCGCGGTCACCGTTTTCGCACCCGCACCGATACCGAAACGGTGCTGGCGGCGTTCCTGGAATGGGACACCGATTGTTTTTCCAAGCTGCGCGGCATGTTCGCCATCGCGCTGTGGACCCAATCGCGCAAGCGCCTGGTGCTGGCCCGCGACCGCATGGGAATTAAGCCGCTATACATCGCGCGACACGGCGCGGATCTGTTCTTCGGCTCCGAACTGAAAACCATTTTCGTGCACCCCGAGGTCGATCGGCGGCTCAGTCTCGACGGGCTCGATTGTTATTTGTCGCTGAACTATGTGCCCGCTCCCTGGACGCTGGTGGAGGGCATCGAGAAATTGCGCCCCGGACACTGGCTGGAGTGGCAGGGCGGCGAGCTGCGTTCGGAGGCCTATTGGAACTTGCCGCTGGGGCCGCAGCGCGATTGGAGCCGCGCGGACGCCGAGGCAGAACTCGATTCACTGCTGCGGCAATCGGTGCGCGAGCATCTGCTTTCGGATGTTCCGCTAGGGGTCTGGCTCAGCGGCGGCATCGATTCGTCGACCGTGCTGCACTATGCCGCGACAGCATCCGCCAACCGGCTGAAAACGTTTTCCATTTCGTTCCGCGGGCGCAGCTTCGACGAAACGAAATATATCCGGGCGGCGGCCACGCAATACGGCACCGATCACGAAGAGTTCGACGTCAACCCCGAGGTGGGCCTGGCGGACGCCATCGAAGAATTCGCCCATTATTTCGATGAACCGGACGCCGACGCGGGCGCGCTGCCGGTCTGGTATCTCTCTAAGATGACCAGGCAGAAGGTTACCGTTGCGCTGAGCGGTGAAGGCGCCGACGAACTATTCGGCGGATATCTGACTTACCGCGCCGATCGATATGCTCGTCCGATGCGACGCTTGCCCGCGAGCGTCTTGGGACCGGCGCTCGCGGCCGTGCGGCGCTGGCCGGTTTCGGACGACAAGATCAGCTTTGAATATATGCTGAAGCGTTTTCTGGAAGGCTGCCGGATGGCGCCTGCGCGCGCGCACGTGTATTGGAACGGCACATTTTCGGACACGGAGAAGAACGCGCTGGTGTGCGCTCCAGGCCGTCGCACTCTGGCTGCAATTCTCGAAGAGCTGGCACTGGCGGGCGAGGATCTGGCGGCATATCTTTGGTTCGATCAGCGCTATTATCTGGCAGACGATATTCTGATGAAGGTAGACCGCATGAGCATGGCCCATTCCATCGAAGTGCGGCCGCCGTTCCTGGACCACCGCATCGTGGAATTCGCCGCTTCATTGCCCGCGCATTTCAAGATTCGCGGTTCGCGGCAAAAGGTCATTCTGAAAGACCTGATGAAGGGCAAGCTGCCGCCTTCGATACTGCGGCGGAAGAAAATCGGCTTCGATATCCCGGCTCACCAGTGGCTGCGCGGTCCGCTCCGGGAATTGATGCGGGACACGCTGACTGCCGGCGCATCCGAACACGCCGAAGTGTTCCGCCTTGCCGCCATCGAAGCGTGCATGCGCCGGCACTTGGAACGCCGCGCCAATCTCGGGTATCATCTGTGGGGGCTGATGATCCTGTTCCTGTGGATGAAGAGATGGCAAATACAAACGACGCCGGCAGCCGCGCTCAACCATCAGCCGGCCGGCATCTCTACATCTATCTAGCGGTCCTGGTGTTTGCCGGCGCGGTATATCTGGGCTCGATCGTTTCCCCTCCATCGCTGATGGACGACGTGGATGCCGTGCAGGCGCAGATCGCGCGCACCATGCTCGTTTCGGGCGACTGGGTGACGGCGCGCCTGGATGGCGTGGCCTACCTGGAAAAATCCCCGCTCATCTATTGGACGATCGCGCTCGCTTACAAGATCTTCGGCGTACACGACTGGGCCGCGCGCATACCTGTAGCGCTCTCCGCGATGGGGCTATGCTGGCTGACCGCCGCGTTCGGCATCTGGGCGTTTGGACGCCGCGCCGGATTCTACGCGGGCCTGATCGTAGCCACGTGCATCGGACTCTTTCTGTTCACGCGGGTGCTGATTCCCGATGTGATGCTGACGCTGACCGTTGCGCTGGCCATGTGGGCTTTCCTCCGCGCGCTCGACGAAGAAGAGCCGCACCCGCGCGTGTGGGCTTTTGTTCTGGCTGCCAGCCTGGGGGTGGGGCTGCTGCTGAAGAGCACGGTGGCGGTGCTGTTTCCGGCTGCGGCGGCCGCGATCTACCTCTTTCTTACGCACCAACTGTTCTCCGCGAAGACATGGAGGCGGCTGCACCCGTTCAGCGGATTGCTGATCGTACTTTTGATTGCCGCGCCCTGGCACGTGCTCGCCACGCTGCGCAATCCGCCGTACTTCTCTTTCAGCTTTCGCAGCGCGCCCGGAGAGTATCACGGATTCCTGTGGTTCTATTTCATGAACGAACAGGTACTGCGGTTCCTGAACTTGCGCTACCCGCGCGACTACAACACCGTGCCGCGCGTGTATTTCTGGCTGTTCCACCTGCTGTGGCTGTTTCCCTGGAGCCTTTATTTTCCAGCGGTAGCGAAGCTCTCGTTCAAGCCGGTCGATCGCGCCGGCCGCACGCGGCTGTTGGCGCTCAGTTGGACCGGGTTCATGCTGGTTTTCTTCACCTTTTCGACGACCCAGGAATACTACACTATGCCTTGCTATCCGGCGCTGGCGCTGCTGCTCGGTTCGGCGATGGCGGCAGGAGGCAAGTGGGTCAAGCGCGGCACGCGCGTGATTTCGGTAATCGCGGGATGCGCCGCGGTGGCGCTGATTACGATCTTCGTTCTAGTGCGGAACGTTGCCGCGCCCGGCGATATCTCGACGGCGCTTTCGCAGCGTCCCGGAACTTATACGCTGTCGCTCAGCCACATGGAAGACCTGACGCTGGCGTCGTTCGCATATTTGCGGCTGCCGCTGGCAGTGGCCGCAGTGGCGTTCCTTGCGGGCGCGTTGGGAACGGTGCGTGCGGCCGGCCGGCGCGCGTTTGTGGCCGCGGCGTTGATGATGGTCCTGTTTTTCCACGCGGCGCGGCTGGCGATGGTGGTATTCGACCCTTATCTATCGTCGCGCCCGCTGGCGGAGGCGCTGCTGCGATCTCCCGAAGGCAAGCTGATTGTGGACCATCATTACTACACGTTCTCTTCGGTGTTCTTCTACACCAACCGGACGGCGCTGCTGCTGAATGGCCGGTTCAACAACCTGGTCTATGGATCGTATGCGCCCGGCGCGCCAGACGTGTTCATCGACGACGCGCAATGGAAGAACATGTGGCTGGGCGCGGAACGGTGTTACGTGGTGGCCAGCGATTATGCGGTGCCGCGATTTGAGAAGCTGGTGGGAAAAGCGGCGCTGGTTCCGGTGGCTGCAAGTGGAGGCAAGGTGGTGCTGACCAACCATCCGCTGTGAACGCGACCGTGAGGCAGGACTCCAGTCCTGCGCGGGTCCTCCAGGACCCGCTCTTCGCTTACGCTTGCTATCGCGCCGCGACAGTGAGGGGGCGGCTGCGCTTGCGGTCGTTGCGCGCGTTCCGCCAGTTCACCTGCGGCGGGAAGAGCGACTCGTCGATGCGTTCCCGGTACTTCACCGCGATATTCATCAGCGAATCGAGCAGCGACTCGGACAAAAGGTGCGGCTGCAGCCCTAGGTCGACCAGCTTGGAATGCTTGGCGTTATAGTAGTGCTCCTCGGCTTCCACGCGCGGCGCTGGCAGGTGATCGATCTCCACCATGAGTCCCATCTTCTTGGCGGCCGCTTGCACCATGCGGGCCAGTTCCATCACCTTGAACTGCTCCGTGAATTGATTGAAGACGCGGCATTCGCCCGGTTTGGCCGGCGTCAGACAAGCCAGTTCCACGCACCGCACGGTATCGCGCAGATCCAGGTAGCCGCGCGTCTGCCCGCCCTTGCCGTACACCGTCAGCGGATATCCGACGGCCGCCTGCACGCAGAACCGGTTCAGCACCGTGCCAAAAACTTCGTCGTAATCGAAGCGGTTGATGAGCGCTTCGTCGATGGCTACCTCGTCGGTGATCGTGCCGTAAACCACGCCTTGGTTCAGATCCGTGGCGCGCAGACCCCAAATCCGGCAGCAGAACATAATGTTGTGGCTATCGTGCACCTTGGAGAGGTGATAGAAGGACCCGGGCTGTTTGGGGAACGGCAGCACGTCCCGCCGCCCGTTATGCTCGATCTTGATGTAGCCTTCTTCTATATCGATGTTGGGCGTGCCGTATTCGCCCATGGTCCCCAGCTTCACCAAGTGACACTCGGGCCGGTACTCGCGAAGCGCAAAGAGCAGGTTGAGGGTGCCCACCACATTGTTAACCTGCGTAAAGGCCGCGTGTTTGCGGTCAATCATGGAATACGGCGCCGAGCGCTGCTCGGCGAAGTGGATCACGGCCTCGGGTTCCATGACCTGGATCGTTGATGACAGAAAGTCGTAGTCGGTCACGTCGCCGCTAAACAACTCGATGGTCCGTCCGGTGTGCTGATGCCAAACCTTCAGTCTCTCCGCTAGAGGACGGATGGGGGTTAGGGTTTCCACTCCAAGCTCATGGTCCCATTGGCGGCGCGAGAAATTATCGACAATGGCAACCTCGTGCCCTTTCGCCGACAAGTACAACGCCGTGGCCCAGCCGCAATAACCGTCGCCTCCCAACACTCCAATCTTCATGTCTGTGCGTCTGCTCCTATATTTTTGGTGGAGGGATCTGTTCGTCGCAGGGGGCCCAAACCGATCGCATCCTGAACGGATTCCCGACCATCGTAACACGGTATCCGATCATACCCTTGTTTCCTTACGCCGCGCGGGTTCCCGGCGACGATCGCCGTCGCCGTCATTACGTCTCACCAACGAAGGCCGCGCGCCGGCGGTGGAGGAGGCGCTCCGCATGAAAAGCTGCTGGACCGCGCCCGCTCCAAGCGATTGATCCAAGCGCTCAGGCGCGCCTACGCCGGTTGCGTCGGTTTAACAGCAGACTCGTTACAAGTTTCCGCAATCCATTTCGGGCGCCCATCTCGTAGATCGTTTGGAAGTCCCAAATCCGGTGTGGATGTGGGATTTAAAATTCAAAACTCAGACACTTGAGAGAGGTGCAAATGAAGATGACGGGAAGGCACATCGCAGTTATTCTCGCCGCATTCATGGTGGCGCAACCAGGGGCCGTATTTGGCGCCAGCCATCGTGAAGCGCCCATCACCGCCCTGGACCGGGCGGCCGATATCGCAGACTTCTTCGCTTTCGTCAGTTACGACGATCCGACGAAAGTAACGTTTATTTTGGACGTAGACCCGTTGCTCGATGCCAGCAACGGCCCCAACTATTTTCCGTTCGATCCGGGCATACAGTATGCCATCAACATCGACAACAACCAGACAGCTATGGCGGAAGTCTCGTTTCAGTTCCAGTTTTCGTCGCCGGCGAGCGCGCTGCCAAATATCTACACAGGCTTCCTGGGTGCGCTCAGTGGCATCCCCGCCCCGGCCGATTCGCCGGCGCCGGTGCCCCCCGGAACTCCGATCATACCGCCGGCCATCACGGCCCTGACCGGGGCCGGATCGGGCGGATTTAATCTGAGCCAGACCTACACCATCACGATGCTGGTGAATGGCGTGCCGACTGTCTTGACCAAGCAGGGGGGCGGCAACTTTTATGCCGTTCCAGCCAACGTCGGCCCGCGTACCATGCCCAACTATCCGGCCTTGGCCGCGCAGGGAATCTATACCACCAGCAACGGAATCCGGGTCTTTGCCGGCACCGCCGACGATCCGTTCTATATCGACCTGGGTGCTGCATTCGACACCTTCAACCCGCGGTCGGGCGCCTTCCCGTCGGGTATTCCGGGCGTGTTGACTGCGGCCCAGGATGCGGACAATACGCAAAACTATGCGCCGGACAATGTGTCGGGCTACAACGTCAACGTGATTGCCATCGAAGTTCCCATCGCTATGTTGACGAGCACCGGACAGGTCGAACCCCCCACTAGCAGCGCGGCGACCATTGGCGCGTGGGGAACCACTTCCCGGCCGGCAGTTACCATCCGCAGCGCGCCTGCGCCGGTGCGGTACGCGGGGAGTTTCCAACAAGTGCAGCGCATGGGCAACCCGCTGATCAACGAGTTGATCATCGGGACGGGTTTCAAGGATTACTGGAGCATGAGCCAGCCGGTGAACGATTCGCAGTTCGCCAACTTCGATCTCGACCCCAAACTCGCGCGCGTACTGAACGCCGCTTATGAGGCGCTGTTCGGCGCCGGAGTATTCCCCATTCCCACGCCGCCGCGCACCGATTTGCTACCCCTGGTGACCTACGCGCCGCCCATCGCGGCAACCGGCACGCCGGCCGGTCCGGTGGCCGATCTGCTCCGCCTGAATACCGGCGTTCCGCCCACACCGGCGGCCAACCGCAGCCGTTTGGGATTGCTGGGTGGCGATGCTGCCGGATACCCGAATGGCCGCCGCATTTCGGACGATGTCACCGACATCTCGTTGCGGGTGGTGCAGGGCATCCTGGCAGACAGCACCAAGTACAACCTGCTGCTGGGTGACGGCGTCAATGTCAACGACGTACCTCTTCAGGAGACGTTCCCCTATGTAGGCTGGGCCCAAAGCGGATACACCGCACGGCACGTAGATCCGGGCGAGCCCGGTTGTACGGGAGATGCCGGCGGGATTTGTCCAATCAACTAAAACACAACGCTTGCCGACGGCGCGGCCCGAAAACATCCGAGCCGCGGCCGTCGGGCAGCGCATGCGACAACTTATGAAACCAACTTTTAATACTCCGGTCAAAACCGTTGGACTGGCGCTGCTCGCCGTCCTAACCGCGAAACCTGCGGCGCAGGTCGACAGCTTGAAGCTGCGTGCGCGCACCTCGTTGAAACAAGCGCGCGCCAGCGATTCCGCGAACAGCCTGGCCGACGCCGAAGAGGCCATTCACCAGGCCCTGCAGCTTGCGCCGGACGACTTTGAAGGCCGCAAGCTGGAGGTGAAAGTCCTTTTGGCCAGGCGCCAGTACCGTGAAGCGCTGGAACGCGCCCGCCCGCTCAACCACGGCACACCGGACGATGTGGAAGCCTGGGGACTGGTGTCCGACGCCGCGCTGGGTTTGGGCGACTATACCGAAGCCGAACGCTCGGCACAATGGATGCTCAATCTGCGCTCGACCAACGTGGGCGGCCTGGAGCGTGGTGCGCGGCTCCGCGAGTTATTTGGAGACAACGATGGCGCGCGCCAGTTCTGGGAATCCGCGCTGCGGCTCAGCATGGCGGATGAAGAGCAACGCGCCTGGCTGGCCACGCAATTGGCGTCCCTGAACCGCCGTACGGGGCGCGCCGACCAGGCGGAGACGCTGCTGCGGCAGGTCCTGGAAGCTCTGCCCGCCTATCAGCCGGCCCTGGCGGAGATGGCCCGCGTGCGCATGCAGCAGCATCAATACGCGAGCGCCGCTGCCATGCTGCGCGAGCGTTACCAGAAAGTGTCGCGTCCCGATGTGCAGTTTGAATTCGCGCGCGCTTTGCAGATGGCAGGGCGGGATGCGGAAGCCCAAACAGCATACCAGGATTTCGAGCGGGGAGCGCGGGCAGTCATTGACGCGCCGTGTAATTACAACCGCGAACTGGTCCTTTATTATACGGATCGTGCTCCGCGACCCGCCGAAGCCCTGCGCGTGGCCAAGATCGAAATGGCGCGGCGTCAGGATGTGGAAACCCTGGACGCCTACGCGTGGGCGCTCTACGCCTCTGGCGATCTGGCGGAAGCGCAACGGCAGATGGACAAGGCGCTGGCCGTGGGATTGCGCGATGCGTCGTTCTTTTACCACGCCGGCGCAATCGCGTCGAAGCGCAAGGATGTTTCTGCCGCGGTCCGCTACTTCAACGACTCGCTGTCGGTTTCCGCGGAATCCGAAACGGCCGGCGCGGCGCGCGGCGCGCTGAAGGAGATGAATCCCCATGCGGATTGACCGGCTGGTTTGCGCGATCCTCGCCGTAGCGGCCTTCGCCCGTGCGGCAGACCTTGGTCGGGTCATTCCGGACATCGCCGCTCGCAGCGCGATCCCCGAAAGCGCCAGCACCGACCAGCGCATCGCATCGCTCGAAAAGCTGATCGCACAGAACGGCAGGAGCATCGCCTGGCAGAATCAGCTTGCCGCCGCCTATATGCAAAAAGTACGGGAGACGGTGGACTTCGGCTACCTCGATCGCGCGGAACGCATCTTGAATAACGTGCTCGTATCCGACGATGGGAACTACGAAGCGCTGCGCATGCGCGAGGTTGTAGAACTGGAGCGGCATCATTTCCAGAACGCCGCCGATCTGGCTGAGGCCATCATTGGCCTGCACCCCGCCGATCCGTGGAGTTACGGCATTCTCGGCGACGCGTCCATGGAAATGGGGCATTACGATCGTGCCGCCGCGGCTTATGGGCACATGTTGGCATTGCGGCCGGACCAATCCAGCCTCAACCGCGCCTCTTGGTATGAATTCGTCGCCGGACGGCCCCAGGAAGCGATCACGCTGATGAAGCAGGCCATCGAGTCCGGTGCCCGCTCTCCCGAGAACACCGCCTGGTGCCTTGTGGATCTGGGGAACCTCTACTTCAAGACCGGGGATATCGACCAGGCGTCGCGGAGCTACGAGCAAGCCGCGCAGACGTTTCCCGGATACCACGCGGCACAGGCCGGGTTGGGCCGCGTGCGCGCTGCTCGCGGTAGATATGCCGAGGCCATCGCAGCTTACCGCAAGGCGCAAAGCTCGGTGCCGCTCCCGGAATACACTGCCGCGCTGGAACAGCTTTATATCCTGTCGAACCAGCCGGAGGAGGCGCACAAGCAGCGCGATCTGATCGATTTTGTGGATCGCATGGCGCGCCTGGCTTCCGAGAAAACCAACCGCAACCTGGCCATCGTTTACGCCGACGAAGGCCGTAATCTGGACCGCGCGCTCGACCTGGTGCAGGCAGAGATCAAGGTGCGCGACGATATTTACACGCACGATGCGCTGGCTTGGGTCTTGTTCCAGAAAAAAGACTACGTGCACGCCGAAGAATCCGCGCGGGTGGCTTTGGAACTCGGCACTCCGGAACCGGCGTTCTACTATCATGCCGGGCGCATCGCCGCGGCGCTGGGTAAGCGCGAAGAAGCCCGCAAATTATTCAGCCGCGCTCTTGAACTGAATCCGGCGTTTGATGTACGAGCGGCGCAGATCGCCGCCGGCTCGCTCGCCAACTAGGCGGAAAAGCCGGCGCCCGCGCGAGCTGGAAGTGTGAGGCGGCGTACGCTCTGCGAACGGTGACTGGATTGCTCGCTTAAGCAAGCGATTCATGTCCCGAATCCGCGTCCTCACCGTATCCGCGCTGCTGATGTCGTGCTCAGCCTGGCCAGTGTCGGGTTACGCCGTCATCACCCACGAAGCCATCATCGACTCCGCGTGGAAGTCCATTACCCCGATACTCTTGCAGCGCTTCCCGGCCGCCACGCCTGACGATTTGAAGAAGGCCCATGCTTACGCTTATGGCGGTTGCATCATCCAGGACATGGGCTATTATCCCCTGGGTAGCAAATATTTCAGCGACCTTGCGCATTATGTGCGCAGCGGCGATTTCGTCGAGGCGTTGCTCAGCGACGCTCAAGACCTGGATGAACTGGCCTTCGCGCTCGGCGCGCTGGCCCACTATGCCGCCGATAATAACGGCCATCCCATCGCCGTGAATCGTGCCGTGCCTCTTGAATATCCGAAGCTGCGCGCCCGGTTTGGCAATGACGTAACCTACGCGGACAACCCGGCGGCGCACCTGAAGATCGAATTCGGCTTCGACGTGGCGCAGGTGGCGCAGGGCAACTATGCGCCGCAGGATTATCACGATTTCATCGGGTTCCAGGTTTCCAAGGATCTGTTGGAGCGCGCCTTCCGCGATACTTATGGCCTGGAACTGAAGGACCAGTTCGTCAGCCTGGATTTGGCGCTTGGTACCTACCGCAGGACTGCCGGCGCGCTGATCCCGGAAGCCACCAAGATCGCCTGGTCCCTGAAAAAGAAAGAAATCGTGCAAGCGCACCCTGGGATGACCAAGCGAAAGTTCCTCTATAACATGAATAACTCCAGCTACGAAAAGGAGTGGGGAGCCCAATACTCGCATCCGGGCGTGTTCGCCCGCTTCATGGCGTTCGTGTTCCGCATCGTACCTAAGATCGGGCCGTTTAAGTCCGTGAATTTTAAAGCGCCCACTTCGCAAACCGAAACGCTGTTTATGCAGAGTTTCAATAAGACCCTGGATCTCTATCGCACACTGTTGACAGAGACGCAAACCAAAGGGCGGTTGGCGTTGGCCAATACCGATTTCGATACGGGGCGGCCGACCCGCGACGGCGAGTACTCGCTGGCCGATGAAACTTATGCGAAGCTCTTGCGAGACCTTGCAAAGCAGAGTTTCAAAGGCATTACACCGGAACTGCGCGCTAATCTGCTGGCGTTTTACGAGAATCCAAAGCCGCCTCTCCCCAACGCGAAACAGGCCCGGAAACCGGACGAAAAAGATCAGAAGGACTGGCCGAAGACGCTGGCCGCCCTGGAACAGTTGCGGGCGCTGCAGGTGCCAAGCCCCAGTGTCAGGTCCGCAGGCGCGCCCGCGAATTAGCGGTAACGATGCTGAACCATGCTAAAAACCGTGCTAAAACCAAGGTTCGATGCTGGTTCGAGAACTACGGCCGCAGCCGCACTCCTGGTCCCAATACAGAGCGAACTCGACGCCCATCTCGCTGCCCTTTCGCGCGCTGGAATGGACCCTGCAGTGGTCCGCCTACTTTCTGAGCCGGTGGGCGCTGCTGGAAGTTCTGGAATACCTGAGCGTCCTATCCGTGCTTTTCGCGGTGATCTTCTACTTCACTGAGTCCGGCGACCGGCAAAAGCAAAAGCACTACCAGGCGTGGCAGGTGATCAACACGGCGCAGGGCAAAGGCGGCAGCGGAGGCCGCATCGAAGCTCTCCAGGAACTGAATTTGGATCGCGTTCCATTGGTCGGCGTGAATGCGGCCGGCGCCTTCCTGCAAGGCATCCAACTCCGCGGCGCAAATCTGTTTCGCGCCGACCTGGAAGCGTCCGACCTGCGCGACAGCAATTTGGAAGCGGCCGATCTGGAGTACGCCAACCTGAGATCGGCTAACTTCCGGCAAGCCAACCTAAGCCGCGCGAAACTGGAGGGCGCCGACTTTACGGATGCAGACCTGGTGAATGCCGATCTGCATGGCGCGGACCTGCGCGGAACGACCCTGGAAAATGCCGACTTGCGCAATGTGGATCTTGCCGGCGTCCAGTGGGCAAATATCAAGAATATCGCCACAGCCAACATTCACGGGATACGCAACGCTCCGGAAGGCTTCGCCGCGTGGGCAATTCAGCACCATGCCGTATCGGTCGCCGCCGACGAATAGCCTAAGCGCCGGCCAGTTCCCGCACCAGGTCCCCCACGAACACCTTGGCATCGCCGAAGAGCATCAGAGTTTTGTTCAGGTAATACAACTCGTTGTCGATGCCCGCGAACCCGGGGCTCATGCCGCGCTTGATCACCATCGCGGTCTTAGCCTTGTCCACATCCAGAATAGGCATGCCGTAGATCGGACTGGAAGGATCGTTGCGCGCGGCCGGATTGGTCACGTCGTTGGCGCCGATGATCAGCGCCACATCCGTTTGCGGAAACTCGGGATTGATAGCGTCCATGTCCAGCAGCTTGTCGTAGGGAATGTCCGCTTCGGCCAGCAGCACGTTCATGTGTCCGGGCATGCGGCCGGCCACGGGATGAATGGCGAACTTCACGTCCACGCCGCGCTTGGTGAGGATGTCATAGAGCTCCCGCACTTTGTGCTGCGCCTGCGCCACCGCCATACCATATCCCGGAACGATTACCACCGTATTGGCCGCGCCCAAAATGGCGGCGGCTTCTTCGGCCGTGGCGCTGCGCACAGCACGGGCTTCGTGTACGCCCGCCGCGGTGGCCTGCACCTGTCCGAACGCGCCGAACAACACGTTGGCGAAGGATCGGTTCATGGCCTTCGACATGACCACGGAAAGGATGAAGCCCGAAGAGCCGTCCAGCGCACCGGCCACGATCAGCAGCTTGCTGTCGAGCACAAACCCCATGGCCGCCGCCGAGAGGCCGGCGTATGCGTTGAGCAGCGAGATCACCGTGGGCATGTCTGCACCGCCGATGGGCACGATCATCAGCACGCCGAAGACCAGCGGGATGGCCACGATCAGCGGAAACAGGCGCGTGTGGCCGGGATCGAGAACCAATAGCACCGCCAGCGCCACGGAAACGGCCAACAGCGAAAGGTTGACGATGTTTTGTCCCTTATAAGTGATGGGACGCTGCGGCAGTAACTCCTGCAGCTTGCCTGCGGCCATCAAGCTGCCGGTGAAGGTCAGGCTGCCCAGGATCACTTCCATCGACAGTACCGCCATCATAAAGGGCGGCACGTGCGGCGCGCGCAGATAGTATTCAGCGGTGCCCACCAGCGCCACGCAGAGAGCGCCGAAAGCGTGGCTGAGCGCCGTTCGCTGCGGGACGGCGGTCATTTGCACACGTCCCAGCGGCACGCCGATAATGACGCCCAGAACCAGCGCGATGGCGATCGATCTGTAATCGACGATGCCGCGATGCAGCAGGGTGGCGCAAATCGCCAGGAGCATGCCCAACTCTCCGGCCAGGACGCCGCGGCGGGCGGAACTGGGCGAGCTCATCCACTTGAGCGAGAGAATGAACAACACGGTCGAGATCAGGTAAGCAATCTCGATGACCCGATCGGTGATGAGCGCCGTAGTCATGGTTGGCGTGGTTGCTTGCCGGGCTTGCTGGTTTTGAACATCTTCAGCATGCGGTCGGTGATGATGAACCCACCCACCAGGTTGCTGGTGGAAGCCACGATGGCGATCGTGCCGAGCACCGTGGCGAGGCCGCTTTTGTGCTCGCCGGCGAGGATGATGGCGCCCACCACGGCGATGGCGTCCAGGGCGTTGGTGAGCGACATCAGCGGCGTGTGCAGCAGCGGCGAGACGCGCCGGATGATCTCGAATCCGACGAAGGCCGCCAGAATGAATATGTAGAGGCTTGCGATGATATCCGTCAAATTTCCCTCCTCTTGTGGGGCAGGACTCCAGTCCTGCGCGGGGCCTCCAGGCCCCGCTCTTTGGTGAAGCTAATCTTCATGGTGAAGCTAGTGCAAAGAACTCCCGCAACCGCGGGTTCACAATCTGGCCCCCCTGAGTCACCAGGGTTTCGCGGGTGATTTCGTCGTCGCCATCGGTATGCAGCTTGCCATCCCGAAACAGATGCAACAGAAACGCGCTGACGTTGCGCGCGTACAATTGGCTGGCATTATACGGAACCGTGCTGGCCAGGTTGATGGACCCCAGCACCGCGACGCCATGCTCCTCCACCACCTCGCCGGCGCGCGTAATCTCGCAGTTGCCGCCACGTTCGGCTGCCAGATCCACGACCACCGACCCGGGTGCCATGCGGCGCAACATGTCGCGCGTGATCAGCACGGGCGACTTCTTGCCGGGCACCACCGCGGCCGCGATCACTACATCGCTCTGGGCTACTTGATCGCCCAGCAACTCCGCCTGCCGCTTGTAAAACGTGTCGTCCTGCGCCTTGGCGTAGCCGCGCGCGTCTTGCGCGTCGGCCACCTGGATCGGGAGCTCGACAAACCGGCCGCCCACGCTGAGCACCTGTTCCTTGGAGGCCGGCCGCAAATCGTACGCGGAAACCACGGCGCCCAACCGGCGCGCGGTGGCAATGGCTTGCAGTCCGGCCACTCCCGCCCCGATGACGAAAACGCGCGCCGGCGTGATGGTGCCCGCGGCGGTAGTCAACATGGGGAACATTTTGGGAAGCCTGTCGGCCGCTAGCAACACGGCTTTGTAGCCGCAAATGGTGGCCATGGACGATAGCGCATCCATGCTTTGCGCGCGCGTGATGCGCGGCATCAGTTCGATCGAAAACGCCGTCACGCCCGTGGCCGCGAGTTCCTGGATGGTTTCAAGCTGTCCCAGCGGCCGGACGAATCCCACCAGAACCTGGCCGGCGCGCAGCAGCGGCAAGTCGGCCTGGCCGGTGCGATCGTTGGAGCCATGGCACAGCACCTGGACGACCACGTTGGCCTGGTGGAAGACCTCGGCGCGCGCGGCAGCGAGTTGCGCGCCTTTGGCGGCGTATTCCGTATCCAGGTACCCGGCGGCCAATCCGGCGCCGGCTTCGATGACCACCTGGAAGCCGCCTTTCATCAGGCTGGCAATGACGGCGGGTACCAGGGCGACGCGCCGCTCGCCGGGAAAGCTTTCCCGGGGAACACCGATGACCATACAACTATGGTACTCGCGGCGTGGGGGACGTTACTCGATCCGCAGCGCCACCGACGGGTCGATGCGCATTGCCCGCCGGCCGGGAAGATAGCAGGCGATCAGCGCGGTCGCGAGCAGCAGCGACGCGACGCCGGAGTACGTCGGCGCGTCAAACGGCTGGATGCCGAACAGCAGCGCCGTGAAGTAGCGCGACACCCACCATGCGCCCGCCGCGCCCAGCGCCAGACCGGCCAATACCGGCCGCATTCCCTGCGCGATCGACATCCGCAGAATGCCGCCGCTGCTTGCGCCCAGCGCGACGCGCAGCCCGATCTCCGCGGTGCGGCGGCTCATCGAATACGAAAGCACTCCGTAGATGCCGGTGGTCGCCAGCAGCAGCGCCAGGCCGCCGAACACGCCCAGTAAAATAGTGTTGAAGCGCTGCGGCGCGACCGACCGGTAGACCACTTCTTCGAACGACCGCACATCCGCAATCGGCAGATTGGGGTCGAGGCTGGCAACGATCGATCGAACCGTGGGCATCAACGCCAGTGGATTGCCGCGGGTATGGATCACGAACTCGGAGGGTACCGCGTTCTGGCCGTAAGGAAGATAGACGGTGAGCGGGGCATCCGCCGTCAGGCCGCGCTCGCGCATGTCGCCCGTTACACCCACCACCTCCGCATCCCCCCCGTCCTGTCCCTTCCATAGGCTGACCTGCTTGCCGACCGCATCCCCACCCGGGAAGAGCAATTTCGCCAGCCGCTCGCTGAGGATCACGCGCCGCTGGGGGATTGGTTGGCCTTTGATCGCCCACACCGGCTTGTCCGCTTCATCGAAGATCCTGCCCTTCAACAGCGGCAGCCCGATGGCGCGGAAGTAGCCCGGCGAGACAATTCGCCATCCTGCCCAGGGAATCTCGCGCGCCGACCATTGCCCGGCGCTGGGCACGATTCCCATCCCTGGATCGCCGCCCGCCACCGGCCAATTGCTAACCGCGCCGGCCGCGATCACTTGCGGCGCACCGGCCAGGCGGGTGAAGAACCGATCCAGGAACTGCTTTGCCACACCCTTTTCCCAATAAGAGTCCGGCAGGCTCACCGAGAATAGCAGCCGGTTTTCGGTCTGAAACCCACGGTTTTCGCTGGTCAACTGGGTGAAACTGCGAATCAGCAGTCCGGCTCCCACCAACAAAAGGAATGAAAGCGCGACTTCCCCGGTCACCAGCGTGGCGCGCAGCCGTCCTTGTGCCCGGCTGCCTGTCTGGCGATCTCCATCGCGCAATGCGGCCGCAATGCCGCTGGCGGGCGCTTGCAATGCTGGTAGCAGACCGGACAGCACGCCGGTGAGCGCCGCAATCAACACCGCGAACGCCAGCACCCACGCATTCAAGCCGGCATCCGCCAACCTCGGAATGCCACCTATCTCCAGCGCCTGTATCGCGCGCAACGCGGCATAAGCCAGCGCCAACCCCAGGGCCGCGCCGAATCCGCTAAGCAGGATGGACTCCATCATCACGAAGCGCACCAGCCGCGCACGGCCGGCGCCCAACGCGGTACGCACGGCAATCTCACGCTTCCGGCTGATGCCGCGCGCCAGCAGCAGGTTGGCAACATTCAGGCCGGCGATCAGTAGCAGGAATACGACCGCGCCCAGCAACACCCAAAGCGCCCGCCGCGTAGTATCGGTGGCCACCCAGGTGCTCGATGGCTCCATGTGAAATCCAATGCCCTTGTCATTGTTCGGGTACGATTGCGCCAGTCCTCCCGCGATTCTCTGCAGGTCGGCGCGTGCCGCATCCGGCTGAACGCCGGGCGCCAGCCTTGCAATCACCTGGAATTCCCAACTGCCGCGGTCCGCGCCGGGCCGGAACGGGAACGGTACGTAGGTCTGGTCGTCGATCCACGGTTCACCCGGCGGGAGGACGCCCACCACGGTGCGCACGCGATCATCCAGCCGCAGCGTCCTGCCCAAAATTTGCGGGTCCGCGCCGAAATGGCTCCTCCAGAATCGATTGCCCAGGATCACGACGCGTTGGGCGGTCCCGGCGCCGCCTTCTTCGTACGAGAAGTCGCGCCCCAACTCCGCCGACACGCCCAGGGTGCGGAAGAACCCTGCGCTTACCAGCGTGCACGTCACTTTTTCGGGGGTCCCGTTGCCAGTCAGATTGGCCTCGCCGTAGTGGTAAGCGGCGACCTCCTGGAACGCGTGGGTCTGCGCGCGCACGTCCCAAAAGTTGGCTTCCGTGAACGACATCTGATTGAAACCCCGATCGAGCCGCGTCTCCCAGAGCTCCACTACTTTGCCCGCGTCGCGAAAAGGAAGCGGCTGCAATAGCGCGGCGTGGAAGACGCTGAACACCACAATGCTCGCGCCCATGCCCAGTGCGAGCATGGCTGTGCCCAGCACGGTCAGCGCGGGGTTGCGCCGCAGCCCGCGCAGCGACTGGCGCACTTCGGCGGCCACCGCGCCGAGGGTGGCGCCCGTGCGGACATCACGAACCTGTTCCTTGATCTGTTCCGCGCCACCGAGTTCCAGCAGCGCCTCCCGCCGCGATAGGCCCTGGTCTTCCAGCATTCCCTGGTACGAGCGGATCTCCGAGTCGAGTTCTTCCTCGACCCGCCGCCTTCCCGCCAGATTCCGGCTCAGCGTCTTGATGTGGCGCCACAATGGCATGTTTTCCTCCTCCATAAACGCAGTCTTGGCAGGCTCATACAGACATTCTATATGAACAATGACCGGGATGCAAGCGCTCCGCCTGCTTTTTGCGTAACGAATTGGCAACTAAAATCACTACCATGTAGAACGGCTGACGCATGCGCCAGGCAAGCCTTCAGGCGCCGCGATTGCCGGGAGAGTGAACTATTCGTGACGAACATCAACGGTAAAGCCTATGCGATGAACGCCGTCACCCCCATGAAGACGTGGAAAACGCCGATTCTGCTGGCAGTTTTCTTCCTGATCGGCGTTTTCAAATCCGCGCAGAAGGGTCTGGTCGATCTCTCCTTTATTCACTTCGCCCGCTGGGTCGTCGTGCAGAACAACCAGTTCCCGCGGCTCGCGCCCGAGCAACCCGAGGAGCAACTGAAATACGACTATCTGCTGTTCTTCAGCAACTTCAACGGGACCTGGAACGAGTACATCGACGCTTTCTCCGCGGTACTCTCCAGCGGGTTGAACCTGATCTGGCGGTGGAGCGAAAAGTTCCCCGGCTCGGTGCCCGTAACCGCATTCAAGCGATATATTTCGCTGGTTCAGTTCGATACCGACTACTACTACACGGCTTATCCCTACGCCACCACCAGCGACGTGAAGGCCGCCATCCGGGTAGACGATGCGCTGCAGGAATTCGCCAACCGCGCCGCCGGACTTACCCCCGAAGAGTTCCAGCAGTCTTATCTGCAGCTCCTGGTGAAGGTCCAGGCCGATATCGGCGCGCTGGGCCCGGCGCCGATGGGCACGTGATCGCGACAAGGAGCCACTATTGGCAAATCAGAACGGCAACATGTATGGGCTGACGATCCTGTCGCCCATTATCGACGATCCGAAGAGCAAAGTCTCGCATGATTCCGCCCTTCGGCTGTATCTCCAGAATATGCCCAGGCATGCCTATAGCCCCTTCACCAAGGTTTCCGGGACCCACTTCTGCCGTCTGGTGGTGATGGACGATGTAGTGTTCGTGGGATCGCCGGCGGCGGAAGAACATCTCAAGTCGAAGTACCTGGTCTTCAACTCGAACCTCTACGGCGGCCTGGACGCATATCTGGCGGAGATGGCGCGGAAAATACCGGACGTGGTGGACGATATCTGGTCGCATTGCGTCGGATACCCGGGCGTCGCCGATCCAAGCGCGTTTGCCGCTTACATGAAGAAGTGCCAGATCGAGACTACATTTTTCTTCGCCGACGTCAACGACAAAACGGTTGAGCAGACGCTCCGCGCCTTGCAGATGAAGGTGGAATTCACGGCGTTTATCGAGCGCAACCAAGGCGCATCGCCAGCCGGGCTGCTGCGGGAATTTGCGGCGTTCTGGGAACGCGTGCGGGAATTGCCACTGCCGCCGGCCGGCGTGAAGGATCTCGCCAAAAGCCACGCGGCGATCGCATAAAGAGCCACGCGGCGATCGCATAGAGAGCCAAGACACGGCAAAACTCATGGTAAAACTCAACTTCCACGACATCCAGGGGTTCGTTGCGCGGGGCTACAACTTTCCGCACGCGTCTTTTCTCCTGGCGGAGATCCTGGACCGCCAGGCCGGCCGGGAATTCGTCCGCCACACGGCCGGGCGGGTGACCAGCGCGGAACGATGGCAGCAGGGCAAGCCGCCATCCACATTGAACATCGGCTTCACGTGGCACGGCCTGCGCAAATTGGGACTGCCCGATGCCACGCTGCTCAGCTTTCCGGACGAGTTCTATCAGGGCATGCGGGCCCGCAACCGCATCCTCGGAGATATCGGCAGGAACGACCCCGCGAATTGGGAGCCGGTCTGGAAGGAAAACGTCCACGTCTGGCTGGCGGTGTACGCGCAAACGCCGGATGAGCTTGCCACGCGGTGCGGCGAGACGATCGGGCTGATGCGGGAGACCGCCGGAGCGCGGCTGCTCTACACACAGCCGGCCGCCGCGATCAAAATTGGCGGCCAACCGACGTCGAAGGAGCATTTCGGCTACACCGACGGATTCGGCAATCCGGACTATGAAGGGGTCGAGCGGGACACCATCCCCGGTCAGGGGAAACTGACGGCGGACGGCAAATGGGCGCCGCTGGCCACCGGCGAATTTATCCTGGGCTATCCGGACGAAGCGCGCGAACTGCCGGCCTGCCCGGTCCCTTACCTCCTCGGGATCAATGGCACGTACATGGCCTACCGGAAGCTGCATCAGAACGTGGCGAGATTCCGGGTGTACCTGGACGAAAAGGGGAAACAGTATGCCGGCGGCAAGGAGAAGCTCGCCGCCAAGTTCGTGGGTAGATGGCAGGATGGCACGCCGCTGGAATTGTCGCCGGATCGCGCGGATCCGGCCCTGGTGCGGAACCAGTCACGGAACACCAACTTCACCTACGGGCAAGACCAGGACGGCGCCCGCTGTCCCCTCGGCAGCCACATCCGGCGCGCGAATCCGCGGGACGCGTTCGGATTCAATGGCGACTTAGTCAACCGCCGCCGGATCATGCGGCGCGGCATGCCCTACGGCGATTACACGCCGGAGGACCAGCTCGCCAGCGACCAGGACGAGCATGGTATCGTGTTCATGGCTTTGGGGGCCAGCCTGTTCCGCCAATTTGAATTCGTGCAGCAGCAGTGGATCTCGTATGGCAACGATGCGCGGCTGGGTAGCGACAAAGATCTGCTGGTAGGCTGCCATAGCGGCGGGGGCGATAAGTTCGTAGTGCAGGGCGCCGCCGACGCTGGGAACGCACCTTTTATATGCGGCGGTTTACCCGATTTCGTCGAAATGCGCGGTGGGGATTACTTCTTCCTGCCCAGCCTTACGGCTTTGCGCTTGATAGCGGACGGTGCGGTCGATCCGCGCTGAATAGGTTTGGCTGGGAGGCAGGGATTCGAACCCCGATACGCAGATCCAGAGTCTGCAGTCTTACCGTTAGACGACCTCCCAACGGTAATCGTATTTTAGCATTGGGGAGGGGCGGCCGGGGGCTAAGAATTATTGGCCGAGGCATCCGGTTTTTGCGCAGATAGATTCAGGAGGGAGGCCGAAAAGCCACGCGACGGTCCAAGCAATGGTCCCAGCAAGCATTGCATGCAATGAAGGCCGGGTGTATAATCGGGCAAGTTTTCCTCAGAGCGAATACCGCCAGGCGGACCGTAATGCAAGGTGATGGAGATGTTTTCGAATGAGAACGATTAAGATATACAAGGGAGTTCTGGCCGTAATGGCAGCGCTCCAGTGGGCCATCTGCGCCCAGGGCCAATCGACAGCCGACATCCAGAAGAAACTGGAATCCGAATATCAGGTAACCAAAATCACGGACGACAAGTCCGATATTGTAACGGCCGGCTCTATCCTGGTTTTGCACAAAGATAAGGTGCTGATGGTAGCCGCAACCAGCGCCGCTAACCCGTGCATGAATACCTATAAGGACGGAAAAATCACTCCTACCAAGGCTTGCGGAGTTGGCGAGAAACTCAGGCGCCTCCCGGGGTTTGGCCATGTTCCCGGTGGAGGGAGTGCGCCGGCCACCAGGAACTTCGTCAGCGGCGAGAAATTCTGGGTAACCAAGATTGATGTCCGGTCCAATGGCGTTGTTCTCGACTTTTTCACTGACGCCACCCCTTCCGGGGACCAGGGTATTCGCTACAAAGCTGCCTTGACAATCCCGTTCGGAGCGATAACGCCCACGCCGGACGAAGCCTTGAAGGCGGTCGCCGAGGTCATCACCGTAGCACCTTCCGAGGACGCCAAAGACGGCAAAGACGGCAAGGACGCCAAGGGCGGCGGCGAAAAGGTGCAAGCAGCGCCCCAAGCCGGCCAGCAGGAGGCGGCGGCCCCCAGCCAGCCCGCCACACCTCCGCCTGCCGCGGCGCCCGCCGAGGCTCCCCCGGCGCCCATCGAACCTCCCCCGCCTCCGCCGCCCGACCCGGCGGAAGTCAAGGAGGGACAAACCATGGATGAGGTCGTCGCCGCTTTGGGACAGCCCGTTAAAAAGGCCAAGGTCGGAGCCAAAGACATTTACTTCTACAAGGATTTAAAGGTGACCTTCGTCAACGGCAAAGTGAAGGACGTACAGTAGCCCGGTTCGGGACCTGTCGGTAAGAAACATCAGGAGATTTTCAAATGAACACACGTGGAATAAATATTTTATCCGGTAAATACCTGGCTGCGCCCTTGGCGTTGCTGGTACTAGCTTATCCGGTGCTTTGCGCGGACAAACCGAAGGCGGCGCCTGCCAAACCCGCAGCGGCTCCTGCCAAGAGCTCTGCTCCAGCCAAACCGGCGAGTGGAGGAGCCAGCACGCAGAAGGGCTCCGGTACCACGACTGCATCGCACGGTCCCACCACTAGCTCCAGTCATGCGACGACGACGGCGAGCCACCCCTCCACAACCGGGGGGACGGGCACGCACACGACGGGTGGCGCGGCTGGCACGCACACGACAGGTGGCGCGGCTGGCACGCACACTGCGGGTGGCGCGGCTGGCACGCACACTACGGGTGGCGGACAGAAGTTCGGCACTGGCGCAAAGACCCCGGCCGCGAAAGGGAGCACCACCGTCGCGACTAAGAATGGCGCCGTTACCAAGCGGGCGGACGGCCACGTCGCCACGGTGCACGACACCAAGCGCGGCATGGACGTTCACCACAACCTCTCCGGAAACCGGCGCGTAGAGGTCGAGCGCCGCGATCATTCCCGCGTCGTCGCCGAGCGAGGCGGCCGCGGCTATGTGCAAAGGCCGTATATGTATCATGGCCACGAATACGCCCGGCGTTCTTACTATTACCACGGACGTTACTACAATAACTATTATGGCCGCTACGGTTATCATGGCTTGTACCTGAATCCGTACTTCCCGAGTTATTACTACGGAGCGGCCTTCTACGGTTGGGCCTACAATCCGTGGGCCGCGCCTATAGCGTACGGCTGGGGCTGGGGCGGCAATCCCTGGTTCGGATACTATGGCGCCTTCTTTACGCCCTACCCGGTGTATGCCAGCCCATCGTTGTGGCTGACGGACTATATCATCGCCAACTCGCTGCAGGCCGCTTATGTAGCCCAGGCCGCGGCCCTCAGCAATCCCGCGCCGCTAACTCCGGAAACGAAGCAACTCATCGCCGATGAGGTGAGAGCACAGGTTGCGCTCGAAAACAACGAGGCCAAAGCCGCGGGCACGGGCGCCGAACCGGACGCCGCCTCCAGCAGCATCGCGCGCTTGCTCACCGACGGCAAGCAGCATGTCTTCGTAGCCGGCCAGGATCTCGACGTGGTGGATGCCGGAGGCACGGAGTGCGCCCTCAGTGAGGGCGACGCAATCCAACTCACCGGCCAGACCGCACCGGACGCGCAAGCCGCGACGCTCTCCGTACTTGCCAGCAAGGGCGGCAAGGAATGCCCCAGGGGCGATACCGTTTCGGTGGCACTCACGGATTTGCAGGACATGCAAAACCACATGCGCGAGACCATCGACCAAGGCATGAAGGAATTGCAGGCCAAGCAGGGTCAGGGTGGTTTGCCGGCCGCCCCGGCATCCGCCAAGGTCCCTCCGGTGGAGAGCCCCATGGCTGCCATCGCACCGCCGCCCCCGCCGGAAAGCGAAGTAAAGGCCGAAATCAACCAGCAATCGCAGGAAGCCGACAAGGCGGAGGCGGAAGCCAACGGCGGCGCGGCTTCTGGTCCCGGACCTAACGCTGACGCGGCCCCCGCTGCGCCGGTCAACGTCGATGTCGGCCAAACCATAGACCAGGTGACTGCGGCGTTTGGACAACCGTTGCGTAAGGCGAACGTGGGCCCTAAGACAATCTATTTCTACAAGGACATGAAGGTTACGTTTACCGGTGGGAAAGTCTCCGACGTCCAGTAGCGCACGCACATGGGCACGCCGCGTTCCCACTTATGGGGACGCGTGCTCCCCGATGTACCGCACCAGCGTCATGAACCCGTAGTCCATATGCAGCTGCATATGGCAGTGAAGCAGCGACGGACCCGGATTGTCCGCCACAAAATCGACTTCCACCTGGCGGCGCGCCGGCACCATTACGACGTCCTTGACCACTCCCGAAGTGGCCATACCCGCGTATTGAGTCAGCTCGAATGAGTGACGGTGCAAGTGCAACGGGTGAGCTTCGTCGCTTTGGTTGTCGAATCGGAGCCTGTATCGCCTGTTCGCTTGAACCAGAATCGGATCTGTCTTGGGAAAGGACTTCCCGTTGATGGTCCAGTGATCCACCCACCGGTTTCCTGCGAAATGCTGGCGGAAAACAAGCGGCACCACCTCGGCGTCCCCCGGCGCGAGGCTAGGGAGCGTGCCTCCCTGCCGTCCGAAGATGGTATAGTCCCAACGCGCGCCTGAGGGGGCCGTCCATTGCGCCGGACCTTTGCGGTTGGCATATTCCACGACCACTCCCAGCCCGGCGTTCCGCACGCGGTCGTCCACCTCGCCCAGAATCCACACGCCCGGTTGCTTCATGGTGACCACCGCGTCGATCCTCTCCGCCGGGCCGAGTTCGAGTACCTCCACCTCGCGCGGCGTGGGCACGCGATTTCCGTCCAGCGCGATTACTTCGAATTTGTGGCCGTCGAGCGCCAGGCGATGCAGCATGGTAGCGCTGGCATTCAAGATCCGCAGCATGACTCTCTGTCCCTCTGCGACGCGGATCGGATCGCCGTACCCCAGCGAGTGGCTGTTCACCGAAAAGCTCTGATAGATCGCGTCCAGCGTGCCTTCGTCCGCGCCCATCGTTCCCAAATACGGCTCCCATCCATGCAGCGCCAGGAAGACTTCGGCGTCATATTGGCCGGGCTCGCTCTGCGGCTCAACGTAGAGGAACCCGAACTGCCCGGTATAGGTGCTGCGTTTCAGATTACGGCCGGCGGATACATGCGTGTGATACCAGCGTGTACCCGAAGGGCGGGGCACGAATGTGTACCGCCGCGAGCCATGCGCCGGCACCATGGGCGTTCCCTCCTCCTCCGCGCCGTCAACCTCGGAAGGGATGAACAAACCATGCCAATGGACCACCTCAGGGGTGGCCGTCTCATTGTGCACATCCACCGTGACTGGCTGGCCCTGGCGCACGCGCAGCACCGGACCCGGAACCGAGCCGTTATAACCGATGGTCTTAATCGTCCGCCGCGGAGCAATTTCCATCTCCACCGGCGAAATGCTCAGCGTGATATCCGCTTTGGGATCTTCCGGCGGAACCTGGGCGGCCCGCGCGGACAAGCCTGAAGCTATCAAAGCCAGAAAGTCCCGGCGATCCATCGCCTAATTGTACAGGCTAAGGCGCGACCAGCGGCAATTCTATGTAACTCTCGCGGCCAGGCGCATGATACACCCGCTGCACGGCCTTCCGGTAATCCTCCGCTTTGGCCCAGAAGATATTCGCCACAAAAGTCTGAGGATTCCGGTCGTATAGCGGAAACCAGGTCGACTGCACCTGCACCATCATGCGATGTCCCGCCTGGAAAACATGGTTGGCCGTGGGCAGGTTGAAACGGTACCGCAGGGCCGTGCCCGCCGCGATCGGCTTGGCCGTCGCCAGGCTCTCGCGATACCGGCCGCGAAAAATATCGGCCGACACCATCAGTTGATAACCGCCCAGGGCCGCGTCGCCGGCCACCTCATCGGGATACACGTCGATCACCTTCACCACCCAGTCGGAGTCCGTGCCGCTG
>Ga0302324_100003182_pt1 | contig 37145 bp, 30 predicted proteins | sample Palsa_T0_1_FD_201949 | JGI IMG/M metagenome (GOLD analysis project Ga0302324, IMG submission 201949) | Peat permafrost microbial communities from Stordalen Mire near Abisko, Sweden - Palsa_T0_1 | ecosystem: Environmental > Terrestrial > Soil > Palsa > Peat permafrost | place: Sweden: Abisko... | reverse complement strand
CCGAGGGTTTCTGGAACGATTTGAACTGCCTGATCTGGCATCAGGACGAACCCGTTGGCGGAACAAGCGTATATGCGCAGTGGTGTGTGATGCGGGCCGCGCAGCAAGCTCGTGTCCCCGTGTTGCTTGATGGCCAGGGTGGAGACGAAATTCTTTGTGGCTACCGGAAATTCTACCTTTTTTATCTCTGGCACTTATTAAAACGTGCCAACCCGCGCCTGCTCCCAGAGGGCCTCGCATGGATCCTTCGCGTGCGCAGCAACAACCTGAGTTGGACTCATGCCAAAAGATACGTCTCCAGGCCGCAAGGACGGAAGCGATCCACCGTTGCCCGAGTTTGCTCTCCCGATTTCCTGGACCGCAGCCGAAACATTCCGGCGGCGCAAATTGGGCCGGGGAAGAGCCTTGCCCAGCGCCAAAAGGAGGATCTTGTTCGCTATAGCCTTCCCGCTCTGCTCCATTACGAGGATCGGAATTCGATGGCCCATTCCGTCGAATCGCGTGTTCCCATGCTCGATCACGAGCTCGCAGAGTTTGCCGTGAATTGCCCGCCGGCGTTGAAGCTTCGCAAAGGTTGGACCAAATGGATTTTGCGTGAAGCCCTAAGAGGAATTTTGCCGGATTCCGTGCGTTTGAGGAAAACGAAGCTCGGTTTTGAAACGCCGCAGCGGGAATGGTTATCCAAGGACGCTCGCGGTACCATTCACTCGATGTTGCAACAAAGCGAGCTTGCCGCAGGCCGAATACTTTCCACGGCGAATGTTCGGAATGAATTTCAGAACTTTTTCGCTCGTAAGCCGGGTGCACTGACGGACATCGAGATGTTTCGAGTGCTAAATTTGGAATTGTGGTGCCGAGTATTTAGTGTTTCCTAGTGTCGAGGACATGAACAAGTCCCCAATCGGTTCGGAAGGCCGTTTTCAGCAACGAAAACTGAGTATTTGGTGGTTCTCACAATACGCCTCGACGGCTGACCAGCAATTCACAGCGCAATTCGATCTTGCCAAGCGATTGGTCGACCGCGGCCACAGAGTTACGTTCTTTGCTTCTGGCTTTAGTCATTACAAGTTCCAGGAAATTCGATTAAAGCCAGGCGAGAAATGGCGCGTAGATGAATTCGAAGGTGTTCGATTCGTGTGGATTAGGACACCTCCTTATACGCAGAATAATTGGAAACGAGCAGTCAACATTTGTGCGTATTCATGGCGAGCCTTTTGGCTCGCTCGAAGCTGGAAAGAAACGCCCGACTTGCTGATTGGGACAACTTTTCACCCGCTTGCTTCCCTGGCTGCCTGTGCCACAGCCGCCTCGAAACGCAGGCCGTTTGTATTCGAAGTAAAGGATCTCTGGCCACTGACCGTCATTGAGTTCGGGCGTATTGGCGCACGAAATCCAATGGCGTTGTCACTTACCGTTCTCGAAAGATTTCTTGCTCGCAGGGCTTGCAGGATTATGACCACGCTCCCCGGCGCCGTTGAGTACTACGGTCGACTCGGTATTCCGCCGGAAAAAGTTGTCTGGATTCCCAATGGTCTGGAACTGTCTCGCTACGCGAACTTGTCACCCTATCCCGGCGAGCTCTCGAATCCGTGCACACTTCTTTATGCAGGCGGGCTTGTGTCCGCGAATGCACTCGACACGATCTTGCGCGCAGCCCAGATCCAACAGGAAGAAGGTTCTAGTGTGCGCTTCGTTTTCGTAGGCGGAGGGCAGGACAAAGCCAGGCTGATGGGCTTGGCACGCGAGTTGAAACTAAGAAATGTCGAGTTCCGGGATGCGGTTCCTAAAAGCGAACTGCACCGGGTGATCGAACAAGCCGATGCGCTTCTCCTGAGTATGCGGGATTTGCCGGCACTCTACCGGTACGGGATGAGTTTCAATAAATTGTGCGACTATGCTGCTTCGGGGAGACCAATTCTGTTCGCCGGAAATCCGAGTCACAACCTTGTCGAGGAGTTTCAGTGCGGCATCGTGATCCCGCCGGAGAACCCGCACGCCTTTTCCCTGGCGATCCATCGCTTCGTCGAGATGACGCCCGCGCAAAGGGCAGCGATGGGGCGGAACGGAATTCGTTGCGCAAAGGAGCGGTTTGATATGCGCATGCTCGCCCAACGATTGGAAGAGATGTTGATTTCCGTCGCGAATGAATCGGGCGGGTCCCAAGGTTCTGAAGAACATCGCCATCCAGCGAACTCTTCAGAAGTCCCTTCGGGGAAAATAGAAACGCTTTCGCAAACAAATTAGGAATCACATGCGGCGGCGGGAAAATAAAAACATCGGCATCCGCTTTGGCAATTCATCGATTCTTGGGCCGCTGCTCCCGGGCTGCCGGAAAGTGGACTGAATGACTGAGATCGACAGAGCAAATTCGGAGGCGATGACGTCTTCCTATCTCGACGATGCTGTTGTCTACCGGCGAAATCCGGCGATCAAGGCCATGAAGTCGGTCTTGTTGTCATCGCGCTCCATACTTCCCGAGGCCATTTACCAGCCTCTGTTCGACATTCTGTTTGCGTCCTACAAAGGACTGCTCAGGCAGATCTATTTCCGCAACGTCGCACTTCGCTGGCTTGCGCGCGATCATGCGGGACTTTTCAGAGCAAAGTCCATTTACGATGTCATGCCGTATTCTCTCGTCGGTGCGCCGGGGTTAGAGGCTACATTCGACGCCGCTCTCGATTTGACGAATCGGGGAATTGATGGAGATTTTGTCGAATGCGGAGTTGCTCGCGGTGGTTGCGCCGCATTGCTAGCGAGAGTGGCCGCCGGGAATGTACCCCCTCGGAAAGTGTGGCTTTTCGATTCTTTCGAAGGTCTTCCCTCGCCCACGAGCCAAGACTACGGCCAGAATGGTGAATCAACGGGAAGGCATATTCGCCCGCTCGAGCGCGGTTCCTGCCTGGGAACCAAAGAGCAAGTGGAATCGCTTCTTTTTTCACGGTTCGGATTTGAACGGGATTCAATTTTTCTTGTCAAAGGCTGGTTCCAGGATACTTTGCCGGTTCATGCTGACCGCATCGATCGAATATCGCTCCTCCGAATCGACGGCGATTGGTATGAATCCACCACGTGTTGTCTCGAAAATCTCTACGACAAAGTTGTTCCGGGCGGCTACATCATCGTCGATGATTACGGTGTGTGCTACGGCTGCAAAAAGGCGGTCCACGAGTTTTTCGATAAGAAGAATATCCAACCGCGTTTGATTCCCGATACGCGCGGTGGCGTCCGGTTTTCAAAAGACTCCTGGTGACATTTCACTTTTGGGTTCATGAGCCCATTCGACGACTTCGTGAAACGCGCCGTCGACATTTCGGCGTCGGCTGTCGGGATATTGCTCTTGTCGCCGGTTTTTCTGGTAGTTGCTGCGGCGGTTCGATTGGATTCGAAAGGCCCTGCCTTCTACAAGAGTGTTCGAATCGGGCAGTACGGCAAGCCGTTTGCGATGCGGAAATTCCGCACCATGCGCGTTAATTCCGAAGGCCAGGGCATCACCACCGGGCAAGACGACCCTCGGGTTACGAACATCGGAAGATTCTTGCGGAGACACAAAATTGATGAGCTGCCGCAGTTGTTCAACGTATTGATAGGCGACATGAGCCTGGTTGGGCCGCGTCCCGATTTTGAGGAACACACATCCGCATATAGCGGCGAGGAAAAGCTCATCCTGACCGTTCGGCCTGGGATCACCGACTATGCGTCTCTCCATTTCTACCAACTGGATGAGCTTGTCGGTTCGCAGGATCCGCATAGGGTCTATGTGGAACGGTTTCGATCAGAGAAGAATCAGCTTCGTGTGGCATACGTAAAGAATCAGTCCCTCGGCGAGGATTTCAGGATCTTAATCCGGACTTTATTTCGTGTGGTAGCGGGGCACTGAGTGGAATATCAGCAACTTGGCCGGACACCTATCGTTATTTCTCGCATCGGTTTCGGGTGCGGCCCCGCGAGCGGATACGACTACGGCCCAGTGGACGAAGTCGAATGGCGTGCCGCGGTTCGCCTCGCGGTTGACCACGGTGTGAATTTTTTCGATGTCGCCGACGTCTATGGTTTTGGCAGAGCTGAAGAGATGCTCGCAGAAGCCCTAGGCGAGAGACGCCGCGATATGGTGATCGCCACCAAGTGCGGCCTGACTTGGAATTCCGCGGGTCAGGTGCGCCGCGATCTGAGCCGCGAGAGCGTGCTCCGGGCTCTCGAGGGAAGCTTGCGGAGATTGCGCGTGGACTGTATCCCGCTTTACCAAATTCACTGGCCCGACCCTTCTGTCGCGATTGAAGAGGTGATGGAAACGCTCGCGCGATGCCAGGACGCCGGAAAGATTCAATATCTCGGGGTGGGAAATTTCGCGTTGGATCTTCTGAAACGTGCCGGTTTGGTTCGTAGGTTCGAATCGCACCAGGCTGCTTTCAATCTGCTATTCCGAGAACCGGAGCGGTCAATCTTTCCTTGGTGTGAATCCGCGAATGTATCCAACATTGCGCACAGCGGGCTTGCGCGGGGCTTCCTTGCGGGGCGACGTCCGGCTGGCAGCGATTTTGGTGCGACGGATACTCGCAGGAACAGCCCCTATTTCTCAGGATCCGCCCGTATTGAGAAGCAACAGCTGCTGGATGCAATCCGAAGTGTGAGCAAGGAAACTGATAAGCCATTTCCAAGCGTTGCAATCCGCTGGGTTTTGGATCATCCCCACATCGGTTCGGTACTCGTGGGGATCAAAAACCGCAATCAGGCAGAGGAAAATTTGAAAGCGATCGGCTGGCGGCTAGCACCGGAAACCCGTGAACGTTTCTCTCGCCTCTCCTCCGCGTGTCCGGAGGGGCTTGCGGGCGTTCCGGCTCATGCGGCGGGCTAGCCGTCCTGGCGTCTCAGTCGACATTCCACCAAACATCGACGAATCGAAATTGAGACTCGGTTGGGGTGAAAGAATGGAAAATTTAATGACCGGTTCAGCGTCATCGGCGGCTTTTGCAAATCGCATTCGACGGCGGGTCCTCGAAATGATCTGTCGCGCGAAGAGCTCCCACATCGGGTCGGTTTTCTCGATGGTGGATATCCTCGCCGTGCTCTACGAGAAGGTGCTGCGAGTTGATCCGTCCCATCCAGATTGGATTGACCGTGATCGTTTTATCCTCAGTAAAGGCCATGCCTGCGCCGGACTCTACGCGGCCCTGGCTGAGCGCGGATTCTTTCCGGCGTCCTGGCTCGACGAATTCTTCGCAAATGGTGGTCGTTTGGCGGGCCATGCCACCCACTGGGGCGCGCCTGGCGTCGAGGTTTCGACGGGTTCTCTGGGGCACGGCCTATCGCTCGCTTGTGGCATGGCCATTGCCGGCAAACGTGACAATCTTCTCTATCGCGTCTTCGCGATGCTCAGTGACGGGGAGTGTGACGAGGGTTCAACCTGGGAAGCAGCCCTCTTTGCGCCACACCACCGCCTGGATAACCTCGTTGCCATCATTGACTACAACAAGATCCAAAGTTTCGGAAGGGTCGAGGAAGTCTTGGACCTCGAGCCCCTCGCCAAGAAATGGGAATCGTTCGGCTGGGGAGTTCAAGAGATTGATGGTCACGATTTTGTGCAAATCGAGGAAGCGCTCAGCTCAATACCCCATCAGCAGGGAAGACCCACCTGCATCATCGCGCACACCGTCAAAGGAAAGGGTGTCAGTTTCATGGAGGACAAGGTTTTGTGGCACTACCGGTGCCCGGATGCCGAAGAGCGCCGGCTGGCTTTTGCCGAACTGGAGGGAAAGTGAGAGGTGCATTTTTTCGTGCCTTGATGGACCTGGCGGCTCAGGATAAACGGGTCTATCTCCTCGTCGGTGACCTTGGGTTCGGAGTGGCTGAACCTTTCATTCAGAAGTTTCCAGAGCGCTTTCTAAATCTAGGGGTAGCCGAGCAAAACATGACGGGCGTTGCAGCTGGTATCGCCCTTACGGGAAAGATTGTGTTCACATATTCGATCGCGAATTTCCCTGTCTTGCGGTGTCTTGAGCATGTGCGAAACGACGTGTGCTATCACAAGGCCAACGTAAAGATTGTTTCGATCGGCGGCGGATATTCCTACGGAGCGCTGGGCGCGTCGCATCATGCCACGGAAGACCTTGCGATCGCTCGTGCACTCCCTGAAATGGTTGTCGTCGCTCCTGGAGATCCCATCGAAGCGGAAGCTGCCACCCGTGCGATTGCGAAGCATGACGGACCCTGTTACCTGAGACTCGGGCGCGCGGGCGAACCCGCGATTCACGCATCGAACATCAACTTCCAACTCGGACGAGCGATCCGTGTTCGCGAAGGTGATGCGGTGACGCTGATTTCGACCGGGGCGATGTTGCAGACGAGCGTCGAAGTCGCCGGAATATTGTCGACACAGGGAATTTCGGCGCGGGTGTTGAGCATGCACACTCTCAAACCTTTGGACACCGGCGCCGTGCTATCGGCAGCGCAAGAGACCAGGGCGATCGTGACGATCGAGGAGCACAGCGTCGCCGGTGGTTTGGGGGGAGCCGTTGCGGAATGCCTCGCTGAATTCGGGGACTCGAGGGTGCCGCTCAAGCGCTTCGGCATTCCATCCTCGTTCCCAGGTCCGGTGGGCACACAGGAGTATCTGCGCGAGCAGTGCGGTCTTTCTTCGATGTCGATTGCCAGATCCTTGGAGCCGCTCTTGAAAGATGTCCAGTCCGCTTCGTTCGCAAGGCAGACAGCAGCCACATCTCGCTGATGCCGAGGCCCACGCCACAGCGAACGGGGGACCCTTCATTCCGTTCTTCAGCCTTTAAGGCTCGGTGCTTTTGCCAGATTGTTCTGGAGTTCTGGCGCATGGGTTGCGCCTCGACTCCCCTGGTGCTGGGTGATGAGGTTGTTCGATATGCAGCATTCTAACCTCTTTCCCGGCCATTACCTGTTGCTAGCCGTCAAAAGGAGACCTGCAGATGTCTGAGAAGCTTTATACCAAAGCAAACCAGCTTATCCTGGACGCGGCCGTCGTTGGCGTGTCGTTCGTGCTCGCCTATGAGACTCGATACGACACCGCCGTACCATCGCATCAGTGGCTCCAGTGCTGGGAATTGCTGCTTCCCGTAATCGCCGCGCGACTGGCGTCATACTTCGCCTTCGGCGTTGAGCGCATACCGTGGCGCTACTTCGGCATCGAAGACGTTATTCGAATTGTCCAATCGCAACTCGTGGTGTCAGTCATCTTTGTGGCGCTGCGGTATCTTTCCCCATCGCAATTCATCATCCTTCAGATTCCCACCAGCGTTATCGCCATTGAATTCTTGCTCTCTCTCTCCGGAGCGCTTTGCCTTCGCATGCTCCGGAGGTATATGTATGAGCATCAGGCTAGCAATCAAGTCGTCTCGAACGGGCAGCAGCGCCGCTTGCTATTGATCGGCGCCGGCATGGCGGGAGCTCGCGCAGCCAAGGAGATGGCGCTAAATCCCTCGGTTCAAATCGTTGGCTTTCTGGACGACGATCCCAACAAAATCGGCTGCGTCATTGCAGGTGCAAAAGTCGTGGGAACCACCGGGTTGCTCGCGGAGTTCGTCAAGAAGCGAATGATGGATGAAGTACTGATCTGCACGCCTCCCGAATCGCGTGCCTTCTTTAAGCGATTTGCGGCGTTGCTGGAAGACGCAGACGCCCCAATAACCAGCAAGTTTATGCCAACAATCAGCGAGATCATGGATAGCGATGACAAGTTGCATATTTCCGTTGGCTCGGCGAACGGTAACGGCGCCGGAAAGGGCAATAGCAATGGCACGCGGGGCGCAGGGGCAGCCGAGAGAGCGCTACCTGATAGATCCGAGATACGAAACAAACGAATCGTCATTACCGGGGGCGCCGGATTCATTGGATCGAATTTGGCGGAACGCTTCGCTCGAAACAACGAGGTCGTCCTGCTCGATCGAACGTTCTCGGACCAGCCCATTCATTTCACCTCGCTCATGTCCAATCCCAACGTATCCGTGGTTGAAGCCGACATCCTCGACGCCAAACGTGTGGAACCTCTGGTTCGGGACGCGCAGATCGTGATTCACGCTGCGGCGATCGTCGGGGTTGGAAGGGTATGCCGCCACCCACGCGAAACTCTTGAGACCAATTTCTCAGGCACCGCGGGAGTCCTGAAGGCTCTCGACGAAAACCGGCGGCTCGAACGCTTCGTCTACTTTTCCACCAGTGAAGTCTTTGGCGTCAATTCTTTCCGTGTGCATGAGGATGCACCGTCTCGGGTCGGGCCCGCTGTCGAGGCGCGCTGGAGCTACGCCATTGCCAAGCTGGCCGGTGAACATCTTGTGCAAGCCTACTACCGCCAGTCCGGCACGCCTGTGGTGACGGTGCGTCCGTTTAACGTGTTTGGTCCGCGAAGACTTGGCTCCCATGCTGTGAAGAGTTTCATCTTGAGCGCTCTGGCTGGGAATCCGATCGAGGTTCATGGAGACGGCTCACAAATTCGGTCCTGGTGCTACATATCCGACTTTTGCGATGCCATCGTCGAGATGATTGCACGGCCGGAAGCGGTCGGGCAGGATTTCAACATCGGAAATCCAGCGAATACGGTCACTGTCCTCCAGCTCGCCCAGCAGGTCGTGCGAATGACACACTGTGATGTGCCGATCAAATTCAGCGAGCATCCCTTCCCGGACGTCGAGATTCGTGTCCCATCGCTTGCCAAGGCGTACACGATCCTCGACTACAAACCGGCCTACGATCTCACCAGGGCCTTGGAGCCAACAATCGACTGGTATCAAAAGCATCTGTCATACTTCCAGCCCCAACTGGCAAAGGCGGTCGCGAAAGTATGAGGCTTGTGTTTGGCCAAGGCCCTGAAACGAATCACAATGAGTGTTGAGCGCGGCCACGCCGGAGTCGCTGGCTCATCGGGGATAGCGGTGCTGATCGCTTTCCTCGTTGTGGCCCCCCACGTGTCCGTCGGTCCCTTATTTCCCCCTCCCTATAAAACAGACCAGGCTGACGAAATACACGAGCTTTGGTCGGCGAATATCGATCCGCCTCTCCGAGCCAAGATTCAGAGTTCCGATCAAGCCTACACAATTGGCCAGGAATTGATTGTGCCTCTGCACGCGGCATTTCGCCTTCGCGACGACGCCTGGGAACGCAGCTTCTCCAACCACTTTTCGCGCTTAGTGTCCGATCCTTCCGTCTTGCCTACCGTTGTCCTTTCTCGTTTGGAGTATTTGTATTTGGCGAGCCAATTTGTGGTTCTTGCCAGGGAAAATGAGCGTCAAGATCTGATTCCTCCCGGGTTGCCGGAGATGCTTTTCGCGGAGGTCTCCAAGTACTGGCGAACCGAATCTGCGTGGCAGTGGGGCCAGAATCCGTTCCCCGGAGGAATTCGCGAGAGGATTCTCTGGAAGCTGAGTCACCGCAAAACGGGGAAAAGCTACTATCGCGCGATGGTCGACGATGACCTCTTTCTTCTCGCGATGGCGGCCGATTTGAAGGCCTATCGCGGAACTCCGGAACAGATGCAGAGGTGGAGTTCTACTCTCGACGAAATCCTTGCGATTGCATTCAAAGTGTATTCCGAAGAGGGTGTTTTCCAGCCCGGCGGTGGTTGGCTCTTTCAGCCCGGCGTGTGGGCCGATCATCCCGAGTATCAGTACGTTGGAAACCCGGCGATTCATCCTGGAATGTCTCCTGCGCCAGTCCGCGGAATTGCTGCGGACAGTTCTCATTCCATGCGATTTGCCGCATGGCTGACTAGCTTTGTGCAGGCATATCCTCCCGGTAGCGACACGCAACGCTTTTATGCAGGTTTGAGGGAAGGATTGGAGAAGCAATTCTTCGAGAAAGTTTTGATTCAGCCGTCCGGAGACCGCCCATGCTATCTCCTCAATAATTTTATGGACGGCTCGAATGGCGTGTATCGATGGAACTACAGTTCTGTCGGTAGCGGAAATGGCTATGGGCCGTACGAGTTATCCGGCTCGTTCCTGCTCGGGTGGTGGTCACTTCTGGACACACAGCGAATTCGAGAGGTTTATGCAGAATCAGCGAAGAAGTTCCCGTGGCCGCATGAATGCTTGGATTTCTACCTGGGGCCAGCCACGACCGGTTCACACCCAACTGCCTCCTATGATCCTCAGTCCCCGACGATGCGTTTATGGCATACTCTCGTTATGCTCGCTTCGGAACACTAACTTTTGAGATTCTCTATCGCGCTCGGAGATTCCTCGAGAGTATGAAGGAAGGGTTAGTGTGAAGCGTTCACTTGGGATGTACGTTTGACCATTCCATCGTTGCCACAGGTCCTCCTGACATGGCTGAGCGAAAGGAGCTCGCGTGCAGCCCCCCAGAATTTTCCTAGCTAGTGCAAGATATGCCATCGCCAGCATAATTCTGATGGTTTGCCTCAACGGATGTGCCTCTTATGCGCCTGCATTCTCCGTAAAGCCCAATTGTGCAGGCATGTCGCCGAATAGTCTTGCCCGCTACGATAGTCTTCTGCAGCAGGTCTTGGATCAGCCCACTCGCGAACCTGCGAATAATCTTAGCGGAAATATAGTCTGGGGAACTCGCTACTACATGGAATCTCTGCTCGACGCGTATGAGGCGACCGGTAATCCAAAGTATATTCAGGCGTTCGTGACCACCGGCACCTCCGTGATGAATGAAATGCAGAGCATCTCCGTTGTGGATGTCCCCGATCCGAGTGCGCCGGGCAGCACAATCGATTCGCCTGTCATCAGCGTCGTCGGCTGGCCTACCCAGCTCAATAGCTTCAGCGAATCTGTCGCGGTTCCGACCCTAACCGGGCAAGTCTCCATCAACATTCAGAACTTACAGCCGACGAGCCCGGAGGGTCCGGTGTGGTTTGAAGTCACTCAGCAGACGGCTACCAACCTCGTACTGGATTGGGTTGGGCCGACTCAAACTCTCGAAACTCACACGGTCCAAAACCTCTCGGACTTGTCTTCGCTGGCTTCGATTCCGCTGATCGAAGGACAATCGTATGGAAGGATCAACCCTACCGGGCTAGGCCTTCCCGCACCAGGGACCTACCAAGTAACTTCACCCATCCATACGATTTGGCACGAGCAAACAGGAGGAATTCTGCTTCCATTCGTTCGTTTCCTGTTTATTGCAAGAAATCATCCCGGACTCGCCAATCCCGCCACCGTCGCGCAGTGGAGTTCTCAGGTTCTGAAGATTGCTGGAAGTTATGAGGACGAATTTGTCTCCGACGGAACTGGCGGTCTGCTTTTCCAGAATCCGATTTGGCTTCCAAACGCTCTCGCTGGGACCTATGTAGCGGCCGATTATATTGCCGTCGAGGCCGAAGTGCGGATGTTTCTCTATGCGCTTACTGGAAACGTCAGCCAACTTCAGATCGCTAAGGGTCTGGTAGCTCATCAGAAGAAGTATCACTGGCAGACAAGTACTGAGGGGTGGCTGCTTCTGAAATCCTGGCCGTGCTTTATCTCCTGGTCGACGCCTGCCGACGCTCCGGTTGGCAGCATTTGGGATGCGTTCGTTTCCGATAACACCTCGCCTTCCACTGTCGAAGACGGTGCGACTTTCGTCGATCTGTTCCACTACGCAAATGTCTTGGGGCTCTCCTCTAAGTTGGGAATCACGCCTGACATATATTCCGCGAATCAAAACACGCTTGAGCAGTATCTTTTCGCGAACACGCCCGAGGTCACGACGAGACTCTCTGGCATTTTGCGCGGAAGCTATCCGACGCTGGGTGCGACCGCGAGTGATCCGCCTAGTTCGTCCCAATATACATTTTCGGGCGCCTGGTATGTGGCGCCTGAGGTGGCTAACGAGGAATACGTCAACGCCAATTGGAGCTGGATGCTTCAGTACGCCCAATCTCCGCAGGGCGCACCCATCGGATATTTCCTTCGCGCTTGGGCAATGTCCGAAGCCGCCGAATATCAGGTATGCATGGCCCAATAAGCTCTTTCCCGCGTCCCCCCGTATGCGCACCAGCTCAATGCAGTGTTCGAGCCGGAGTCTTAGCGCCCGCCGGTTAACTCCCCCCATCTGCCATAGCCCTAAAGTTTAACTTCACCCATAGCCTGCGCGCAGCCAGGCATGCTCCGTCGGCTTTTCCAGTTTGCGCTCACGAAAGGGCGGGAAAACAAAAACGGCTGGTAAGCTCTAACTCACCGGACCCTCAATTACAGCCCACCCCGCACCCTAAAGATTATCAAGTCAACTGAAAACGACACTGGTATCATGAATGACAGCTTTGTGTCAACGTAAACTCGTGTCAACGCAAACTCGTTGTGTCGTGTCCGGTAGAAGCGTAGGATTTGCGAGTCAGCGAGGCTTCTCCAATCGAAAACTCCTGCGCGAGGGGATCATTTTCGTCGCGGCCGGCACGTTCCCGCCCACGACGGCAATGGCCGCACTCTTCAATGGCGCGCTTCTAGGCGAAGTCAAAGACAGCACCTCGGAGACAAGGGGAGAGAACAATGAGCTTCGGAAGCTGCAGTCGCCTCGTCTTGGTGTGTGCCGTGTTTCTCCTCCGTCCCTTTGGCACCGTAAGGGCCCAGGCGCCTGACCAGGGAGCACAATCCTCCGAAGAGCGGCCCATCGGCATTACAAAAAGCGTCGGCACTCCTTACGTAGAACTCGACAGCTGGATATACCCGGCGTTGGAACGCATGGCAGCGCTCGGCTATATCAATACGGAGTTCTTGGGAATGCGGCCGTGGACTCGAATCGAGTGCGCGTTACTCGTTGAGCAGGCTATAGACAAGACTAGGGCCGAGCAATCTAACTCCCAGGAGGTTGATAATCTCACGGACGCTTTACTCGAAGAGTTTCAACCGGACCTTGATCGCGTGGGCGGAGCCGATGCACCGGCGATCCATTTGGAGTCGCTCTATCTAGGAGCGACAGAGATCGCCGGCCAGCCGTTGAACGACAGCTATCATTTCGGCCAAACAATCATTAACAACTTCGGCCGCCCATACCAAAGGGGATTCAGCAGCTACGACGGTTTTTCGGGATATGCGACTGCCGGGCGCTTCACGATTTACGTGCGCGGAGAATACCAGCACGCCCCATCCGCGCCTGCGTATTCGGCTGCAATCCGGACGCTGATCGGTTCCCTAGACGGCAATCCAGTATTGCCGGCGGAGCCCATATCGACCGTAAATCAATTCGCGCTCCTCGACACATACGTCGAGGGTCACCTCGCGGGTTGGAACCTGGCCTTTGGCAAACAAAGCCTGTGGTGGGGTCCGGATCAAGGAAGTGCGTTTCTGTTTAGCGATAATGCCGCGCCCATCTACATGTTTCGAGCCAGTCGAATCGTTCCCTTTAAACTGCCCTGGGTTTTCCGCTATCTTGGCCCGATAAAAATCGATGCGTTTTACGGTAAGCTATCGGGCAATCAGTGGCCCCCGCGACCGCTCATACACGGGGAAAAAATAAGTCTGAAACCGACGCCCAATTTGGAATTTGGATTCACGCGCACAGTCGAATTCGCGGGCTTAGGTAACCCGTTCACTATCAATCGACTTTATCGTTCCTACTTCATCCTCGGTCGAGTCGATTACGCGACAAGGGCAAACGATCCGGGAAAAAGAACCGGTGGATTTGACGTCTCATATCGGGTCCCGTTTGTCCGTAACTGGCTCACGGTGTACGGAGATTCGATCAGTACCGACTATGCGTCGCCAATCGTTGCGCCCCGGCGATCCGGCATCAATCCAGGCTTCTACTTGGCCCGTTTGCCAAAGTTGCCCAAACTGGATCTTCGAGCCGAGGGCATAAACACCACTACCTATGCGACCCACCGCGGTGATTTTATTTATTATGATGGCTACTACCACGATTTGTATACCAACCGCGGCAATATCATTGGAAGCTGGATAGGAAGAGAGGGTCAAGGTATTCAGGCTTGGACCACCTACTGGATTAGTCCGCGGAATTCACTCCAATTTGGATATCGGCACGCAAAAGTCTCGAGCGACTTTATACCCGGCGGAGAGACACTGAATGATGGATCGGTAAAGTTCGACTGGCACCTTCACAACGATCTCAATCTGTCAGCTAATGTGCAGTACGAGAAATGGCTTGCGCCAGTGTTGGCGGCGACGCCACAGACGAACTGGACTTCGAGCATCGAGGTCAGCTTCCAACCTCGCGGATGGACGCTCTCGTCGAACTCCCGATAGTGAGCGTCCGCCAATAAGGACGTAGCGCGCAGTGGTGGGGCTGGGGAGAGTCGAACTCCCGACACGCAGTTTAGGAAACTGCTGCTCTGTCCATCTGAGCTACAGCCCCACGCCAGAGAGGCTAGGTGAGGATAGAGTAGCACATCGTTTTCTGCCGAGAGGCTGCGGTGTGCGGTGCCGGCCGCGCGCAAAGGTCACTAGCTCGGTTTTGTCGTATCTTTATCTCCCGGCTCAGTCGGCTTTTGCTCTTGAATTACATCCGCGGGCGCAATCTGCGCTGTCACGGTCACGTAAGTGACGTCGGGAACTTTCGTCGGATCGGCGGCGACTTCGAGCGCATCGCCTGGCGCCGTGCCCTTGGGCACGACGAATCCCTGCTGGAGTTCCAGGTTCGGCAGCGCGTCCTTAATCTTCGCGTATTGGCTCGTCGGCACCAGCACGTAGTCGCCGGTGAGGAGCGGCAATCCCACAGAGGATTGTTGTGCAGCCCACGACTTTTGCGTGGCAAAAACGTCGACCGGCATGTGTTGAAACACCGATCTCGAACTCGCCGGATGGACGAGAGCATAAAAACTCGTGAATGCGCTGAGCGCGCCGACGCTGATGGCCGGTAGCCCGATCACCGGCGCGAAGCGTCCAATTTCAGTAGTCGCCGTTTTCATCAGTTGCGAGAACATCGATTCCTTCGCCTGGAGCGTGAAATTAAACGCCCAGCGTCCCGATCCGCCGGGCAGCCGCATGCTCTGCATCTTCTGCCAAGTTGCGCCGGGATCGAATCCCGTGTCCCCCAGTTTCGGCATCTTGCCATTCTCTCGCGGAAACATCGCGGCAATCGCCGTCCACGCCATCGGATCGAGAAAATTCAAGACGGCCTTTTTTTGTATGACGTCCACGCGGAATTGGGACGATGCCAAATTTTCGAACAGCTTTGCGTCTCCCGTGGCAGCTCTGAACCCCGCGACGTTCACGCCCATATTGACGTCGCCGTCATGTGGCAGCAACTCTGCCGGTTTGATGTCGGTGATTGCGCGAAAGCCGGTCGACTTCGTGTAATTCAGAAATACGGGCGCGCGTCCGGGATCCGCGCCGGAGTCTTTGCCGCGCATGCGAAACGCCCCGGTCTGAATTGCCGGGGTGCCTGTCGAGTCGGCAAACGCGGTCCAAAATTGCGCCTGTTGCTGGCTGATATGGCCTGCGGGCGCGCCATCGCCGGTTTGCCCCAGGAATCTGGCAACGGCTTTGGCAGCAGCAGGAGTGGCGAAAAGGCCTGAGAAAGCGCCGGTCGCGAGAGCTTGCTTCACGAAGTCACGTCGGGCTGAGCGCATAGTTACCTCCGGGTAAAGGGGATATTCCCAACACCACTCGCATTTGTCAAGCCGCGCGACCCTGGCCGCGCGACCCTGCGTCGCCGCTCGTTTCGAGTCCCGGGGTGTGGCCATGCGTAAGAACTCGGATTTCACTCCGACGACCAACTTACGCAACATCGTTTCTGATTTTTTGATGGCGGTTGCGGGCATCGAGGGAAGGGAAGCTGTTTCGCTGCTGCTTAGCCCGGATAAGAGGGTTCTGCGTAGTTCCGTTTCGCGGCTGTACCGCGCAGCCGTTTCTCGACTTCGTTCCAAATCCTCAAGGGCTCAAGGGATAGATGCGTGCGGACTTGCCAGCTACGCTTGTGATGAAGAACTCGCGCCTCGCGGCGTCGCCAGTGTGCGAAGTAAACCAAAACATGCATTCGTCCCGATCAGAGTGAAATCAACAGCAGTGATCAAGAGGTCTTCCGGGGCGAACTGAACATCTTCGGAAGCAGCCACAGAGGATAGGAAGTCCCTAAGATTAGCGGCCTTGGCGCGTGCGAACCTGCTCAAATTTCAACTCCTGTGGCCTTCACAGCTATGGGCCTTAAGCGCACTAATCCCACGTGATATGAGGCCATGTTAGTCGAGGTTGGCGCGGCCGTCTGTGCTGTTTTGAACACCCTCAGAAATTGGCCCAATCACGAGCTTTATGATTAATTCGGCAGTCCGCCGCTCAACCGTCGATACGCGCGTGAATGGGAAACCAGATCGCAATGTCCGGTTGTTCGGATGATCCGGAGTTGATGCCCGCGTCCTCTCGCTACGCTCCGCAAATTGCTCTGTTGTGGATGCAAGGCCACGTTCCGGGCAAAGCCGCTCCCTGCTTCATGAGAAATATTTTGCGTTCTGCGAGGATAGGGTGTAAATCACGCACGGGAGAAAACGAGCGATGTGTTTTTCAGCCGTAGCGAACTTTGTTGGCAGCGGAGCTTTGGGCGCCGTCGGCGTGGTCACATTGACTAAGGTGAAGCACCGGCGCGAATTGCTTTTCGCATCGCTGCCCACGCTATTCGCCATTCATCAGTTCATCGAGGGATTCGTCTGGCTGGGACTCGATGGGGTTCTCCGGCCCGCGGTGACGCACGACATGGGCGCGGCGTTCATGCTGTATGCGCAGGGGCTGCTTCCATTCCTTCTGCCGCTCAGTGTGCTGCTGTTTGAGGCCGATGCGAAGAGCCGCAGGCGCATGCTGCCGTTCCTCGCCATCGGCACAGGGACGGCGCTCTATATATTGTGGGCGTTGACGGCATTTCCAACGCAGGTATATGTCAAGGGAAACAGCATCGTATACATCAATCAAGCGACGAACAACACGGCGGTTGCGGTGCTGTATGTGATCGCAACGTGCGGTTCGCTGTTTTTCTCGAAAGTCAGGGCGATGGTAATCTTCGGCGCGGCTAACCTGACGATTCTTCTGGTCGTAATGGCGTTCAAGCGGTACGCGTTCACCTCGCTGTGGTGTGCGTACGCGGCGATCGCAAGTGTGATCGTCCTCGCGTATTTCTGGAGAAGCGGCAGAGAGCGGCCGTTCCGCTACGCATAGCCTTCATTTATGGCTATTGAAGCTGCGTAAAGATCGACAAGAGCAACTACGCAATTTTCGGTACTGGCATTACTGTACCGCGGGATCAATTCCTGGCGCGGGAAGGCGGTGCGCCGCGCGGTTCAAGTCGTGGCACATATGAGCACGCTTTCGCCCATGTAAGCAGAAATATTGCACAATCGCCGGCTGCCCTCTGCTAACTGCCTGAAACCAGCGCACTTTTCTTTTCTGTTGGGCTCCCCATTCGGCACGACAACTGCATCGAGAAAGTGGATTTTTTCGTCCAAGCCTCAAAACCTGAAGGAGGGAACAGAACATGAAGGAAATCGTGCTTCGCCTGTATCGTGAGGACGCTGGCCAGGACCTCACCGAATACGCTCTGCTCTTGGTGTTGGTGGCTTTGGTGGCAATCGCCACGATGCAGACACTCGGCAGTACCATTAGCGGCGTCTTCGGGAACGCAGCCTCCAACCTGACCACCGCCAGCTAAGCTCATAGTCGCTGGGCTTAGTGGCCACAACTGCTGGTAGTTTGTGGGTGTTCACTTCGCCCAGGCGATTTCCAGATGGCAGATGAATAACGGCGCTCACGCACGGGCTGAATCGTGAGGACAATGGTCGAGACCTTGGCGAATACCCCCTGCTGCTTATCTTCGATCCGTGAGCGTCCTGCCTTCGTTCCCGCCGGCTTCATTTTCTCTCTCGACGACGGAGAGGCTTCCGATGTGCGATTTCAAAATCGCGCGGTAAGCCCGGAATTTATTCACGCCGCTGACCGCGAGGGCCGAGGTTTGGTGCGCTCGCAATTTCGGAAACAACCCCCTTAGACGAATGATCGTTAATCGGAAACTGCCGGCTAACCTCTACTAACGTTCGTTGACTGGTCTTCGCGGCGATGCTAGCCTTCGCATCTATTTTGCGCACGCGACCGCGCGTGCGTCTGGGCATGCGCGCCGTTGACATCATCCGCAAGAAGCGAGACGCCGGGGAACTCAGCCCCGAGGAAATCCAGTTCCTCGTTCGCGGCGCGACTGACGATTCCATATCGGATTACCAGCTCGCTGCGTGGCTGATGGCGGTTGTGTGGCGCGGCATGACGCGCCGCGAACTCGCCGCGTTGACCGAAGCAATGCTGCATTCCGGCGAAGTGCTCGATCTTTCCGACGTCGCCGGCGCAAAAGTAGACAAGCATTCCACCGGCGGAGTCGGCGATAAGACTTCGCTCGTCGTTGCGCCGGTTGTGGCCGCGGGCGGTTTACGCGTGCCGATGATCAGCGGGCGCGGCCTCGGCCACTCTGGCGGCACGCTCGACAAGCTCGAATCCATTCGCGGCTTCAACGTCAATCTCTCGCTCACCGATTTTCGAAGAATATTGAAGCAGTGTGGATGCGCGCTGATTGGCCAGACTCCGCAGATTGCTCCCGCCGATAAAAAACTCTACTCCCTGCGCGACGTTACCGCGACCGTCGAAAGTCCCTATCTCATTTGCGCTTCGATCATGAGCAAGAAACTCGCCGAAGGAATTGACGCGTTGGTGCTTGATGTGAAGACGGGAGATGGCGCGTTCATGAAGCGCGAAGAAGATGCCGTGTATCTGGCCGAGCTGATGGTCGAAACGGGCCAGCGGATGGGCAAGAAGATCGTCGCGCTGATCACGGACATGGATCAGCCGCTCGGGCGCAAAGTTGGGAACGCGCTCGAAGTCGAGGAGTGCATTGATGTGCTCGCCGGAGGCGGCCCGGACGATCTGCGCGAACTATGTCTCGATCTTTCGGCGTGGATGTTCGTTCTTGGCGGAAAGTCCCCGCGTGTCGCCGAAGGGCGCATTCTCGCAGCGGAGCTGATTGCCAGCGGCGCAGCGCGCGATAAATTCCGCGAAATTATCCGGCTGCAGGGCGGCGACGCGGGCGTGGTGGACGATCCATCGCGGCTGCCGCACGCGAAAAATAAAGCTGCGGCGATCACGATGAAAGAGGGCTACATCACGGCGATTCGCTGCGAGCAGGTCGGCGTGGCCAGCATGCTGCTCGGCGGCGGACGCGAGAAGAAAGAAGATTCGATCGATCCGGCCGTGGGTATCGTGCTCGAGAAAAAAGTCGGTGATCGCGTTCTAGCCGGCAGCGTGCTCTGCACGATTCACTACAATTCGGACGAGCGAAAGAACGAGGCGCTCGCTTTATTGGCTGATAGCTTCGTGATCGGCCCGGCCGCGCCGCCAGCGAGGCCGCTAGTGCGTCGAGTGATTGGCGCGGACGGCCCGGCATAGCGCCACCCCAGTTCGTGGCGCGGGCATCTTGCCCGCGATCATTCAAGCACGAAGAGAAATGCGCACAGCGGCCGGGATGTCATTCGTAGCGCCGGCATCTTGCCGGCGTTTTTTCGCGCACGAGGAAAAACACAGCTTGCGACCGGTCGGCCTTGCGTAGCGCAGGTTTCTCCGTTCGCGGAAATTCGCCGGCCCTTCTAGGATCAGGGTAAACAAGACGACGGCGGTACGATAGACAACTCGCCGCGGAGGAAATGAATGCACCATCTAATCGGCATCCTCGGCATGCTCACAATGATGGGCCTCGCCTATTTATTTTCCACGAACCGCGCCGCGATTAATTACAAAACCGTCGGCTGGGGTCTCGGACTGCAGATCGTGTTCGCGTTTCTCGTGATGCGCTGGGAATACGGCCGCATCCTCTTTCAAAAAGCGGGCGCGGCGGTGAATTGGCTGCTCGATTTTTCGTTTTTCGGTTCTTCGTTCGTTTTCGGCGATCTCGGCAAAAAAGGCTCCTCTATGGGATTCTTCTTCGCCTTTCAAGTGCTGCCGACAATCATTTTCATCGCCGCCGTCTTCGCGCTGCTCTATCACTGGGGCGTCATGCAGGTGGTCATCAAATTGGCGGCGTGGGTGATGACGCGCTTGATGGGCGCGAGCGGCGCGGAATCACTCAACGTTGCCGCGAGTATTTTCATGGGACAGACCGAAGCGCCGCTGACGATTCGCCCGTTTCTTCCCGACCTCACTAAATCCGAGCTGATGACGGTGATGACCAGCGGCATGGCGCACGTCTCCGGAGGAATCATGGCCGCGTACATTGCATTCGGCATCGAAGCGAAACATCTCTTGGCGGCCGTGATCATGACAGCCCCGGGAACGATTCTTCTCTCGAAGATGCTCGTGCCTGAAACTGAAAAGCCGAGGACAAGCGGCAAGGTGCAAATGGCCGACATCGAGCGCGATCCCAACGCGCTCGGCGCAATTTCGCGCGGAACGATCGACGGTTTGCATCTCGCCATCAACGTCGCCGCCATGCTGATTTCATTTATCGCGCTCCTCTATCTCGCGGATGGCATTTTCGGTTTCATTCATGCGCATATCGGCTGGTTTCCATCGAGCCTCGAGCAAGTTTTCGGTTGGGTCTTCGCGCCGATTGCATGGCTCATCGGCATTCCCTGGCACGATTGCCCCACGATCGGCAATTTGCTGGGCCTACGAACGGTTACGAATGAACTGATCGCGTTCCAACGCCTCGGGCCGATGAAGGATTCGCTCGATCCGCGCTCGTTCACGATCGCCACGTTCGCACTGTGCGGCTTCGCGAATTTCAGCTCGATCGGAATTCAAATCGGCGGAATCGGAGCGCTCGCGCCGAATCGCAAGGGCGATCTGGCGCGCCTCGGCATTCGCGCGATGATGGCGGGAACGATGGCGAATCTGATGTCGGCTTCGATCGTTGGAATCATGCTGCGATGAGCCCGCGCGTGGTCGGCAAGGGCGGCGGTAGCTCGAGCGATTTTGCGCGCGCCGATCGCGCCGCGAAATTCATTCTCTCGAAGACGAAGTTGCGGCCGCGCGTCGCCGTAGTTCTCGGCTCGGGCCTCGGAGCATTTGCCGACGATCTCGCCGGAGCTGTCCGTATCCCGTACGAAAAAATTACCGGATTTCCGCGCTCGACAGCCGAGGGCCACGCGGGCCGCCTCGTGATTGGCAAGGCTGGAAATGTCGTGGTCGCGGCGATGCAGGGGCGCGTGCATTTCTACGAGGGATATTCGCTCAAGGAAGTTGTGTTTCCGATGCGCGTGCTCGGGCGCCTCGGCATTCGCGCCGCAATTCTCACGAATGCCGCCGGCGGCATCAATACGGATTTCAAGCAGGGCGCGCTGGTCGTAATTCGCGATCACATTAATTTGCAGGGCTCGAATCCATTGATCGGCGCGAACGACGAGCGCTTTGGCGCGCGATTTCCGGATATGACGCAGGCCTACTCGAAATCCTATCGCAGCATCGCGAACGAAGAATCGCGGCGGCTGGGCATCGAAGTTTTCGAAGGCGTGTATGCGGCGCTGACCGGACCGAGCTACGAAACGCCCGCGGAGATTCGTTATCTGCGCACAATCGGCGCGGATCTCGTGGGCATGTCCACGGCGCCGGAAGTGATCGTCGCGCGGCACATGGGCATTCGCGTTCTCGGAATTTCTTGCGTGACAAATATGGCCGCCGGAATTCTCGACCAGCCAATCAATCACGCCGAGGTAATGGAGACGGGCGAGCGCGCAAAGGGCCACCTCGTCGCGCTGCTGCGCGCCGTCCTGCCGCGAATCGCTCAAGATGTAAGCGCGAAGTAGAATTCATGTGGCGCCGCACCGCCTTTCGTGCGGCAGCTTTAAGTTGAGGGGAGAAACCCGTGAGCAAAAAACAGGAGTTAATTGACGCTGCGCGTGCCGCACGCAAAAAAGCCTACGCACCCTATTCCAAATTCCGCGTGGGCGCGGCGCTGCGAACCAAATCCGGGAAGATCATCCAGGGCTGCAACATCGAGAACGCTACGCTCGGTCTGACGCTGTGTGCCGAGCGCGTGGCCATCTTCAAAGCGATTTCCGAAGGCGAGCGCCAATTCGATGCCATCGCCGTCGTCACTGACACCAAAATTCTCACGCCGCCATGCGGCGCGTGCCGTCAAATTATTTGGGAATTCTGCGGCGATATCCCCGTCACGCTCGCCAATCTCAAGGGCAAGGCGGAGCGCGAAACCGCCGGCTCGCTGCTACCGCGCCCATTCGACCGATCGTTCCTATAGAGATTCGTTTCTGGGGAAACTCATGCCAAAGAAATTTCTCTCACTCCTGTTGCTGATCTTTGTGATTTGCGCGTTCTGCGTGGCCATTCGACACGTGCAGGCCTCCGCGCCGCAGAAAGAACGCGTCGATCTTCTGGTCTCGGGCGGCACCGTGGTCACAATGGATTCCGGCAAGCGCGTAATCGAAGACGGCACCGTCGCCGTTCGCGGCGATGCGATCTTGGCCGTTGGCGCGCGCCAGGAAATCGAATCGCGCTACGAAGCGGGGCGCACAATCGATGCGCACGGGAAAATCGTCATGCCGGGCCTGATCAATAGCCACGCGCACGCCGCCATGAGCCTCTTCCGCGGCCTCGCCGACGATTTAAGCCTCGACGATTGGCTGCGCAAATATATTTTCCCCGCCGAGGCGCGCAACGTCACCGAAGATTTCGCGGCGTGGGGAACGAAGCTCAGCCTTCTCGAAATGCTGCGCGGCGGAATCACCACCTACGCGGACATGTACTATTTCGAAGACGCTGTCGCGCGCGTCACGAAAGAAGCCGGCATGCGCGGCGTTCTCGGCGAGACGATTCTCGATTTTCCCGCGCCCGACAACAAGACAGTCGACGAGGCTTATTCTTATACGCAGAAATTCCTTGACCACTGGAAAGGCGATCCGCTGATCATCGCCGCCGTCGCTCCGCATTCGATTTACACCTGCTCTGAAAAAACACTCGAAGACTCAGCCGCGCTGGCGCGAAAGAATGGCGCGCCAATTCTGATCCATATCGCGGAAGCCCCATTCGAATTGGAGCAAAGCCGCGAGAAACATGGCCTCACACCCGTCGCGTATCTCGGAAGAATCGGCCTGCTCGGCCCGGATGTCCTCGGTGCCCACTGCATCGCCGTCAACTCCGCGGACATCGCCATGCTCGCGCATTTCGGCGTGGGCTGCTCGCACAATCCCTCCAGCAATATGAAAACAGCTGCCGGCGTGATGCCCGTCATCGAAATGCTCGCGGCGGGCGTGCCTGTCGGCCTGGCCACCGATGGCGCGGCAAGCAACAACAATCAAGATCTCTTCGAGGAAATGGATCTCGCGGCGAAATTGCAGAAGATTTCGCGCATGGATCCCCGCGCGTTGCCTGCCGCGCAAGTGGTGGAGATGGCGACGATCGGCGGCGCGCGCGCTTTGCATATCGAGAAGCGCATCGGCTCTCTCGAAGCCGGCAAACAAGCCGATCTCATCGTCGTGGATACGAGCGCGCCTCACGCCACGCCGATGTACAACGTCTATTCGGAACTCGTTTTCGCTCTCAAGGCAACCGACGTTCGCACCGTCGTGATCGCCGGCCGCGTCATAATGGACGAACGAAAGATGCTCACGCTCAACGAAGACGAAATCCTGCAAAAGGCGCGCGAATATCAGAAACGAATCGCCGCATCTCTCGCGCAGAAATAATTGGCGACGCTTGTAGCTCGCGCCTGCCCTGAGCTTCGAAGGGTCCCCGGCGCGACGCAGTCGCGCCTAGACGTGAGGCTCTTGACTTAAATAACTTCAGAGAAGTAGAAGGTGGCGGAAATTGATGACTCGATTTGGCGGCATCACCCGCAGCCTGTGCGCGGCGTTTCTCCTACTATTCATTTTGCACGGCTGCGAACAGAAGCAGCCCGCGCTGCCGGTAATTGCAGTCGAGCACGGCCCGAACGCCGTCGAACAGCGGCAAAAGCCATACGTCGTTCTCGTTTCGCTCGACGGTTTTCGTTACGACTACGCGCAAAAATACGGCGCCCCAAATCTCCTGGCCATCGCCTCACGCGGCGCGAGCGCGCCCGATGGAATGATTCCGGCGTATCCCTCCGTCACGTTTCCAAATCACTACACGATCGTGACCGGCCTTTATCCCGAGCATCACGGAATTGTGGCCAACAGCTTCTACGATCCCGGCCGCCAGCAAGTTTACAACTACAGCGATCCCAGGACGGCCGCGGACGGAAGTTGGTACGGTGGAACTCCGCTCTGGGTGCTCGCCGAAAATCAAGGCATGCGCAGCGCTTGCTTTTTCTGGCCCGGTTCAGAAGCTGAAATCGCAGGCCAGCGGCCTTCGTATTATCTCAAGTACGACGCCAAGCTCCCTGACGAGGACCGCATTGATCAAGTGGTTGCGTGGCTGCGCCTTCCCGCCGCGACGCGTCCTCATTTCATCACGCTCTATTACCCGGACACGGATCACGCCGGCCATGAATTTGGACCTGAAAGTCCCGAAGAATTTGCCGCCGTTCATCACGTGGACGAATTGATGGGCCATCTGGAGACGAAGTTGAACAAACTTCACCTGCCGATCGATCTCATCATCGTCGCGGATCACGGTATGGAAACTTTGCAAGGCGGATGGATCAATCTCGATCGCTGGGCCGATCTTTCGGATTTTGTGACGGACGGCGCGCTCATGTATCCGAAGAACGATGCCGCCGCGGAGAAAGCCTACGAGCAGCTAAAAGGCGCGAGCGATAAATTCAATGTGTATCGCCGACGCGATGTCCCCGCCGAATTGCACTACAGCAGCAATCCGCGAATCGGCGATCCCGTTATCGTTTTGAACGGACCGTACTGGATTCGAGCGAAAGCCTCCACGAATCCCAACGACAAAGTGCCGAACATGAAAGGCATGCATGGCTACGATCCGTTCCGTTTCAAGGCGATGCGCGCGATTTTTTACGCGGAAGGGCCCGGCATACGCCGCGGTGTCACCGTCGAATCGTTTGAAAACGTAAATTTATATCCGTTCATCGCGAATATTCTTGGACTCTCGATTGGGCCGGCAGATGGCGATTTGAGAGTGCTGCAGGGGATTTTGCAGCAGCCCAGGCCGGAACACGCACTGGAGCTTCCGCCCGGCTATGTGCCGGAATTTGCCCCAGAAAATGCGGCGAAAAATGCGGCCCAACTTGAATTGACTCGGGGTGCGCCCTAAGCCTCGTCGTGCTGTGAAACCATGCGTTGGCGAAAGAGCTTTACGGCCATCGAGCGGAGCGTCTCCGGAACGTTCTTGTTCACCGTGAGATTCTTGAGGTCGGTTGGTGTCAGGCGCAGCAGCAGCCGCAGCGAGATATCGAGCGGCATCTTCGGATTGTTAGTCAGATTCCTCACGATGACGTAGTTCTTCATGAAGCCGCGATTCGCCGCAATGATGCGCAGGATGTCCGCGCTCAAATTGGTCATGGAAGCGAAGCTCTCGACGTCCGTTTCCGTCAATCTCGGAGATTGCAACACCGCGCGCTGGATAATTTTGTTCGAATCGCGAATCAGCGACGTGCGCGCCTCGCGTGGCCCTTTGATCGCGAGCTGGATTCGCTCCACCACCGTCATGTTCGAGATCTTTTGAATCAGCGATTGGCGCCGGACTGAAACGGGCTCGGCCGCCTTCACCGCTTCGCGAACCTGATTCTCCTCGGGCAGGCCTTTGCTCAATTCGGCGATCAATTCCATCTGCTCGGGCGTCGCGTGAATCGAGCCCGCCAGAGCTTCCGGGAGCGCGGAGGACATGGAAAGGCCGTCAAGATCGTCAAGAAGAGATTGAATTCCCGCGGAAGTAAGATGTCCGGCCGCGCGCGCGACCAAATCTCTCGGGCACGATCGGTTTTTCGCCAGCGCGTCGGCAATGCTCGGCTTGGAGGCGATCTCTGTCGCGCAATAGCTAAAAAGCCGCGGATCCGCGTCCGGGCGCTCGAGCGCCGCCACAAACGCTTCGTGAGAGATTGTCAGAAGCTTATGCGCGGCTTGGTCGGCGACATCGCCGTCGCTATCTTCGGCAAGAACGGCAAGAAGCTCGGCGCGGTCCTCGGGCGCAAGCGGAAGGCTGCCCGAGCAAATGGCGAGCTTTCGCTCGCGGTGCGCCCGGCCTGAACGGATTTCGGTGCGCACCTCTGCGGTGGCGATTAGACTAATGGTTTCCCCCGGCTGCCGCTTCCACATCTCTCCGCGTAAATGTCGCCCCACCGGGTTGCCCCGACGGACCGAGCGGAGGCATGGTCTGTCCTTCTAATTCAATCAGGACGGCGCCGGAATCGCTCGAAAAAATTTCAAAGGTGTTGCGTGCTCGATATCGTCTGGTATCGCCCGCGGCGATACGGCCGGTGTAAACGAGGCGGCGGTCCGCCACCACGCGAATCCGCGCGTTCTTTCCGGCCTCGATTTTCATCTGAAAATATGGCTTCGTCGCGGCCGCGGCGGCATTGCCGGACTCGACATGCGCTGATGCATTCTTCTCAAGCAGGTTTGAGGGAATCGCGACAACTCCAGCCTCCAAGGGAGCCGGAGCCCGATTCGGAATTGGAGCCGCCGCGTGAGAAGAAGTCGCAGCAGCTGAGCTGCCGCGGCCTGCTCGCGTCGCGCGCGCTGTTCCATGACTTTCGGCTGCTCGCCACGCGGCCGAGACGCCGCGATAGCCGAGCCAGCCGATTGTGACAATCGCGGCCAGGCAGATCGCCAAAACCACGGCCGTGTTCACACTGCGTGGCCAGAGCGGTGTCTGCTTTTCCAAGCTGACGAACCGCACGGCAACTAAGGCTGAATCTTTACGCGCCAGCGTGTACTCGGCCAAAATGCTATCTTCATCCATGCCGAGATAGCGCGCCACCGAGCGAATAAATCCGCGATTGAAAGCTCCGCCGGGCAAGTCCGCCCAATTCTCAGTTTCGAGGGCCTCGAGATATTTGACCTTGATCCGAGTAGCGCCTTCAATTTCTTCGAGCGAAACTCCGCGCATCTCGCGTTCGCGTTTCAGACGCTCGCCGAAAAGTGTCGTGGACATCCGGTGGAAAATTGCTCCGCGAAAAATATAGCAGGTGGCGAATGCAAGTCAACGCAAACCGCGCACTATATGCCATGGCCAGTCGAGGCGATGGTACCACCCATTGTGGAACGCCGTGCATGCACGGGTTTCATTTTCGGCAAGCCGCTAATCCGATGCCGTTGCAGTCCCTCTAAATCCTTCACTATAATGGAGATTCGTTGAGCGGAAGTCTGTCTCATCGCGACTTTCGGGTTTCGTGGGCAAGTTCGGCAGGCAAATTTCAGCCGGCGTGTTTCAGCAGATGAGTTTCAACAGAATTGATGCGAACCGTGGCCGAGTCCAAACCTTTCACCGGAATTGAACGCCGTCAGAGCCCAGGCCTTCGGGTGGAAATGCCCGAAGGCAGCGAAGTCTCGGTTTTCCACGAGCTCGGCAAGGCTCTCACTTCGTCCCTTCAGCTCGATCAGGTCCTCCGCACCATCATGGAAAAAATCAATGAAGTGCTGCGACCGGACACATGGTCGCTCCTCCTGATGGAGGAAGCCAAGAACGAGCTCTACTTCCAGATCGCCACCGGCGTCGGCGCGGAAGCGCTTCGCGACGTCCGCATCAAGGTCGGGCAGGGCATTGCCGGCTGGGTGGCCCAGAGCGGCGAACCGGTCGTCGTTCCGGACACGACCCAGGATTCGCGTTTTTTTTCGCAAGTGGATGAAAAGACGAAAGTCGAAACCCACTCGATCGTCGCCGTCCCTGTCCGCTTCCGCGATCAGTGTCTCGGCGTGATCGAGCTGATCAATTGCGTCGGCCCGGAAGGATTCGGCGCTCGCGATCTGGCGCTGCTCGAGGCGCTTGCCGACTATGCGGCCATCGCGATTGAAAATGCGCGGCACGTGCACCGCATCCACGAGCTAACGATCAAGGATGATTGCACGTCGCTCTACAACGCGCGGCATTTGAATTTCATGCTGGACACGGAAATCTACCGCTCGAACCGCTACACGTTCGAATTTTCGCTGATCTTCATTGACCTCGACCATTTCAAGGCCGTCAACGACACGCACGGCCACTTGATGGGCTCGAAGCTGCTCGGCGAAGTCGGCGACTTGATCAAGGATCATTGCCGCGTAATTGATCTCGCGTTTCGCTACGGCGGCGACGAATTCGTCATCCTGCTGCCGCAGACGTCGAAGGAAAATGCCTGCAGCGTCGCAAACCGGTTGCACAAGCTGATTCGCGAAAATGTCTGGCTGAAAGACGTCGGCCTGAACGTGCGCATCACCTCAAGCGTTGGCATCGCCTCGTATCCGGGCGACTCGAAAACAAAAGCCGATCTGCTGCATCTCGCCGACGAAGCCATGTACAACGTCAAGAACACCACCCGCGACGCCGTAGCCGCGGCGTCCCTCGGCGTCCTCCCCGGCCCCAAGTAATCGTCGCGCCGGCCTGCCCTGAGTTTTCGAAGGGCATCCAGTCGGCGTTTTTCCGCCCCGAGGCACCGATTCCAATTTCGTCGGCAAAAGATCTTCGAGCAATCCCTCTTTCTCTTTCCGCGTTTCGCGCACTTGATTTCAAATTTCAAATTTCAGATTTGAAACCCCAAATCCGTTTCCTTCTCTCCCTTTGCGCAACTGCCCCCATCGCGATACGCTGCAATCCGCCCTAGCGCATCGGAGGCTCCATGCCCAACCCCTCGAAGAACCTCGAAACTGCGCGCCGCTATCTGAAAGCGGTCGAGGAGTTCGCGACGGGCCCGGCGCTCGGAGCATTCTTCTCGCCGGATGTGGTCCACGTGCAATTTCCAAATCGCGTCGCTCCGCACGGCTCGCGCTGCAACCTCCCGGAAATGATCGCAGCCTCCGGGCGTGGCAAAAAAGTATTAGCGCGCCAGCGCTACGAAATCCGCCACGAAGTCGCCAATGGAGACACCGTCGCGCTCGAAGTCTTCTGGGAAGGCACGCTCGCCGTCCCGTTCGACACGCTCCCAGCCGGCGAGTCTATGCGCGCACACTTCGCCGTCTTCCTGGAATTCCGCGGCGGAAAAATCGTCGCCCAGCGCAACTACGATTGCTATGAGCCCTGGTAAACGCGCCCGCTCGAAAGTCGTCCTGAGCTGGCCCGCGAATGTCACTCGATGGTCGCGTCGGCCGCGCAGAAACTCGTAGACCCAAAGTACTGGTATCGGGTTACCGAGGCGCTATTGGCCTCTCCCATCGCATCCTCCATCCTTGAAGTGCGCCAAATCACGAAAAAATTGATCCGATGATAAAGACGACTACTGACGACGCTGCCAAAACAAAGCAAGCCAAGCCGAATCAATGGTTTGGCGAGCTAGCGGTACGCGGCTGGCCAGAGCAGGAAAACGCGCCCGTATCCAACTTGACCGGCGTCCCCATCAGCATCCCGGCGCGCTACAAAATATTGAGCCAGCTCGGAACCGGCGGCACGGGCATCGTCTACAAAGTCCGCGACCTCGAAACCGGCGAAATCGTCGCCCTGAAAGTGTTGCGGCCGGGAATCGCCTCCGACCAAGAAATGCAGCAAAACTTACGGAAAGAGATGTGTCTCGCCCGTAAAGTCACCCACAAAAATGTCTGCCGGATTCATGAATTCGACCGTCTGAATGGCGCCGCTTGCCTCTCGATGGAATTCGTCGAGGGCGAAAACCTGCTATCCAAGCTGCGCCGCGTCGGGCCCCTAAGTGTTGACGAGACTCTCGAAATCGCGCGCCAAATATGCGCCGGTCTCCACGAAGCGCATTTGCAGGGCATCGTGCATCGCGACCTGAAGCCCGCAAACATCATGCTCGATCGCAACGGCGTCGTGAAGATCATGGATTTCGGAATCGCGCGCCTGTCAGAAGGTAACGTGCAAATGACCGGCACGATCGCCGGCACGCCCGCGTACATGGCCCCCGAGCAGGTCGAACTCAAGCCCATGGGCCCGCGCACCGACATCTACTCGCTCGGTCTTCTGCTCTATGAAATGGTTACCGGCATCCCAACGTTCGAGGGCGACACGCCGATTGCGCTCGCCTTGAAGCAGGTTCGCGAGATCCCGAAGCGCCCGCGCGAAATTGTCCCGAGTGTGCCCGCGCATGTCGAAGCGCTCATTTTGAAATGTCTGCAGAAAGATCCCGCCAAGCGTTTTCAGTCGGTCGATGAGCTCTACGCAGCTTTGGAGAAGGAAGCGACGACTAAGCTGTCACTCGAACTTCGCCTGCCGGATCTCAAAATACATCGCTGGATGCCCTACGGCATGGAGAAAGCCCGAGCAGCCCGTCCCCATTTGTCGGCTTTCGCAGTTAAGGTTCAAAAGGCAGCCATCGATGGAACACGGATCGTGAGCGAAGAAACGCGCAAAGCCATCGCCTTCGTGCGCGCTTACGATTACCGCGCAATAAAATTCTCGCGTACCCAGTCAATAGCAGCAACATTGGGTGTCGTGCTCTTGGGTACGGTGATCGCCTTCGGAATCAGTGGCAGGAGCCACGCGCGGGCAGCAGCGGCCGGGCGTTCGGTTCCGCTATCGCTTCAGAGTTCGCCGTCGCCGGCTGCGCAAACTGCCCGCTTGCCGTTCGACACAATGTCGCCCGTCGATGCCGATTCCACGGTTGCGACGAGCGCAGTTGATCTCGGCGGAGTTGCCGGCAGCGCATCCGAAAACGCATCGGGTACGTCATCTGGGCATGAGCTTCAGGCGTCTCCGGCTACGTCCGCGGCAATAGCGAAGAAAGCGGCGCCATCGCCCGCACGGGCAAACTCAGCGCACGCTAAGAATCGGTCGTCACTATCGACCGCACAGAAACTTGCGCCTTCGGCGACGCCAGCGGCTGCCGATGCGGCGAACGCTCAAACGTCAGCCAACGCCAATTCGGATTTGTCCGCAGCCGTTCTTCCGCTCTCGGCGTCAGACCCGGCGCTCAAGAGCACCGCCTTGTCCGCCCAGCCGAATCCGGCGGACAGCAAATCAGATTTGCACGAGTATTATCTCGAGGTAGGTTCTTTCAAAGATGCAAACCGCGCCGATCAGGCAGCTGACCAACTCACTCGGCAGGGCTTTCACGCCGTTTCCATCCACAAGACCAAACTGTGGATGCACTCTTACAAGGTCCAAGTGGGTCCGTTCGCGAACCAGTCCGATGTCGCAGCGGCTCAGCGGAGTCTGGCTGCTCAAGACTTCAAATCAAATCTTGTAAAGTAATTCGTCTCCGCCAATTCTTTTCAAGCCTAGCGGGCCTGCGAATTTATTCAGAGCCAGGAGGCCCCCGCCTCCCGGAACTCTTTCGCAGCAGCTACACTTCGTCCCGCGCGAGATTTATGGGGTACGCCGCCGGAATGTCGCACTAAGAAAAACTCACGTGCAAAATAGTTGATCCCACGCGAAACGTCGACCCGTCCTCGAGCCGCGCGGAAAAAACGCGGGAATCGCCAAGAAACGTCCCGTTCGTCGAGCGCATGTCGTGCAAGAGAATCGTGTCGCGCCTCACTTCCACGGCGCAGTGCACCCGCGATACTTCAGCGTCGTCAACCTCTATGTCCGCGCCGCCTCCCAGTCGCCCGATCGTCACCAGCGGCCGCGACAAATCGTATTCCTTCCCGCGCGATGGACCAGTCATGACGGAGATCCTGATCGATTTGTCCTGCGGCAGCGTGAGGCTCGACGTTCGCGAATCCCGCGCGCCCGCCAGCCGCGCATCTTTCGATCTTTCGTGCGGCTTTGCGGAACTCACCGCAATCGTCCGCGGGCCCATTTCGTCGGATGGTGACTCTAGCTGCTTGGCAGAAGGCGAATCTGCCCTTGGGCTCGAGCGGGAAACCCTCCCCACGGCGGTTGTGGAATCTACCTTCGTGGCGGAAGGCGATTCCAGGGCCGCGGCGGTTGGCGAATCTACTTTATCATTGGATGGTGAATCTGCTCTGCGATGAGTTGGCGAATCTACTCTCTTCTTGGACGGGGACTTTACTCGGACAACAGAAGCCGAATCTGGCTGCGCGTCGGAAGTCGAATCAAGCTCCGCAGTCGCCGGCGAACCTAACTTCACCGTAGAACTGCAGTTCCAGCACTTAACTTGCAAGGGAAGCCGGTCCGCAAACTGCATCCGATCCAAATGCAGCTTCACACCGCAATGAGGACAGCTAATACTCATTTCCCCTTAACAGTAGCACTCCCGCCAACGCCTCGCGCACGCGAGTGTCAACCGAAGTTCCAAAAGGAAACACCTCGTTTCTCTCTTTCCCGTCGCAGTTTCTTACCGTAGGGGCGGGTCTGAGACCCGCCCGGCTTCTCTCTCGCTTTCGTTTTTCGTCGTCGAATTACTTGTCTAACCTCATCGTCGTACCGCCGTGCCCTCACCGCAAACGCAAAGAGGCGGCTCGCAGGCCGCCCCCCGTGCGCGTATGAATGTATTATTTATGATTACTTGCTTCCGCCCGATCTCCCTTCGCCAGACGCGCCGCTGTTTGATCTCGCTGCCGCTTCTAGGATCTCGGATCGGGTTACTGGAATGGTGAACACATGTTCGGATGTCTTGATCTGGCTGACGAAGTGCTGCCCCCCGACCTTTTCGAAGCTGACTTCATCTTTGCCGGCGGGACTATCTTCGACATCAGTGGCAAGGAATATCGCGCTCACATGATTGTCAAAGCTGCTGAGCACCAGGGCTCGTGGGTCGCCATCGGTCACGCGGTCCACTGTATAGTTGCCCGCCGGAAGTGTTTTGCCGGCGACCACAAATTCGTAGGGGACCTTGACCGCGATTTTGTCGAGACTCTGGCCCTTGGCAGCGGCGCCCAAACCGGCGACGCTGAGTACCGCAATCAAAATACGCAAGCACTGCTTTCTCATAAATTCTCCTTTGAACGCTTAGAGCGTCACGGTATATAACTGCCGCTTCGAAGTTTTTATTCCGCCACATCGGTATTTCGCGGAATCATCCTCAAAACGATTACGCATAATGAGACGCGCGCAGCAACGCACTCGAACGTCAACAATTTGTCTCGCGTTTGTCAGTCGGTAGAATGAATCAAATTACAAGAAGGAACGAAACCTAGCGGCAATCCAATCCGTCTCGACGTTCGCGCATGTCGGTGGGAGCCTCCTGCTTCAGCAGTGCGAAGCCATGTTGTGTCAGAGTATGACTTTAGAAATGCCGCAAGAATGGTTGTCATCCCCAACGAAGTGAGGGATCTGCGGTTTGTATGGAAAGGCTCCATTACGTTTACGTCTTCGTAAATGCCGAAAAATTCGTACGGCTTTTAGCCGCTGAAGGTCTATTTTATCAGTCGTCACACAGGTTCTTTCAGCCCCGGCGGGCCACGATTTCATCATTCGCTGCGATCACCGGAAAGGAACGACCAATTCATGCTCTCGAAGCCAGGAATTCTATTGCGCATAGAAGACGCTTTCGTCTTCGCCCTCAGCTTAATCTTCTACCAAGCAATCGGCGCGCGTTGGTGGGTCTTCTTCGTGGCTTTCCTGTGGCCCGATGTATTCATGCTGGGCTATCTCGTCTCCGTCCGCCTCGGTTCGCAGCTATATAATCTCGTCCACACGTATAGTCTTCCGTTCGCACTGGTCGCAGTGTCTTTCTACGGGCAGAGCAACGCACTCATGTCCTTCGCGTTCATTTGGCTCGCCCATATCGGGCTCGATCGCGCCCTCGGCTTCGGCCTGAAGTACCCGACATTCTTCAAGGACACTCACCTCCAACGCGTAAACCAAATCGTCGCAACCGTCGTTCGCGCATCCCCCGAACGCGTCGCATAATCGCCGCGCGATCACGTGTTGTCGTTATTCCGAGCCCGCCTCCAGCGAACGAGGAATCCTTCTTTTCCTACCGTAGGGGCGGGTCTCAGACCCGCCCGGCTCTTCACGCCGCGCGGGCCAGCCCTATTCACTCATCGCCGATGCCACGATGCATTCCCGTACCGCTTCAGCGTGAATCATAAAGGCAAAGGTTCCGGCGGCGGAAAATCTGGCGCGACTGGCTCAGACGGTTGCGGCCAAAGCAGCGCTGCCAACCGCGGATATCGCGGCGCGAAGAAATAAATGGAATACGCCGGAAAAAACACGACTACCGGCACAGAAATCAGCGCTGCCACAAAGACAAGAATCGCGATCGCGATGCACCCCAGGATCACCGCCAGCGAGATCGTGTAAGGGTTCCAAGCCAATCCAGCCGCCTTTCCGCCAAAAACCCCCGCGACCCCAACTCCACCCATGATGATGATCAGCACGACAAACGCAAATAGCGTGACGATCATCTCGGCAATCGCGGCTCCGATTGCCAGCACAATTTTCATCCCGATGTACCCGGCATAGCCGCCCTTCTCATGTTTAATCCACAGCCATAGCCTGCGCCAACCTTCCATCACGGCAATGTTTTCCAAGGCCATTTGAGGAACAACAAAGTCTTTGGTCATGACACTGACCACGCCCACGAATATCACAAGGACGAGCAGAACGAGGAACTCGAGTATTCCGCTCAACACCAGTCCCAGCACATGATCACGAGCGTGCGTGAACCAGCCCGAGGCTGCGGCGCACAACGCTGGAACGCCAATCACGAGAGCAAATGCCACGAGAGTCGCTAGCAGAAACAAAAGCCGCCACAGAAAAAGACGGTAGCCAGGCTCCTTGCGTCGCGCCCATCCCCGGCGGACGTGACATTCTCGCGCAACGATGCTATCGAACAGGATGAATTGCATCACGCTGCTGATGTACATGAACAGCACCAGCAACGCGATACCCACCACAACCAGCGCTACGATCGCTCCGGCAAATAACGCCGGATGATCCGTGAATTGTGTAGGAAGAGTTCCGCCAACAAACTGCTGCGATCCCCGGTGCTCAGTATTTGCGGGATAACTGAAATTGCATCCCTTGAAGGTGCCCATCTCTCCCGCGAGAAGTCCCACAAAGGCTAAACGCACCCATTGGCCAAAGCGGAATGGCTCGAAGAGCTGCTCCTTCGCATGGCGGAGAGCAGGCTCTATGACATCAGGCGCAGAGATTGGCAAACGCACCTCGTCATGGCGGGCCGCGCGATGCACAGAAAGTACTGCGAAGCCGCTAAGAGGTCAACCAACATCGTCGTGAAGCCAATCCGGCTCGCCCACATCGGACTCGATCGCGCCCTCGGCTTCGGCCTGAAATACCCGACATTCTTCAAGGACACTCACCTCCAAACTCGTAAATCAAATCGTAGCAACCGTCGTTCGCGCTGCTCCGGATCGCCTGGCATAATCTCCGCGCCATCACCCCCGCCCGGCTCTTCACGCCGCGCGGGTGGACTGGAATAACTTCCGGATAGCTCGTGACTCGGGCACTATGCCTGAGGTGCCGGACACCTATAACAGCATAGACGTGGTTACCGGAACCCCAAGCAAGGACACGTGAGCGCAGACCTATTGAATCTGCTGCACTGGACGTAAGGCCGCATCATTTTATAAGGTGTTGAGCATGCGACTGCTCGGTAAGATCCCGTTTGTGGGTCTCCTGATCACTGCCTGTGCCTTCGGCCAAGCAGCACCTTCGTCCACTCCTATATCGCCCATCGCGCTCCGTATGGATATGGTTCACCGCGCCGCGGAGCAAACCGATCCCATGCCTGAACTGGAACAGCTCTGTGATGAGATCGGCCCCCGTCTTACCGGCAGTGGCGGCGCGCAAGCGGCGGAGCGGCAGGTTGTCGAATACATGCGCAAGATTGGCCTGCAGCAGGTGCACACCGAAGGATGGACTTTGCCGCGAGGTTGGCAGCGTGGACCCGCGACGGCTACGCTGGTCACACCCTTCCAGATGCCGATTCCGATTGCTGCGTACGGTTGGACCGGATCGACGCCGGCGCATAGTGGGGCAGTGCAAGTGGTACTTTTGCGTGCGAATGATCTTGCTGAACACCTTGATTCGCTGGTTCAGTCACAAAGTTCAAATTGGAGCGGCAACGCACTAATTATAGGTTCCGATCCTGACAAGCCAATGCGGGCCTACTCGGAGCTCTTGCCGCTGCTGAGAGCGGCCACTGCTGCGCACGCCGTTGTGGTGCTTCGTCACGATACCCGGCCTGGCAACGGTATTGTCCACTCGGAACCGCTGGCGGTAGCGCTGCCCGAGACAATTGATACCAACCTGATTCCCGCTGTCGACCTGCCGGTTGAACATCAGAAGCTGATCGAGCGTTTATTGCTGCAGAACCAACCGGTGAGCATTGACATTAACGTGGAAAATAGCTTTTCTGCGGGGCCCGTTCCATCGGAGAACATTGTCGGAGAAATAGAGGGAGCAGTTCATCCGGAACAAATACTGCTCCTCAGTGCACACCTGGATTCATGGGACCTGGGACCAGGTGCGACGGATGATGGCTTCGGGGCCGCTGCCGTTCTGGGGGCTGCGCAAGCGCTGTTACGGACAGGTTTGCACCCTGCGCGCACCCTCCGCTTCGTGCTTTTTACAGGCGAAGAAGAAGGACTGCTGGGTTCACGTGCTTATGTAACTCAACATTCTGCGGAACGCGGAAACATCGTTGCGGCTGTTGCGCTGGATTGGGGTGCAGGTCCTATAGTGAGGCTGCCTGCAGGGCACCCGGAGTTGTTGCCGCTGCTCAGGGCCTTCAACGAACTGACCCCTGACCTGCACCTTGAGCTTCCAGATAGCGGGTGGCTGTTCATGACAGACGCGTATGCCTTTACGCTGGCCGGATTGCCGGGTATCGCTCCGTTGGTACGAGCGCCCGGTTACTTCGAGCAGGCGCATTCGGCCGAAGATACTCTCGACAAGGTCTCACCCGCCGATCTACGCCAGGCTATGACGGTGCTTGCGATGGCCAGGTTTTTCCTCGCGGATTCAAATGATATTCCGCAGGGACATTTCACCCCAGCCCAAACAGCGGCCGCGCTGATACAAGGCAAGCAGAAGCCAATGCTTGAAGTCTTTGGGCTGTGGCCCTTTTGACAGAGTCGATTCAGGGTGAGTTGTCGGCAAACCGGAAACTAGCCGATGATCGCCGTATTCCCACCTGGGTCTTCGAATCCTTTGGGGAAGGATACCAGGCATTGCGCCTCCGGAAGTCATCCCAAAAGTATTCTGACTTTCAACCAGATCCTGATTAACGTGGTGGTCTCAATGGGTCGGTGCAACACCATCTGATATAAATCTGTTCTTTAAAGGTGGTGTGGTATGAGGCCAGGAAAACGATCTGGGCTTTCTGCGATCCAGAAGAGCGACATGTGGCGCCGCTGG
>Ga0302324_100003181_pt1 | contig 37152 bp, 38 predicted proteins | sample Palsa_T0_1_FD_201949 | JGI IMG/M metagenome (GOLD analysis project Ga0302324, IMG submission 201949) | Peat permafrost microbial communities from Stordalen Mire near Abisko, Sweden - Palsa_T0_1 | ecosystem: Environmental > Terrestrial > Soil > Palsa > Peat permafrost | place: Sweden: Abisko... | reverse complement strand
CTGACGCCGAGGGCGGTGTTGCAGGCCGACCTGATCAACGGCGCCAAACTGCTCGGCTGGCAAGGTCAGATTGGTGAACTGAAAGCCGGCTATTATGCCGACATTATTGCCGTCCCCGGTAACCCGCTGGACGACATCACCGTCCTCGAGCATGTCTCATTCGTAATGAAGGGCGGCATCATCGAATGAACCGCTGGTATGAGGGCGCCTGCTATCGCCGTGCGCTGGTGTATCGCTGCGCCACAGTGCTGCTGCCGGATAGCTTGTGAGGGGATCAGTCATGGACAACAAACCACCGCTGCCGCCGTTTTCGCCTCAGAGCGCAGCGCAGAAGGTGCGCATGGCCGAGGATGCCTGGAATACGCGCGACCCCGACCGCGTCGTGCTCGTCTACACCGAGGACACACGCTGGCGCAATCGCGCAGAATTTCCGGTCGGACGCGAGCAGGTGCGCCAATTCCTGCAGCGCAAGTGGGCGAGGGAGTTGGACTATCGGCTCATCAAGGAGCTTTGGGCCTGCGCCGATCATCGTATCGCTGTGCGCTTTGCCTACGAGTGGCACGACGATTCAGGGAACTGGTATCGCAGCTACGGCAATGAGAATTGGGAGTTCACCGCCCAAGGCTACATGAGCCGGCGCTTTGCCAGTATCAACGATCTGCCGATCACGCCGGCGGATCGAAAATTCCACTGGCCCCTGGGCCGTCGCCCGGACGATCACGCCGGTCTTAGCGAGTTGGAGTTGTGATAACAGTCACGCGCTCGCCGCCGTTTTGGCTTTCCGTGCCGTAAGGAATTGCCTCCAAGGCACCCAATAGTATTTGGACCAACCCTCGCTGACTCCGGCGTAATCGCTGTCGGCAACGTTGACCTGCGTCAGATCGATTCGGGCGCCGCCTTTGTCTGGCCAGAAGGCAAGCACCAACGTGGAGTCGAGATCGCGGCGAGCGAACTTGATCGATCGCCAGGACTGCACAATCAGGCGATTAGGGACTACCTGCAGGATCGTTCCAGTGATTGCACCGCCGAAAGCCTCAAACGGCGCACCCGCACGCGCCGCGATTTCGACTGGTGCGCCGGTAAATGCTGCATGCTGCTTCGGATCCAGATACATCCGGTACAGGCGCGCCGCGGAGCAGGGCAGGTGAGCGGCCATGGTGATGTTTCGGGGCATGAGGCGACTCCTGGTGGCGTTGGTTCACGGAAAAGACGAAGTCAGCTGCTCCAGGCGATTCCTGATCAGGCGGCGTTCTGGTTCCAGCTGCGCCAAGGCCAAAGCCGCGTGGTATCGATCGTGGGCTTGCTCATGCTGTCCCAGGCGCCGTAAGAGCTCGGCCTGTACCGCGGGAAGCAGGTGATAGTCCGCCAGTTCCCCACGCGCGATAAGCGCCTCGATGAGCTGCAACCCGCGGGCCGGGCCATCCACCATTGAAACGGCCACGGCGTGGTTGAGTTCGATGACCGGGGTAGGTTGGATACGCATCAACACGGCATATAGCGCGGCTATTTGCGGCCAGTCGGTATCCCGGTAGTCCTTCGCCTGGGCGTGCAATGCCGCGATAGCGGCCTGAACCGCATAGCCGCTCGGTCGGCCCGGCACACGCAAAGCGCGGTCCACGAGCGTCAGTCCCTCGGCTATCAGCGATTGATCCCACAGCTGCCGATCCTGATGTTCGAGCAGGATGATGTCGCCCTCGGGCGTGGCGCGTGCTGGATTGCGCGCACGATGCAATAGCATCAGCGCGAGCAAGCCCTGTACCGCCGTGCGCGCCGGTAGCAGCGAATCGAGCAGACGCGCGAGTCGTACCGCCTCATCGGCGAGTTCCGCACGCATGAGCAGCGGCCCTGATGAGCTTGCATACCCCTCGGTAAATACCAGGTAGATGACGGCAAGGACGCCATCCAGGCGCTCATCCAGCATTGCCAGCGCCGGGGTTTCGTAGGGGATACGCGCAAGGCGAATCTTGCGCTGTGTGCGCACCAGCCGCTGTGCCATGGTTTCAGGGCTGATCAGAAATGCCCTGGCCACCGCCTGCGTCGGCAGGCCGCAGACCGCACGCAAAGTCAGGGCCACTTGCGACTCGAGACTCAGCGCCGGATGACAGCAGGTGAAGATCAATCGCAACAGATCGTCGCCAATCTCGTCGTCGCAGTCGGCGATGGAAGCCTGGCGCACGAGTTCGTTCTGCGCCTCGCTCTCCAGATCCAGCAGCGTGCGCCGCTGCAGCATCGTGCGGCGCAAGCGGTCGATGCTCTTGCAGCGCCCGACGTGAATGAGCCAGGCCCGGGGATTGTCCGGAGTGCCGCTCTGCGGCCATTGTTCGAGCGCCGCCGTGAAGGCTTCCTGCAGCGACTCCTGCGCAAGCTCAAAGTCGCCGATGAGGCGGATCAGCGTGCCAAGCACACGCCCCGCCTCACGGCGAAACACTATCTCGATGGAGTCAACGAGCATCGGTCAGCTGAACACCCGTACCGGCCGGATTTCGATCGAGCCGGTGTGCGCCCCGGGAATGCGCGCGGCAATGGCGATTGCCTCATCTAGCGATTTGGCATCGACCAGGTAGTAACCGGCGAGCTGCTCCCGGGTTTCCGCGAACGGGCCATCGGTAGGCAATGTTTTGCCTTCGCGCACCCGGATCGTGGTCGCGGTCGTTGACGGCTGCAACGCGTCGCCGGCCTTGAATTGGCCGCCTTGGATGATCGAATGCGTAAAGGCTCGGTATTCGTCCATCATTTTCGTCCTGCCGGGTGGGCTGAGCTGGGCCGCTTCGGCTTCGTTCTGGTAGATCAGTAACAGGTATTGCATGTTCACTCCATTAGGTTGTGACCCGCCTGATAGTCGAATCGGCGCCCCAGAAATCGACAACCCAGCAATGCCGATGCCAGACCGTATACTGGGACGCCGATGGACGGACAGTTCGTGATGCGATGCAAATCCGGGTACAAGCCGCGCGCGCTGCTGTTGCCTCTGGCACTGCTGCTGCTGTCAGGCCTGCCGGCGCACCCCTGTCGCGCCGACAGCCCGTGGAGCGCATCGATCGACGCTACCACCGATTACATTTTCCGCGGCGTTTCGCAGACCTATGATAGCGGCGCGCTGCAACTGGGCGCCAACTACCAAAGCTCTCTGGGCTGGTTTGCCGGCGTCTGGGCTTCGAATGTGAATCCTTACCCCCACGCCGGGTCCTCAACGGAACTCGATCTCTATGCCGGCTTCGCCCAGCCGCTGGGTGCGGATTTCAGTACCCGTGTCGCCTATACGCACTACGCCTATCTGGACGACCCCAGGCCAGCCCGCTACGACTACGATGAGGTAGCCCTCAGTGTCGCCTACCTGGATCGCTTGGCGGCGACGCTGTCGTACGAACCCGATAGCAGCGCATATTCGACGCTCGGCTTCGCGCAGCGTCGACCCACAGGGGCCCTTGAACTGACCGGCCGCTGGCCCTTGTGTGCCGATTTCGCACTTACGGGGGGCGCGGGCTACTACAACTTGCAGCGCCTTTTCGGTACCAGTTACTGGGCGGCCGACGTCGGGCTCGCTTATGTCTACCGGCGTGTCACCATCGAGGTCAGCCGGTTTTTCGCCGAATCTACCGTCGAGCGACTGTTTGAGGATCAGAGTGCCAACGGAACCTGGACCGTGTCGGCTTCGTTGCGGTTCTAAAGCAACCCTGGGCAGGCACCGGGGTACTAACCTGTGGCGAGCACTTTCTGGAGCGCCGGTAGATAGAGGTAACTCTTTGGATAATCTCGAGTTTCGGGACGAATCGCTACGGGAAATCAGTCTCGGGTCTACGCTCGCCGTGCACCGGGTCGGTGTCTGGCACTGGTTGGTTGCGGCCGTCCTGGTGCAAGCGCTGGTGCTCGCTGTGATCGGCGCCACAACCGGTGTGCGATATTTGACTTTGTCCTCGGGTCGACCGCCCCCGGCGCTCGAGTCCCCGATCCGCGCGGTGTTCGCTTCCACCATGACTCTCGCCGAGCTTCGCTCGCTGCTCGTCAGCCATGGACTGATGATCGTGCGTGGCCCGAGCGAAGCAGGGGTCTACACCCTGGTGGCCACTGATCCGCACGACAGCGCGGGTCGGCTCGGCGCGACTATGGCCGCCCTGCGTGCCGATGCACGGGTGCGATTCGTCGAACCCGCAGTGAACGATGAGTCGGCCCGGCAATGAAGCTCGTGGGCCTCGCCTTCGCCCTCATGCTGAGCGCCTGCAGCGCCCAGCCGGCACTGCGCTCGCGCGCCCTGATGTCCGCGGCGGCGCGCGAGAAGCCGCAGCACTATGTGGTTCTGACGGTGCGCAACCCACTGAGTCCGCCGACATTGCATGCCGCCTCCACGGCGCGCGGCTATGACAATTTGGGCACATATCAGGCCGGCGGCAGCGCACGCAGCGCCAGTCGGGCGCTGGCAACCCAATACCACCTGCAAGAGACCTCAAGCTGGCCGATAGCCCTGCTCGGCGTGCATTGTCTCGTGTACGCGTTGCCCGGCGATTCGGATGCGGACCAGGTTCTGGCCGCGCTGGCGCGCGACCCAAGGGTCGAGTCGGTGCAGCCGCTGCAGAGCTTCGCCACCACCTCATCCGGCCTTTACAACGACCCTTACGCGCCGCTGCAAAGGAATGTGCAGCAGATGGCGATTCCCGAAGCGCAGGCACTCAGCCGTGGCGCCGGTGTGCGGGTAGCTGTGATTGACACCGGCGTCGAGCTGGATCATCCGGACCTCCCGTCGAGCGCGGTATCGAGTAATTTCGTCGATAATGACCGGCACGCATTCGGCGAAGACGCGCACGGCACGGCCGTGGCCGGCATCATTGCTGCCATCCCGAACAATGGTATCGGCATTGTGGGAGTCGCCCCCGACGTGCAGTTATTGCTCTACAAAGCCTGCTGGCGTGCGGCTGCGACCGGCACGCAGGCGGTGTGCAACACGTTCACATTGGCGCAGGCTCTGGCAGCAGCCATTGACGCACATGCTGACATCATCAATCTGAGCCTCGCTGGGCCCAGTGATCCGCTGCTCACACGACTGGTGCAGCGCGCAGTGCAAGCAGGCGTCATCGTCGTGGGCGCCGTGCCGGCAAACGGCCTTCGCGACGAGTTCCCGGCCAACATCGCTGCCGTCATCGCGGTCGATGAGACGGAGAACGAAAATGGCGATGCGAGTGTCATGCGCGCACCGGGACGTGAGGTGATCTCGCTGGCGCCGGATGGTCACTACGACTTCTACTCAGGCAGCTCGCTCGCCACCGCCGAGGTCACCGGGCTGGTCGCACTACTGCGATCCGAGCGCAGGCACCTGTCGGCGCAACAAGCGCAGCTGCTGCTGACGGATAGCGCAGTTGAGGGCACGGCGCAAGGATCGATCCCGAATGCCTGTGTGGCGCTTGCGACCTTGATGCACCGCGCCGATTGCCGTGCCCGCGAATTAGACTAGCGATACACCTTTCGGCACTCGTACCACTACGGTACCGGCGATCTTATCGTGCCACGCCTGCTTGCCGTCGTCGAATGCTATCCAGATAAATCCGAGGCCTGCCGCCGCCAATGACAGGAAGCACGCCAGTGCGCGCACGATGGCGGTCGCCCAGTCAATCTCGCGGCCGTCCTGTCGCACGACCTGCAAATCAAACACGATACCGCCGATGGTCGAGCCGCGCAGTCTCCACATCGCCGCGCCGTAGACTGCCAGCACTAGCAGTTCCAGATTGAACAGGTGGTGCAGTAGATCAATCAGAATGCCGACCAGCAGCGCGTCGAGCAGCAGTGCGGCCATACGCACCCAGAACCCCGCACGCGGCAGCGCCGCCGTGACGGTGGGCTTAATCGCCACGGCTGCTGTGGGGACTGTATTGGCTGTAGTGGCTGCGGCGAGTGTGGCAGCCGCTGCGGTCTCATTGGCCGCACTAGGCGCACTAGGCGCACTGGGCGCAGCTGCGGGCCCCGGCACACCCGGTTCTGCGCCGTTGCTCGCGCGCTGCAGCCGCACCGTCCGGAGCAGCGTGTACACGACCACTCCAAGGCCAAGTAATCCGAGGAGCTTGTAGAGCACGAAGCCCAATACCGGCACCAGGAATAGGGCCAGTACCACCACACCGCCGATCAGCACCGCCAATGCCGGGCGAGTGAGCGCTCCGACAGCGGGGCTACCCATACAGCGCCGGCCTATCCAGGCAAGCATGACCGCCTTGCCAAATAGACCGGCACAGAAAATGCCCACCACGACAAAGGGCACCGCCGCGATGCCGATCACTGTGACACACAACAACGTCAGCAATATCGGTGTGAGCAGTACGGTCAGCAGCGCGGCCACAATGGAGTGGCCGGGTTTGCTTTCGAAGGTCAGCACGCAACGGCTGATACTGGACGAGAACAGCAGCGCTAGGAACACGTACAGCGCCAGGAAGGACAGCGCCACGCCCCAGGCCCAGCCGATCCCTGGCACCAACGCCAGGGGGCGTCCGTAGAACAGGCAATGCCTGACCCACGGGCGCAGCCAGTCGATTCCGAAACGGCTCGAAAATACATTCTGCACATCGCCGTGGACGATCGCTGAAGGATCGCGTTGCAGCGTCCCACCGAGCGCCACCACATCCCCGCCGATGTCCGCATGAGGCCCGAGTACGATATCCCCGACCACTGCCGCCACATCGCCGCCGACTGTGCTGTCGATATAGGTATTTCCGAATACCGAGACGACGCCGTCGCCCACTGAACCGGTGACTCGGGTATTTCCGAGTACCGATACGACATCCTCGGCCTCACCCTCGCTGATCGCCGAACCCAGCACCGCGACGACCGACCGCACGCGCTGTCCGGCAAGTAGATGCGAATCATGGCCTACGCTGACCAATGCATGGTCATCGCCGTCGTGCCATTCGTGGTGCCAGCGATGCTGCACCGGCCATTCATGCTGCTCCGGTACGTCAGCAGTGGCCGACAGTGCGTCGGCCGACTGCGCGGCCCGCGTCTGCGCGCTGATGGCTGCTGCACACAGCAGGGCGACGCTCGCAGGCACCAGCAGTCGCCTCAGGAAGGTGTTCATAGGTAAAGCGTCCGATAGGCGGTCGCGCCGAGCGCGAATAGCAGCACGTACAACACGGCCGCCGCCGATATGCCATCGTATAGCCAAGCCGCTGGAATGGCGCGCATGAGCGAGCCGTATAATTCTGCGGCCGTACCCGCAAATGCCCAAATCTGTCGAACTTCCCGCACCGACGCGAGACCCGCGACGATCCAAGGGCCGCCCTGGAACGCCAGCGCACTGAGGGCGCCGCAAATTAGCACGAACGTGGCGCGCGCGAAACGCGGCCAATGCACAAAACTGCACCGCCACCATGGCAGTGACTCGCGGCGCGCCAGCTCGCCAAACACGCGCGCCGCCAACGTCGGCGGCGCGCGCCGCAACGGCAGCTCGGACAGCGCGCGATCGAATAGCCGTTCCAGCTCCTTGTCCGTTTTGTCGTGTTCGTTCATGAGCATTCAGTCCTCCAAGCTGCTGCGACCGATGCCCCTGGAGTGCAGCAATGGCAGCAGCGCCAATCGGGCGCGCCGGATGTCGGTCTTTATCTTCGCCAGCGAGGCACTGAGCCGTGCTGAGATTTCCTGATAAGACAAATCCTCAAAGTGATACAGCACCAGCGCCGTTCGCTGGTCTACCGGCAATTTTCGCAACGCGTCCTCAATGAGCGCGCGATGCTGTTGTGTGCCCAGATCCCCCAACAGTGTATCCGGCACCGGCACTTCCAACTCAGTTGAGTCCTGCTCGTCCCGGCGCCAGCGTGCGCGGTAGCGACGCAGATGATTGAGCGCCAGATTCGTAGCTACGGTTTTGAGCCAACCACCGCTGGTAGCACTGGCGCGTAATTGATCGAAATGCACGTAAGCTCTGACGAAGACCTCCTGCGCAATATCCTGCGCCTGCGCGTCATTACCCACCAAGCGGGTTGCGGTCGAAAAAACCATGTCCTGATAGGCGCGCATGAAAGTGGCGAACTCGGCTGAGCGGGCGGGCTCCGTGGGTGGCGTTTGCACTGAAATGTGTTCGTTTAAACCCAGAACACGGCTGGCGCGGGAAGGTTGCAGTCTCCCGGTCGTCGCGCATCCGCGACGTTGCCAGACGGCGTCAGATCGACATGTAAAAAATACCGGCCTATACGTGCATCCCACAGACATCGACAGCAATGCGGAGGGGATCCATGCAAAGTCAAATCATCATATGCTGGACGGCGCTTATTTTACTGACGACGGTCGCGCGCGCTGCCTCCATCGCGGCCATACCTAGCGATCCAGGTGTGCGGCACAGCGCAAGCGACAACGGGCCGCCGGCCGCCATGACCGGGCTCGGGCCCGATGAGGTGGCCTTCTTTCAGGATGGACTGGCGAGGTTCGAAACCGTCGAAGTGGTGAGCGGTGCCACTACCACCCAAGGCAACGGCCTCGGTCCGCGCTTTAATTCGAATCAGTGCGCCTCCTGCCACCTGCAGCCCAATGTCGGCGGCAGCAGCTCGGCACAAAATACGCTGATCGGTGTCGCCAGCGCCGACGGCGCGATCAACGCCGTCCCTTGGTTCATCGTCGCGAATGGTCCGATTCGGGAAGCGCGCTTCGTGCAATCCAACGGCGTGCGTGATGGCGGTGTGCACAACCTGTTCGTGGTAACGGGCCGAGCCGATGCGGGCAGCTGCGCGATCACGCAGCCCGTCTTCACGCCGGCGGGCGATCCGTTGACGGGGCAGGGTGGCAACGCCAACATTGTGTTCCGAATACCCACACCGATCTTCGGCGCCGGACTCATCGAGGCCATCCCCGACTCGGCCATTCTCGCCAATATGCGAAACAATGAGCAGCACAACACTCAGGCCGGCATACACGGACACGCCAATGCGATCCTCGGAGGCAACACCAACTTGAGCGCCAACGATGGCACCATCACGCGCTTCGGCTGGAAGGCTCAAAACAAGTCATTGCTGATGTTCGCGGGCGAGGCCTATAACGTCGAGATGGGTATTTCCAATGAGCTGTTTCCCCAGGAGCGCGACGAGACACCCGCGTGCCGACCGTACAACAGCACGCCGGAGGATACCGACAACTTTCCCGGTGCGACCAGCGTTCCCGCCACGGCCGTGCTGTCAGATATCGAAGCCTTTGCCGATTTCATGCGTATGCTCGCGCCGCCCACGCCGGCGCCGTCCACACCCTCTACCGTGAACGGCCGAGCGCAATTCATCAACGTCGGCTGCACCGATTGCCATACGCCGTCATTCACAACCGGCTTGGCCATTGCCACGGGGTCGTCCAGGAATCCGAGCCCCGCAATGTCCGGCAGAACGGTGAATCTCTACTCGGACCTACTGGTGCACCACATGGGTGAGGGCCTGGCTGATGGCATAAGTCAGGGTGCCGCGGGTCCCGACGAATTCCGCTCCGCACCGCTCTGGGGACTGGGGCAGCGCATTTTCTTTCTTCACGACGGCAGAACCAGCGATCTTATGGTGGCTATCGAGGCGCACCAGAGTTCGGGGAGCGAAGCGAACGGGATCATTCAGCAGTTCAACAGCCTGGGCGCAGAACAGCAGCAGGACGTGCTTAATTTCCTGCGCTCGCTGTAGGCAATGACTGTGCCGCCGTGGCTGCTTGCACCTGCGACGCCGGCTCCACCGGCGGCAGCATGGCCGCCAGCCTCGGCGGCTGCGCATCACGCACCCAAGCATAAGCCACGATGTGTTCGAAAATGCGCTGCAGATAGTCACGGGTTTCCCCGTAGGCGATGTTTTCGATCCAGACATCGGCATCCATAGGGTGCGCAGGCAGCCAACGAGCGACCGGCGCCGGGCCGGCGTTATACGCCGCGAGACTTGGTCCCAATTGGCCGCCGTACCGATCGAGCATTTCGCGCAGATACGCCGCGCCGAGCGTCACAGCCGCAGCTGGATCGAACAGGGTGTCCTGGCCCGTAGCCGGCAGATGCCACCGGCGTGCGAGCGCCGCTGCGGTCGCCGGGCGCATCTGCATGAGCCCCCGGGCGTCTGCTCGCGAGACTGCATCCTTGCGGAACAGGCTCTCCTGACGAATGACCGCGAGGATCCAGTCACTGGGCAACTGCGTCAGTGCGCTGGCCTGTGCGATTGCCGCGGAGTACGGGCGCGGATAGCGCAGCCGCACGTCGTTCCACTCCCCGGCCTGAGCCAGTGTCGCAATCGATTGCGCATACCAGCCCCAAGCCGCTGCCAGATGCGCGGCCTGTACTTTGACCGCAGGCTCAGCATCGCTCAACGCATTGGCCCATTCAGCGATGGCCTCGTCGGTCATGTCGCAGTCGAATAGTGCATGCGCGCGCACCAGGCCCGGTTGGGCTGCGAGCATGCCCTGTGTCGCCTGGTCATCGAGTGACGGCTGCGCGTTGAGCGAGTAGTTGCGATACAGGTGATCGGCCGCGAGATAGCCGTAGTAGTCGCGCAGATTCGCGATATCGGCAAATAGCGGGACCGCAACGTCGGCGCCTTGAGTCGCCGCCACGGAACGTGCACGCCAGTAGCGCCACCGCGGTTGCGCGGCAAGGTTCGCTGGCATCTGTTCGATCCAGCCGAGCGCCTGGCGGTAGTCGCCGGCCCAGAGCGCCGCGCGCACGCGCCATTGCTGCACCTCATCGTCGACCGTGTCCGCTGGCACGGCGTTCAGTGCCGCAACTGCCTCGGGATTGCGGTCATAAGCGGCGCCGAGCGCGACGTCACGCTGCAGACGGCCTTGCAGCCCCGGCGTCATATCAGGCCGTTGCAGCAGTCGCGGCAGCAGTTCCAATGCGGCGCCGGAGTCGCTGCGCGCCAGTCGATTGACTCCAGCATCGAGGGCATCCGGCTCCACTGGCATGGTGGCATTCATAGCGAGCACAGTGAGCGCGGATTTGGACGCCTCGAGCAATTGCGCCCACTGCAGCAGCGGTGCCGCAGCGGCGCTCGGAAGGTCACCGGCAAATTCGCGCGCCAAGCGCGGATTCTCGGCCGCAAGGGCGGCTCGCGTACGAATCTCCGCCAGCGCAGCGGTCAGCAGACCCTGCGTTCGCAGCCACGCAAATACTCCGTCACACTCGCGTGGGGCCTTCTGCGGTAAATTCCAACGCGCGAGCGCTTCGGCGCCCAACCCCACCGTATCGCCGCTCTCCAGCCGCCCCTCGAGCCGCTGGCATATGAGCACCGGATCGTTCAGATCCACGGCGCGCGGCAGAAACCACGCCCACCGGCGGCGCTCAGCCAGGCTCGCGAGCCAGTCGTGTCGCAGACCGCGAACAACCGCCTGCCTGCCATGCGCTTGTAAAAAGGCATCGATGGTCGCGTCAAGGTCCTCGCCGGCCTTGAGCTCCAGATCGCGCCGCAACCTTGCGGCAACCAGATAGTCGTGGATCACGAAGGCTTCCAACGCCGTAGAGTCCGGCGGCTCCGGAACACGCAGGCGTATACGTTGCATCGCTGCGACGAATTCCGCTCGCACCACGGCTGCGTCCACACTGGCCGGGACGACAGCCGCCGCGGGCTCTGCCGTGGCGGCGCAAGCGTGCGCGGCCGCACATAGCGGCAGCAGCGCCGCTAGCCCGGATCTGAAGCGTTTCCACATGTGCGCATCTTATGCGCAATAAAGCTATGTCGCTGTCGGCCGCTCTGATAGCGCCGCAGTAGGCGCCCGGGGGGCGACTTCACTGCGGCCAGGCCAGGGTCTATGATGGCGACGAACGTGACAACCCCTGAGATAATCCGCCGCCACAGCCTAGCCACCCGCCTATTGCACTGGATTAATGCGCTTTGCGTATTCCTGGTCCTCATGAGCGGCCTGCAAATCTTCAACGCTGATCCTCGGCTGTATTGGGGACAGTTCGGGGCCAGCCCTGACACTGCCTTACTGGTCGTTGGCGCCCACGGCTTTCCGCATTGGGCCACAATCCCGAGCTACCAATGGTTGTCTGCCGGACGCCGATGGCACTTCTTTTTTGCATGGCTGCTGGTCTTGAACAGTTTTTTATACCTACTGTTCAGCTTCATCAGCGGGCACGTGCGCCGCGATCTGCTGCCCACCCGTGCCGAGATTGCACCGCGACATATCGCGCGCGACCTCTGGAACCATCTGCGACTGCGATTTCCACGCGGCGAAGCGGCCAAGCGTTACAATGTCTTGCAGAAGCTCGCTTACTTTGGCGTGATCTTTATGCTGGCACCGCTGATACTGGCGACTGGGCTCACCATGTCTCCGGGAATCGACGCCGCCTGCCCTTGGCTGCTGACTCTGTTCGGCGGCCGTCAAAGCGCCCGCACCATTCACTTCACCGCCGCCATGCTGGTCGCGCTGTTTATCCTGGTGCATCTGTTGATGGTGATGCTGGCCGGTCCCTGGAACGAGGTCCGTTCGATGATCACCGGCCGCTACGTGATCCCCTCGGTCAAGCCGAAATGAAACGTTATATCTGGACCCGTCGACAGATGCTATTGCGCGGCTCAGCGGCGTTCGGCGCTCTGATGCTCGGAGGCTGCGATCGTCTGAGCCAGTCGCCCTCGTTTCAACGCGTGCTCAGTAGCGCCGAACGGCTCACTTACCGAGCACAACGTTTGCTGATCGGGCAATCCCTGGCGCGAGAATTCACGGAGGCTGATCTTTCGCCCGTCTTCAGATCAAATGGCACATTTGATCCCAACAACCAGGTCTATAACGGACTGCGTGCCAATCACTTTGAGGATTGGCGTTTGAAGATCCGCGGTCTGGTCGGGCGACCGCTGGAATTATCGCTGGCCGCCATTCGCGAAATGCCGTCACGTACGCAGATCACTCGTCACGATTGCGTGGAAGGTTGGAGTGCTATAGGCAAATGGACCGGAGTGCCCCTGGGCAACATTCTCAATATGGCGCAGCTCAATCCCGAGGCTCGCTTTATAGTGTTGTATTGCGCCGATGAGCTCGAACGAGGTGACGGCGGATACTATGAAAGTATCGATCTCATCGATGCCTTTCACCCCCAGACGCTGCTTGCATTTGCCTTGAACGACAAGCCGCTCGCGATCGCAAACGGCGCTCCACTGCGCTTACGCGTTGAGCGCCAACTCGGCTACAAACAGGCGAAGTACCTAATGCGCATCGAGGCCGTCTCAGGCCTGGATACGATTGGCCAGGGCAAGGGCGGATATTGGGAAGATCGTGGCTACGAATGGTATGCCGGGATATAAAGTTGGGTTGTGACGCGCACGTGACCGCGCGGATAGATTGCCGCAGCCTTCAGTGGAAATCGTTCTAATAGAACAGCATGTAGGCGGCACCGGTGGGAGTCGCGCCGAAGGCTGATGTGGAAACCGACCGCATCGCGCGCGGGCTCATCGCCCGCACGCTGCCAAAATCCGAATGGACGCACCAAGCCCATCTGCGCGCGGGCCTCTGGCATGTGCTCAACCATACCGATGGCACGGCTCTGGATCTGATGCGCGAACGCATCCGCGCCTACAACGAGATCACAGGTGTGGCCAACACCGCCAATTCGGGCTATCACGAGACGATCACGCGCTTTTACCTGCACGTGATCAGGACGTTCCTTCGCTCCGTGGATTCACAGCGCCCGGTCGACGAACTTGCGCTGGAACTGATTGCGCGCTTCGGCGACCGGGATTTGCCGCTGCGCTACTACACGCGTGAAAGGCTATTTTCGGCCGAAGCTCGTTTCCACTGGGTGGAACCCGACCGGGAGAAGCTATCTGACTGATTCAGGGCGACGGCGTGTACGCGTAGTGCCACGGTTCGTACGGAGACTGGAGCGGTCCAATGAAGTGAGTTCCGGCGGTGCGCACCGCCGTCTGCAACTTGCCCGTCCAGCCCGTCGCATCCCATCGTTCGTGCGCGGTGGCGGCTTCAATGCTCGCGATGACCTGACCGTCGCGCTCGACTTGAAAATCAAATGCCCGCCCTTGTCCGTGTGCCGACAGTCCTGGTGCGGCCAACGCCGCGGCAACGGCGGGCTTCCATTCTGTAAGCGCATTTCGCAACTCATCTGCATTGGTGTCGGCACGATGGCGAGCAAACCGTTGCTCGAGCGACGCGGCCAGCTCGGCTGCAACCGCCCCGACTGACGCATTATCGTTCCAGTGCGCGATCTGCAGTTCCAGACTTCGCGGTTGCCGGTTGACTGTCAAGGTGAAGCCAGGATTCGCGGCAGCAAACGCTGCGGCCACAGCGTCGATATCGGCCGAGGCGGCTTTGCCTTCGGCCGTCGAGGAATAAGCGGTCAGGCGCGCCTGCGACCAACTCCACCGCTCGGCCAGCGAATTCCCGGCGCGAAGGTATGCCCGCAACGCCAGTAGCCGGCGATTCGCGCCCGCAATTCGCGCGAGCGCATCGATCGCGCGCGGTTCCAGCCCCGCGCTGGCTTGGACTACCCAGGTCTGTTTTTGCATCTCGGTGGCGTCTTCGCCACCTTGTGTACGCGGCGCAAGCACCAGGCTGGCGTTCAGCGCCACCGCAAATGCCATGCCTCGTAAACCTGCGCCTCGCATGCCCTGCATGGTTTCGTGACAGCGCGGCACCGTCAATCAAAATCTGCTACAAATCGACTCACAACTGGGCTCGCTGAATGAGGAAAAGATCGTGACACAAGCCGTTGAGGTACGCCCTGTACGTCCTGATGACTTCAAGCCCTGGCAGGAACTTTGGGACGGCTACAACGCTTTCTATGGTCGATCGGGCGATAGGGCGCTGCCGGCGCAAATCACGCAGATGACCTGGTCGCGATTCTTTGACGCCTATGAACCCATGCATGCGCTGGTCGCCGAGCGCTCTGGAGCATTGCTCGGGCTAACACACTTTCTCTTTCATCGCAGTACCATTCAGCTGGACCCGACCTGCTATTTACAGGACTTGTTTACGGTCGAAGCGGCGCGGGGCCGCGGCGTAGGGCGGGCGCTCATCTATGCCGTCTACGAGTGCGCCAAGAGTGCCGGATCGCCGCGCGTATATTGGCAGACTCATGAAACCAATGAGGTGGCCATGAGGCTGTACGACCAGGTGGCGCAGAAATCAGGCTTTCTGGTGTATCGCCATCTCCTATAAGCAGGGGGACTACAAACATGAGATGCATTACGGTGCTCTATCCGTCCAAGGACAACGAGGGATTCGATCATCAGTTTTACCTCAAGCGCCACGCGCCATTAATTGAGAATATTCTTGGCGAAAGCCTGCACAAGCTCGAGGTTCGCCGGGGTCAGTCGGCGCCGGACGGTACGCCGCCGGTGTACATCGCAGTCATCAGCATTTGGATCGCGGACTGGACGGCATACGAAAAGGCAATGGCCGTCAGAGCGAACGAACTGATTGACGAGGTGCCGCTGTTCACCAAGGTGATGCCCATCATTCAGACCGACGAAGTGTCCTACTCAAGCGCGAGCCGCTGATGTCGCTCGAGAGTCATGACTACGTAATCGTGGGAGCCGGAGCAGCCGGCTGCGTGCTCGCGAATCGCTTGAGCCAGGACGGCGCGGCGCGCGTACTGCTGCTCGAAGCGGGCGGTCCCGCCACCGGTGCATTCAAGGACATGCCGATCGCCTTCCCGCGCTATGTTCTGCGCCGGGACCTCAACTGGAATTTCGTCAGTGAGCCCGAACCCTGCCTCGATGGGCGGCGCGTGGAGATCCCACGCGGCAAGGCTCTGGGAGGCTCTACGGCAATCAACGGCATGGTGTACGCCCGTGGCCATCGCGCCGACTACGACGATTGGGCCAAGGCAGGCCTTAGCGGCTGGGGCTATGCCGACGTGCTGCCGTACTTCAAGCGCTCGGAGAACAGTTGGCTCGGGGAGGGGACTTATCACGGCGCCGGTGGGCCGCTCGAAGTGCGGGTGCCGCCGATGAACATGATGTATGCCGAGCTGCGCGCGGCCAGTATTGCCGCCGGCTATCCGGCAACCGACGACGTTCATGCAACGCAAGGCGAAGGTGCTCATCGCAGCGAGATGACCATCAGCGGCGGACGGCGCGGCAACGTTGCGCGCCTTTTCCTGGCCCCAGCCATGAGCCGGCGCAACCTGAGCGTGCGGACGGGGGCGCACGCGACGCGGGTCGTCTTTGAAGGAACCCGCGCAGCGGGAGTCGAATATATCAAGGACGGTGAGCTGCGCTCAGTGCGGGCGGCTCGCGAAGTGATCCTCAGCGGGGGTGCGTACGGCTCCCCGTCACTGCTGATGCTCTCAGGTGTAGGTCCTGCCGATGAACTCAAAAACCATGACATCACGCCGGTGATGGACCTGCCGGGTGTGGGGCGCAATCTGATCGAGCACCCCTTCCTGTTCATCGGCTGGCAGGCGCTCGGCGGCGGCTTTGTGTCCCAAATGCGGTTCGATCGCGCAGCGTTGTCGGTGTTGCGTTGGGCTCTGTTCGGAAGCGGCCCGTTCGCGACCAATGGTGCGGCGGGGCATGTATTCCTTCGCACCCTGCCGGGCCTGGATCGTCCGGACATGCAGCTGACCTGCATAGCCGCGGAGATGAGTGCGCGCGATGTTTGGTATCCGTTCATCGGCAAGGCCCCTGCGCATGTCATTGGCGTTGGCGTGTCCATGATCAGGCAGGACAGTCGCGGTGTAGTATCGCTGCGATCGGCCGATCCTCGCGACCCTCCGCGCATTCTGTTCAACCTGTTCAAGGAGCGCTCGGACATGGAGCGCATGATTCGGGGCATTCGCGCCGGACGCCGCATCTATAACCAGGAGCCGTTGAAGCGCCTTATTGGTCAGGAACTCGAGCCGGGAAGCAATCTGCAGTCCGATGCCGAGCTTGAGGTGTTCGTACGCCGCGTCGGCGCCATCACCCAGCACCCGGTTGGCACGTGCAGGATGGGGGTCGACGCCGATGGCGGGGCGGTGGTGGACGCGCAGTTGCGCGTAAGGGGTGTTACCGCACTACGCGTGATAGATGCCTCGATCATGCCGAATGTGCCCAGTGGCAATACCAACGCGCCGACGATCATGGTCGCAGAGAAGGGCGCCGATATCCTGCGCGGCCGACAGCTGCCGCCAGCCGTGCTGCGAGGCGCTATCTGAGCGCTGGAGTACATAGGACATTCGCCGATAGACAACAACCTCACAAAGCAGTATGCCAGCACGTCGGTTACCGTCCGGTGCGGCGAACTCTGTATATTCATGTTCTCTTCGCCCGCATGAGCTTTGTACTTTGAAGTCAGATCGCCAAGACTCTGCGCTGATCATCGCTTCGGCGTCAGAATGAACTGGCCTCCAATTCGCCTCGCGGCCGCGCTGCTGGCGCTGGTGCCAACGTTTGCGCATTGCGCGCAGCTGATGTCGCCTGCGGCAGCCAATACCACTGCACCAGCTATTCCCGCCTCCGTAGCGGCCGGCCCGCCGACAGGCCTGGCGGATTCGGCGGCGCTGCGTGCAACCGTGTTTGGCACACCGCCGCAGGATCTGGCACCGCAGCCGCAGACGGTGCCGCTTTCTGAAATAAATATCGCGCTGCCCTACGCGCGGCCGGTGCCGGAGGTGTTCTGGTTCGACCGTAAACTGCGAGTCTGGTTTTCCGCGCAACCGCACCCGGCACCGCTTGCCATCGTCATATCCGGCCTCGGTGGCGACGGTAACACGACCAAACTGGGCCTGTTGCGCGGGGCACTGTATGGGGCCGGCTATCACGTGCTGACGATGCCGTCGCCGAGTTTTCCGGGCTTCATCGTGTCGGCCTCGAGCACCGGAGTTGCCGGCGATCTGCTGCAGGACAGCCGCGATCTGTACGCAGCAATGCAGCAAATCATCGCGCATCTGCCGCGCAAGGTTCAGATCACTGATATTGACGTTCTTGGCTATAGTCTCGGCGGCGCTAACGCGGGTGTCGTCAAGTCGATCGATGCGACCGAAGGCAAGCTGCACATTCACCGGGCGGTCATGATCAACCCGCCAGTCAGCCTTTTCACCTCCATCGCCAGGCTCGACAAGCTTTTCGTGCGCAGTATCGGCCCCAGCGACGCCGGCATCGATGCGCTGTATCGGCAGCTGTACGCCGAGCTTGCCAACCTGTATCGCGCCTCGGACAGGGTCGAGCTCGATGAGGACTTCATGCTCGCCGCTGCGGCCGCGGCGCTGAAGACCGATGCGGAATTCTCCGCAGCCATCGCGCTGAGCTTCCGAATCGATTTGGTCAATATGTTTTTTGCGGGCGATCTTTATGCCGGCACCGGCGTTGTGGTCGACCCGAAACATCCGCCTAAAGTGGGCGACTCCCTGGAGGAGACAGAGCGCATTCTGCGTGGCAAGCCATTTTCAGAATACTTCTCGCGGGTGTTCGCGCCGTATTATCTGAAGCATCGCCCCAATTCCACCAGCAAATCTCTGATCGCCGACAATCGGCTCGCCATCATTGGCGATGCGCTACGCAGTAATACTGACTACTACGTGCAGACCAATAGCGATGACCTGATTCTCGATAAGCCGGAGCTGGCATGGCTCAGGGACACTCTCGGATCGCGAATCGCGGTTTATGATCACGGCGGCCACTTGGGCAATCTCGGTGACCGCAGCCAGATATCGGACATGTTGGACATGGTCGGCGGACACTGGTATGGAACCGCTCGATGAGAGCGCTGGTTCGAGCAGCGTTAGCCTGCCTGGCACTGTGCGGCTGCGCTTCGCGCAATGTCGACATCCGGACTCTACCCGCTGAAACCCCGGCGGCCGATAATGCCGCGGCGGCCGATAACGCTGCGGCGCTTGCCGCGGTCGTGGCCACAGCGGCTGCAGAATCCGGCCGCCAAGCCGCCGGAGACGAAGCACCGCCGGTTACGCCGGCCGACGCGCCGTCCATGTATACCTATGATCCGTGGGAGCGGTTCAACCGATTTAATTATCGGTTCAATGCGCGCTTTGACGAAGCCGTGTTTCTGCCGGTCGCAAACGGCTACCGTCGTCTACCGTCCCCAATTCGCTCCGGTGTGCACAATTTTTTCAGCAATTTATCCGAAGTCGATAGCGTGGCCAATTACACCCTCCAGTGGCGGCTTGGATTTGGCGCGCGCAGTCTCGGACGATTTGTCATCAATAGCACCATCGGAATCGGTGGGCTATTCGACGTCGCCAAGAGTCTGCATCTTGCCCCCGCGCTGACCGGCTTCAGCACGACATTGTCCGTATGGGGCGTGCATCCGGGTCCGTATCTGGTCATTCCGTTCTTTGGACCCTCGACATTGCGTGATGGTCTGGGATTGCTCGGCGATTATGGTCTCTCGTATGGCGTCAACGTAGCGGACTTGTATCGCGGCATTCGGTCGTGGGCCCTAGGCGTAACCAATGCGATCGATCAGCGCGCCAACATCAGCTTTCGCTACTACGCTACCGGTTCGCCATTCGAGTACGAGACCATTCGGTTCTTTTACGTGCGCAAACGCCTGATCGAAGACGAAGGGCTGCACAAGAAGGATCCGGCGAGGATGCGTGACGTGGATAAGCCCGCGGGGCAGTAACAACGCAGGTAAGGGCTCTATGAATACTGGTACGCTCGAATTCGACGGAGTCCAGTACCCGGACGCTCAAGCATCGGATCCCGCTGCCTTGGGCCTGATGCGGGGTGCACCTCCGCCCACATCAAAACTGATCCGCTTTGCGGACGACTGTTTTCTGCAGTTTCCGCAGATCCGCTGGGCCCTGTCGCACGTACGCGAACTGGTGCCGACTGCCTCGGTGTGGCGAGGCCGCGACGCACCCAGCGATCTGGGCGTCGCGACCCGCGACAGCGAGGCAAGCATTGACGAGCTCATATTCGAGGATATGCACGGCCGCAAACATAACTGGCCGGAGTCGCTCGCCCACACTTATACCGACGGGATTATCGTTTTGCATCGCGGCGCCCGGGTTTACGAGCGCTACTTTGGGGCGCTACAGCCGCAGCGCCCACATGCGTGCTTTTCGATCACCAAATCCTATGCGGCCACGCTGGCCGTGACTCTGATTCATGAGAATGTGCTGGAAGAGGGCAAATCAGTTGCGTATTACCTGCCCGAGATGGGGGGTGGCCCCTATGAGGATGCCACCCTGCGGCAGTTGCTCGACATGCAGGTCAGCGTCGCCTGCTCCGAACTGTACTCGGATCCGGGGGCACAATTCTGGGGTTATATGCGTGCAGGTGGGTTTCGCATGCGGCCGCCGAATTACTCGGGCCCTGACAACTACTATGAATTTCTTCTGGCGCTGCCCAAAGAGAGGGAGCACGGCTTGGCATTTTCCTATAGGACCGTCAATACCGAGGTGTTGTGCTGGATCATGAAGCGCGTCACTGGCATCGCGCTCGCGGACCTGCTCAGTAAACGAATCTGGGCCTGCATAGGCTGCGAACAGGACGGCTATCTGGCGGTCGACTCAATTGGCGTAGAAATGGGTGGCGCCGGACTTAACGCAAGTCTGCGCGATCTGTGCCGCTTCGGGGAGATGATGCGCTGTGACGGCGCCTGGCGGGGGCGGCAAGTCATCCCCGCCGCGGTCGTTGCCGATATCACTCGCGGCGCCGATCCGGGGAAGTTTGCCATGGCCGGCTATACGCTGCTACCAGGATATTCTTACCGCAACATGTGGTGGGTGTCGCACGACTCGCTTGGTGTATATGAGGGCCGAGGCATCCACGGCCAGAGACTGTACATAGCGCCGGCGGCGGAACTGGTGATTGCACGCTTCTGTTCTCATCCGATTGCAGCCAGCTCCGCGAACGATCCGGTGACGCTGCCGGCCTTCCGGGCGCTGACCGCTTTGCTCATGAGCAGGTGAGTTCGATCGATATTGATGCCGAGCGCCAGCCCGATAGCGTTCGCGTTAGCGCTTGAACCGCTATCGGCGCGTTTACGGAACCCTCCCCAAGCGTGTGATGATGGGCATGACCGCCGTACGGCGCCGGTCCGGATCACCCCAGACCGCCGCTAAAGCGGTACGGGCGTCAGCAAGAAAATGCTCACCTTCTGCTGCGATCTTGCCCCGAGCCGCAGACCAAGTGCGGTAATAGCTCAGCATCTCATCCAGATTCCAGCTTTGGTACATCGCCAGGCGCGGCTCGGGTAATTCGGCGAACGGAAAATCAATGGTGCGATAACGGTGCCAGAGCAATCGAAGATTGGGCAACCAATACGATTCTATCGGCCGCAATAACCAGCGATTGACGATAGGATCGATTTCGGGGGAGAGATAGAACCAGTCGTAGCCGTAGACCGCCAGCAGAGCACGCGGGCGCGCGACGCGTCGGACCTCGGCGTAGAACCTGTCGAGATCGAACCAGTGCAGCGCCTGCGCGACTGAGATCATGTCGACTGAGCGATCCGGCAGACCGGTGGCATGTGCCGGAGCTACGTAATAGTGCACACGCGGGTGGGGCAACGCCTGTCCGATCTGTTCGGCGCTGGCATCAGTTGCCTGGACTGAGTCGAAGTGCTCGGCGAGCCCGAAGGCGGCCTGACCATTCCCGGTGCCGCAGTCCCAGGCGCAGCGCGTAGCCGGGGCCAGCTCGGCAAGGCACTCAAACAGCGCCGCGGGGTAGGTTGGACGCGCCGACGCGTATTGCTTCGCCATATCCGAGAACGCATCGATAAATGCCGGTGTCCGCTTGTCATCGCTCATCTTCTCCAGACCCCTGCGTTACCGGCATCGTACTTAAGACTTCAGCGCAAGGGCTTTAACAGCCGCCCGAAGTCCGGCTTGAACCCCAATTGCTCATACGTGCGGGCGGCACGAACATTTTCGTGAAAGACTGAGATTGTGAGCCAATCGTATCGCTGCGCGCGCGCCCAGTCCTCGCCCACCGCGAGTAATTGTCTTCCTATTCCTCGGCCTTCATATGCTTCGGCTACGACGATGTCGGCGACGTGGCCATTTCGTCGCTCGGTGTAGTAGTCGACCACGGAATGAAGGTGCACAAAGCCCATCATGACATGATCGGTTGATACGGCAACGAGTACGATCGGATCGTCCGTCGACGATAGCAATGCCGCGCCGATGACCTTGCGGTCCGTTACGCTCATTGCTGCAGCATCGCGCCAAGCGGGTGGCCCGAACTCCACCAAGCGCGGCACCAGATCGAAAATCTCCTGCTGATCGGTAATCGCTGCGCGCCTTATTTTCGCAACGACGAGTTCGCGTTTATGCATGCTGTATAATTCTACGTCATAGCACGGACCCCGGGTAATTGACGTCCGCGATGCAAGGCGGCCCGCGAGTATCAAGCTCCATCGCCGCGGCTTGTCCGCGACCATGCATGCTCAATAGGCGGTAAGCATCATATGCTGCTGCGGAGTAACCGCCGTGGCCGCCGGGCCGCTAAATTGGATCGGCACCGAGACCGCCTGCGACCCTGCGTTTCTGATTACAGCAAAATGCAAATGGGGCCCGGTGGTGAAGCCCGTATTGCCGGAGTCGGCGATATATTCGCCACGCTGAACATGCTGGCCGGCCTGAACGCGGACGGAATCCCAATGCAAATGCGCGTAGATCGCGATCGTGCCATCATCGTGCAAGATCTCTACCATATTGGCCTGATCCGTCATCACGGCGCTGGCGGCACCGCGGAAACTGTCATGCCGCAGATTAATGACCGTACCATCACGTGCTGCGTACACAGGAGTGCCGTCGGGTAGCGCCACATCCACGGCGTATTGGGATTCCGGCGACGTGTGAGTAATATGATTCGGATAGGCCTGCGAGATCTGATAGCTCGTGCCAACGGCAAATGGCGCTCGATAGGGCTCGTGCGGAGCGTGCACTGCGCCGGGCGCGCCAAGAATGGCCTTCCAGGTGTACTGCAAGCTGGGGTCGACGGCGCCGTCGGCGGCGACTGGCGCCATCAGACGCTGTGATTGCGGTTGAAGCACGCTGTGATAGATCGGCGTGCTGGGTATGTTGAGGTTGTGCGCATCCAGCAGCCGAAGCTCGAACTCCACGATACACAGGCACTCGTTGGTTGCTCTGAACTCCCAATGCCCGGCATTGTTAACTTTTTCCACCGCGATCAGGGGCGCCTTATTTTCAGGATTGACGGCTATTGTTTCAACTTTAGTGCTGGGATCCGGCTGCAGCTCCGCATAGATCAAATTGCCGTTGGCGTCCCGATATTTGTATATGGATGCCGCCGTCAGGGAGCCACTCAGAAACACTCCAGCAGTCAGCATCAGTAGTAGCGTCGCACGTCGAGTGGCGCTACAGGTTGCTCTTCCAGCCCACATAGATAACTCGGTGTGGCCGGGTTTCAATATTTGGGGCGCTGCGAGAAAGGCCATTTCAGAACTGGTGTGGGCCTTATCGGTTCATTGCGAGCAGGCACTATCCATTGCCGCCTTCGAGACGGAGCGTTGCGCGTCGATATCCTGATCTGAATAGTAGACTCGATTTCCCTGTTCGTCGGTCTTGAATATTCGACCTCCCGCCGAGAACACGGCGTAGCGGTTTCGTGCCGCATCGCAGCGTTGCTTTTGAGCCGCGTCCTGGGCTGCTTTCTTCTGCTGTTCCGCGGCCTCGTGCCTAGCCTGCTGCGCCTGCTGAACGGAATCCGCATTGGCCAATGCCTGCTCTTTGGCAAGTCGACGGGCTTCTTCCTGATTCGGAGCGGTCACTTGCACGGAGATGCGTTGTGATGTCGACGACAACGGATGATCAGAATAGACAACGACCCCTTGAGCATCGACGGTCCGATACATGTCGTCAGCTGAGGCACGCTGGCCGGCAGCCCCTATGGCTGCAGCACAAATCAACTGACTCAGTAAGATACGGTTAACCTTTGACAGCGATGGGGTTCTCATTTGCCTTCTCCACGTTCCTTACCCTGGACCAGCCAAGAATCGAGTCAGCGGCAGCTGACCCACGTACACAACAATCTTAGCTCGCCGCGGGCGGCTTTCGGCGGCACTGACGCTCAGAATCGTGAGCAGCGGCTCAGGCTGAACAATCGCATTCGAGACCACAGCGGGTAATTCAGTGTCGAATATGCCCCAGGGGCCCTTGCGTCGCGTTCCTGTACGGGAGCCAATACGCGTGGATCGAGCGCACCGCCGGTGCGATGCGCACCGACCAAGTTGCGTGCATGGCGGCTTCGCCGCCCTCCTCGAGCTTGCGCCAGCCGGCGCGAGTGCCGAACAGCTCAATCGGCTTCAGCAGATCACGCCGCTCGTGTCTCAAGGGCTTCCAGCCCTCCGTATCCACGCGCATACCTTTGACGAATCCCGCGCACCATTGGTCGACAATGATGACCGTCTTATCGTTCAACGGCCGTTCGTAAAATGATGGCTCGAAGATCTCGGGGTCCAGTTCGAAGTGGTGGACAATTTCGTTGTACAAGCCCATCACAAGCGAGTCAAAGCGGTTCAGCTCCTCAAGATCTCGAAACTGCGGCTTACCCTTACCCCAGACCTTCGGCAGCCACACCATCGGTGAGATGGTATTGGGGCCAATGACTATCGCCGTCAGAAAACCCTCGAGCGTGACAATATCGAAAATGCCGCCTCGTCTTTTTTGAAGCCATGCATCGAGTCGCTCGAAGTCGCTATCGGTGAACGAGGCGGGAGCGACGTTCTCCATGTCAGCTCACGGGCAGATCGAGCAACGCGCAATCCTCTGTAACGGGGAAACTGCCGTCGACGCGCAACGTAGACACGAGCGCAGAACAGCGCATTGTATATTGTTCTCCACCGCGACCGATAACGCGCGGCCCAGGACGCCAGTGATGATCCTACCTTATCCCTGGTTCAACCTGTTGCCGCATTACTGGCGATTGTAACGTATCCTTAAACTTCGTTCAGACTCGGCCGAGGGGAAGGTGAATGAAGACGGTAGCCACGTAGCCCAAATGCAAAATTCCGACTCGACCCATTACGCTGCTACCGACTCCAGCACCGAGGCGCTTCGCCTCGAGCGCCACGGGATTGACTTTATCCCGCTGGCCGAACGCCACGGACGCCCCAGAGATCTGTTCACGCTTTGGTTTGGAGCCAATGCCATGGCGGTCACATTGGCGACCGGCGCGATTGCGGCAACGACCGGTCTGGGTCTGTTCTCGGGCGGCATCGCTATCGTTATCGGTGCGCTGGTGGGAACCATATTCATGGCTTATCACTCGGCTCAGGGGCCGCGCCTGGGTTTGCCGCAAATGATCCAGAGTCGAGCGCAATTTGGCTTTTACGGCGCAAATATTCCCATGCTCATCGTTATCGCGATGTACCTGGGCTTTACTGCCGGCGGCGCAGTTATCGGCGCTAAGGCTTTTAATCTTTTATTCGGAACGAGTCTCAGCGTCGGGGTCGCGTTGATAACGCTGCTCTCACTGTTTCTGGTCTTGTTCGGGTACAACATGATGCACCTGGTCGGACGGATCATCACACCCGTCTACGTCGCGGTGTTCGCCCTTGTCACCGTCAGCCTGTGGATGAACTGGAGCTCATTTCCGACCAGCGCTGCTGCGCCCTCGACAAACTTTTTGCTGACGCCGTTCCTTATGGTCATATCAATCAGTGCAGCGTATTACATTTCCTATGGCCCGTACGTCGCTGATTATTCGCGCTACTTGCCCGTTGAAACCTCCACCAAGCAAGTGTTCTGGTATACCTATGCAGGCGCGATTACCAGCGCCATCTGGATCATGCTTCTCGGAGCCGGGGTCCAGACTGCTTTCGGAAACGACGACGCCGTTACCGGCACCGCAAACGTCGCGAATAGCATGGGGGCCTGGTTGAGATTCGTGACGCTTGCAACTTTGGCGCTGGGCGTGGCCAATATCGGAGCGCTCAACGTTTATGGTGCCATGATGTCGAGTCTGACCATTGTCACCAGCATCTTTCGGCGCTTGCAGGTGACTCGCTGGCAGCGTATGGCTTTTATTGCTGGCCTCGCCGCGGCAGCCGGCATTGTCGCAGGCGCGGCACGCTACGATTTTCTGCATGCGTACGAGAATTTCATCTTCTTTATCATTACGTTCCTGATTCCGTGGTCGGCAATCAATCTCGTCGATTACTATCTGATCCGTAGAGGCCGGTACAGCGCCGCGGATTTATTTACCCCAAGCGGGCAGTACGGCGGGTTTAACGCCGCCGGCCTCGGCACCTATACGATTGGCTGTCTTTGTCAGATCCCTTTTATCAGCCAGGAGTTTTATACCGGCCGTGTTGCCGCCCGACTCGGGTTCGATGTGGCGTGGATAGTAGGTCTAATAGTTCCGGGAGCCATGTACTATCTTCTGTCTCGCAGTCATAGAGCGCTCCCCAGGAGGCCATAAACCCTCGTTCCAGGCCGGCTGCTGGCTGGGGGTTTCTATCAAAAGGGTTCACTATGACTGCGCAACTCCAACTCCCAGCTCCACGCGGCGGGGGGTTGCGATAAGGCGGCCATGTAGGAATGTGCGATAGCCCGCGGTGTGAACGCGTCCGCTTCGCTACTGCCTTGAACGACCGCGCCGTCGATGACGAAATGCACCACATGAATCCCCGCTGGTCCGAGTTCGCGGGCTAGACTTTGGGCCAATCCACGCACCGCGAACTTACCCATGGCAAAAACCGATGAGCGAGCAAAGCCCTTGACCCCGGCAGTCGCGCCGGTAAAGAAGATGCTGCCGCTGCCGCGCGGTAACATGCGACGGGCCGCCTCCTGCGCCGTGACCAGCGCACCGATGGCGGTCGTCTGAATGGCGGCCGCAGCGATACCGATATCCAGGCTCAGCAAATCGCCACGGATCCGGGCGCTCGGGTTGTAGAGCACCACGTCGGGTTCCCCTAACGAACGGTCGACTTCGTTGAAAAGACACACCAGGCTCTCCCTAGACGAAGCGTCGGCTTGGATGGGTATCGCGCCGATCGTTTCGGCCAACGGCCGCAAGCGTTCCAGATTGCGCGCGGCGAGCGCCACCCGATAATCGGCGGCCGTTAATGCCTCGGCAAAAGCTGAGCTGATTCCAGTTCCCGCACCGACGATCAAGGCAACAGGTTTATTCATGGCGATGCCCTCTCATTGCGGCTAACGTTAGAAACGGAATGACAGGAACGCCCATATGGCATCCACGGCGTACAGCGCGCAAATGGAAAAGTAGAAACTAAAGGGATCGTCGTGCGGCGTAAAGCCGCCTTGTGGGCAGCCCCTGATATAACACGCACCTCTGGCGAGAGAAATGGTCGCCCAGGCATAGAAAATGATCGTGGCGATTACGACCAGCGGCGCAGCGGCCGCATGGGGCCCCGAGTGTTTTGCGCGTAGCGCCCAGACGAGCACCATGCCCAGCAATACGGCAAGGCTATACGCGAGACGTTTTAGAAATTGCGCGACGGACGTCATTGGATCAGGCAGGCTTCTTTCCCATCTCGGATTGTAGCGAACCGCGGCAACTGTCGCTGTGGGTCGAGCTGCGGTCGTCGCAGCCGACCAATATTCATGGATGCTAAAGCGACTCCGATTACACTGCGCCGATGAATCTTAAGCTCCACGTTCTGATTCGTATGACCTTGATGGGGTTACTGTGCTGGCTGGGCGTTTCCATCTATTTGGTCGGCCAATCCGGCCGGCGAGCGGCGCAGGACATTGGGGCGATGGCCGATCAGTTGCAACCCATATTGACGGCAGATGTCATGCGGCGCTGGGCATCCGTGGATTCGGACCCACGTTACCCGGACCTGGCCGGCGCGGCTGCACGCTTCCCCGTGCCGATGTGTTTGCGCTACAGCGCCCTGGATTCCTCTCATTCGGAATGGGGCTGTGGTCAGTACTCGAGCAGCGGTAACGTCCCGCTCTGGATCGCGCGAGTACTAAACATGCTCGGGCCCGGGCATATTTCGTTGCGGCGGCAGATCACAGCTTATGGGCTCGCGGTCGGTACTCTGCAAGTGGAATCGGATAATGCAAGTCTTTTGCAGCGTCAGTGGCGAAGTGTTCGCGAGCTATTGGGTCTCACAGCCGTGACTTTGCTCATGCTAGATGTTCTCGCTGTGTGGTCGATCGGGCGCGCTTTGCGGCCTGCCGCCAAGATTGTCGCGGCGATCGAGCATCTGGGTGACGGAGCATATGACGTCCGGCTGCCAGCGTTTCGTCCGCGCGAGTTCACGCTCATTGCAAACGGTATCAACCAGCTGTCGCAACGATTGGCGCGGTTACAGGCGGTGCGCGCGGAGCTGACCGCGCGCCTGATTCGGCTGCAAGAAGATGAACGTCGCGAGTTGGCGCATGAATTGCACGGGGAATTCGGTCAGAGTGTGACGGCGCTCGGCGCCGTAAGTGCAAGCCTTCGACACAGCGTATCTGTGGGGGAGATTCTGACTGAAGCCGATGTGACGCCGCTTGAAACCGGTGTCGAGCAGATGCTGTCCGCGTTGCGCGGCATGCTGCAACGCATGACCCTGCCACCCTTGGAACAACAGGGCTTGCAGTCGGCCCTGACCGATCTTGTCGTCGCCTGGCAGCTCAAACTGCCTGGTGATTTGCGAATTATTCTGGATCTTGCACCCGGCGTTGATCGCGTGCCGAACGATGAATTGGCGCTGTGCGCTTATCGCGTGGCTCAGGAGTGTCTGAGCAATGTCGCACGCCACGCCGCGAACAGTCAGACAGCCTGTGTATCGGTCCGCCACGACCCGCAAGGGCTGCACGTCCGTGTGTCAAACGACCTCAGAAGCGCGACTGAAAACCGCGGTGCAGCGGGAACGGGTATGGGCTTGATACTTCTGGGCGAACGGGTGCGTTCGTTTGGAGGCACCTTTTCAGTGGAAATATCCGCGACAGAGTTCGTCGTACGGGCGGATCTACCGGTCAGTGTGCGATGAGCGGGTCCAGCCCCGTGCGCCTGCTGCTTGCGGATGATCACGCGATCGTTCGCGCAGGCTACAGACACCTTCTCGAGCAGCAGGATCGCTTCATCGTAGTCGCGGAGGCTGCGACGACCGAGCAAGCCTACATACTGTTTCGTGAGCTTCGTCCAGATGTCGTGATTACCGATCTGGCAATGCCTGGTGCCAGTGGTCTCGAGGCGATCCAGAGGATTCTCCGCGCTGACGCGGCTGCACGCCTATTGGTGTTCACCATGTACGTGTCGCCGGACTTCGCTCTCGCTGCTCTGCGCGCCGGCGCCCTGGGCTACATAACCAAGAGCAGTCCACCGGACGTCCTGTTACGCGCCATTGCCGACGTATTAGTTGGTCGCCAGGTGCTGAGCCCGGATATCGCGCAGGCGTTGACGCTAGCTAGGCTTGCTGAGCGACGTCGACCACTGGAAGATCTCACGCCGCGCGAATTTGACGTCTTATGTATGCTGATCTCGCCAGCGGGCGTGCAAGAAATTGCACAGCGGCTTCACCTTAGCGCCAAGACCGTGCAAAACTTACACTACCAAATCAAAAGTAAACTTGGCGTAGCCAGTGACATCGAACTCACGCGGTTGGCGATCTCATGGGGTTTGGATTTGTCTCCGGTTCTCGAAAACAAGAAATTGACCGGCCTGTAGACGCCGCTCTGTCAGAGCGACCCTTCGGGCGCCTCAATCGATCCTCGACAACACCGTGGCGTTTACGGCTGAAGGCCCCGACACCCACGCTGCAGCTGCAGGCAGGCCGTTTCCAGTTGCACAATAGCCGCAGACACAGAGTTCAAACTGGCCGGCAGTTTCACGCGTACTTCGATCAAGGAATTCACTTCTGCTTCTAGATTCAAGATGGTCAATCCCCTGATCGGTAAATTGGACACTTTGATCAAGCCATCAGTCCCGAGCCCGGTGCGATTCGGAGGGGTGGTGTACTCTACAAACCGATCGCTGAGGTATCTGAGCTGGTCGTCGGGATAGGGCACTACGTCGAATGACGAATCCGAGATCAAATGCTCGTGCTTGACGCCTGTGATGAATTCGTCCCCGACGAGTGGAAACAGCTGCGAAGCCACTATCGCAACATGGATGCGTCCGGAAGTTCCGGCATCGGAGGATTGGACCATGACGGCGGGCCCGGCTATCGCCGGAAGGGGAAAGTAGGGCGGCTCAATGCGCTTTGGCGTCACGACAAGAATAGTTCCGTTCGATCCGTTCCATGCCCGGCAAGACCAACCCTTAGGCCCATAGACCCCGGGACTTGATTCGGCCTTGTAGTAGGTGATCTGTTCGGTAAGGCGCTGTTCCCCGGGAGCGGGCATCGATTCTGCCGCCAGGAGCTTCGCCGGCCCCAGCTGATCGTTGGCGGGGCAGCTGACGGCAGGCACCCGCGGCTGGACTTCAGATGTTTCCGCTGCATCCATCGCGGACCATGAAAGCCAGAGAGCAAAACCCATTGCGATATGCACGTGCTTTACCACTCGGCTATGACCGTGTTACGCATATCATGGCCGCATACTGCCAGAAGCGGGCATCGGCAAGCATCTAGCAATATTGATTACGGCCCCCACAAAGTGTGGACCCGCCGCAGGCAGTCGGCACGCAAAGTCCCTACGCGGGACGAGCAAGTATGGTATTGGACTGCTGGCTCTCCGTAGCACTGAAAATGACCTTGTAACCCAGTTTCTCGGCGACACGAAACGACCGGTGGTTGTCGCGGTGGATAATGCAGACGCTGCGGCGCTGCACTAAGTGATGGTCACCCCAGGTAACTGCAGCTCTGAGGGCTTCCGTTGCATAGCCCTTGCCATGAAACTGCGGGACCAGTGCCCAGCCCAGCTCCGGCGCTCCTTCGATTGAGGGTACGCAATCCCGCTTAAAATCCGCGAAACCGAGTTCACCGACATAGCGGCCGGAGGTCTTCTCCTCCACAGCCCAGTAGCCATAGTTCAGCAGAGCCCAGTGTCCACGGTAGGCCAAAATCCTCATCCACGTTCTCTGGGGCGGCGAAGGCTCGCCTATGGTGTAGCGGACAACGGCAGGGTCAGACCACATGGCCACGCAATCTGCGAGATCGTCGGACTGATGGGGACGCAGACGCAGGCGTTCTGTTTCGATGACCGGGGCAATCGTAGGGCTTGGCCGTAATGCGCTGATGTTCATTGAGCAAATGCTACGGCCAGCGCGCCCGTGGATCAATCCTCCGCGCGTCCACAAACTGAGCATAGGTGCTCGGCGGATCTAGTTTATCAGTTGCCTCAACGTGGCCTTTGACTGTGGAGTGCAACGGAAGCATTGAGGCGAGCGCAGGTGGGAAATTTAATGCGATCCAGGGGGCGCCAGGGCCAGAAGTGCGATTGTCCGGAGCAAAGGCGTACAATCGCCGCCCGCCCGGGTTGGTGAAAGAAGCCAGCCCAACTTTGAATCCACAAATCGCCACTGGAGCAATTTCGCATGCCGGCAAAGAAAAGATCGAGACAAAGAATACTCTGGACCGCCTCTCAAGAGAGGCAACTGCGTCGACTCTCCGGTCGTGCCCCGGTGGCACGTATCGCGCGGGAACTACGCCGCAGCGAAGCCGCAGTTCGCTACAAAGCGCATACACTACGCGTATCGCTGGCCTTGAAGCGCTAGTTCGGGCAACGCGATGCGGCAAACCGGCTAAGTGGCTGTGCGCCCTTCTGCATTCTAAGTATCCGGAGCAATCGTGAACGGCAAAACGCCTCTTTCGGACAAAGCCTTTATCCAGAGACAACGCAGTGCGCTGCTAAAGCTTCGCGAGCAATTGTTGAGCACGACGCGGGCCGGCGAGGACGAAGAGGGCGGCATCCGCTCGCAATCGGCCCACGAAGCGCATGAGGCCGAGGATGATGCGCAGAAACTCGCCATGCTTGAAATCGATGGGACGGTGATTGCGCGCAATGTGGAGCGCCTGAGGCGCGTCGATCGCGCGCTTCAGAAAATCGAGGATGGCACGTACGGGCTGTCAGATGTGAGCGGCGAGCCCATACCGCGGGACAGGCTGGAGGCCATTCCGGATGCAATTCTGACGCTGTCAGAACTCAAGGCTCGCGAACTCGCCGATGATCCACGCGCCATTGGCACCAAGAAAGGATAGAGACGTCGCGGGACCCCCGTTTCTGAAGGGGGGTCGTCCAGCTGAAACCGAGAGTTTTGGTCGAGAGCTCGCGCGCAGTCATCGATGTTCCGAGTTAAGTCGTGACTGAAGTGATCCACCCACAGCTGCCGGCAGCGTTGGCAGGCATAGCAGAGGAAATCCGGCGCGAGGGCTTCGCATTCCGGACCGGTGGTGATATGCGAAGCCTGCTGCGTGACGCCGGCTCGGACGACTGGTCTGTCTTTGCCTCAAGCTGGCAGGATCTCGGGCTGGATCTCTATATGGCCGATGGCGGGCGATATCGTCGCAGGCGGTTTGCCGCCCTGAACATCACCGGCGACACGATCACCCGAAAGCCTCATCAACCGCACTATCAAAGCCGGGATTACAATCCGCTCAATGGGGGCCTTCAGCGCTGGTTCGAACCGGTTGCCGATGCGGTTGCAAGCCATGCCTTTACACAGCTTATCTTGGGCATCTGCGCGTCCATTTTTGGAGCCACCGCGTCAGCTGCCGACCCGTTGGCATCGTGGCATGTGGAAATGCATCAGTTCCGGATCGAGTCGGTCGCGGGTACAGCGGGCCGTCCGACCCCCGAAGGGGCGCATCGGGACGGAGTCGATTGGGTTTGTGTCATGCTGGTTAACCGTCGCAATGTGTCCAGTGGGGTGACCCATATCTATGACTCCCAAGGCGGAGCGCTCCGGCAATTCACCCTTACCAATCCACTTGATACGGTGTTTATCGACGATACGCGTGTGCGTCATGGTGTCACACCTATCGCCGCGCTGGATGCCAGCCAGCCCGCGTTTCGTGACGTACTGATTCTGACCTTTCGGCACGCGAGCGCTAAGGGTTAATGGGAGTGGTACATTGTCGCTGTGAAGCTAGGAGGGCGAACGATGAACGTTAGAGTCAGTTATTTGACCGAGCCGAATCAGGAAAAAGACGGCAGTCAACTTGCGCCGCCCATAGACCGCAACTTTGATTCCGTCGAGCAAGCCAAAGCGGCGCCTTTCCCGGGCGAGTCAGTGTTTGCGTTCATTCACGTTGAAGGTGGCTACTATTCTTGCCAGAAAGGGTTCGAATGGATATATCACGAAGGCGATATCTTCGACGATCGCTCGGGGGACAGGTAGGCTGTCCGTTGGACACGCACCACGCCCCGGCGCTGCTTCAGCGGCCTCGGGCCAAGGCGATTTCAAGGCGTCGAAAATCCACGGGCTTTACAAGGTGCGCGTCAAATCCCGCCTCCAGCGCCCGGTCACGATCTTCCACCTGCCCGTAGCCCGTGAGCGCAATGAGGCCCATATCTTTGAGCTTTTCGTTCTGTCGTAACCGACGCGCCACCTCATAACCGTCGATGCCTGGCAGACCGATGTCGAGCAGCACGAAATCGGGACAGGAGGCGGCGGCACGTTCCAATCCCTCGTGCGCCGAGAACACCGCTTCGCACTGGTGTCCCTCCAGAGTCAGGATCTGCGCGATTACCGTTGCCGCATCGACATTATCGTCGATGATCAGTATGCGGCGCCGTGGGTGGGTCGAGACCACGGGCTCTGCAGGCGGCGCGGGAGGTGCTCGGCTTGTGGGCAACGTGATCGTGAAGGTCGAGCCCTGACCGAAACCGGCGCTCTGCGCGATAACGCGACCGCCGTGCATTTCGACCAACTTCTTAACCACCGACAGTCCGACGCCCAGGCCTCCTTGCGCGCGGTCCAGCGTTCGTTCGGCCTGCATAAACAGGTCAAAAATCCGCGGTAGCAGTTCGGGTGAAATGCCCGGCCCATTGTCGGAAATTTCTACCGCAACCCATTGATCCTTAAGTTCAACGCGCATGCGTATCTGACCATGGGCGTCGGTGTATTTCGCGGCGTTGGTCAGCACGTTGGAGAAGGCTTGTACCAATCGGGCCACATCGCCATTCACATAGACCGGCTCGTTGTTCTGAACGACGGAGAGCTCGTGCTGCTTGTCGCGCAGCAACGGGGCGACCGTCTCGCGTGTAATATCGATCAGCCTGTGCAGGTCAACGATTTCGATTTTGAGTTCGATGCGGCCTTGAGAGATACGCGATACGTCGAGTAGGTCGTCGACCAATCTGGTCAGTTGTAGCACTTGCCGTTTGACGATGCCGATAGCGCCGTGCGCGGGATGATCCGGGGGTACCGTCCGCGAGAACACTTCGGCGGCATTGCGAATGGGGGCCAGGGGATTGCGCAGCTCGTGCGCGAGCATGGCCAGAAACTCATCCTTGCGTAGATCCGCTTGTCGCACGGCCTGGTCGGAAAGCGTGCGGTCGGTGGTATCGACGCCTTGGACTAAAATGCCAGTGATGGCGCCGCTCGGATCGGTGATCGGCTGATAAACAAAATCCACATAGCGCTCATCAATCGGTCCGCCAGGCGTCGCCTGTACCGAGTACTTGGCACTGATCGCTGAATGTGCCTTTCCGCTTCGATACACCTCGTCCAGCAGCGCGAGATAGCCCTGGGCGACGGCATCGGGAAGCGCCTCGGCTACACTGCGGCCGATGATGGAGCGGTGGCCGATCAGCCGCGCGTAGCCGGGATTGGCGAATTCGAACACATGCTCGGGTCCCTGCAGCATTGCCAAGAACGTGGGCGCCTGATCGAACAGTTGTACGAAGCGCTCGCGTTCTTCGGCAAGACGTTGTTCGGTCAGAACTTGCTGCGTAGTCTCGGTGCAGATCACCAGCACGCCGCCCACTGCATGAGGATAGGCCGGCTCATCGATGGGGTTGTAGCTATAGGTCCAATAGACGTCTTGCAACTCACCGTGGCGCATGATTGGCACCAGTTGATTCTCGTGCCAGGTCGCGCCTTCGCCGCTCATCACCTGTGCGATCTGCGGCCCGATGATCGGCCAGATTTCCTTCCACGCTTGACGAGCCGGAGTGCCCAGAATCGAGGGGTGCTTCTCCGGGCCGAGCGAGCGGCTGTAGGCATCGTTATAGAGGCAGGTGTGCTCAAGACCCCAAAAGATGAACATGGGATGCTGCGTCGTGAGCAGCACACGCAGTGCTGTGCGCAGTCCCTGCGGCCACGATTCTGGGTGGCCGAGTACGGTCTGACCCCACGGGTGGGCGCGAATGCGCTCGCCCATGGCGCCCCCGCCGGCGAGAAATTCCAGATTGCTGGCCCAAGATTTCATGGTTCCATCCTGTCATCTCATGCCCATAGCATCGGCGAATCTGCGGGATTTATATTCTTTCTGTTGACAATTAGAGATATTGGTCATCAGATCCGGCGGTTTCCTCATGGTAAAGGATAATCCGTATTCCACGGTGTGCTCACCAGGATAGTACGACGAACATCGCAGGACAGCGCTAGAGCGTGGATTCAGCCGAATGTTGAAAGGAATCAGAGAATAGGGATAGCGGCCGCCAGTATCATTCTATCGTTACCCGCCTTGGGTGCCGTTTTCGCGGGAACAGTCCTCGTATATGCGTCGGCGGTATTAGGAGGCTATAACGGCAATCCGCCGCAAGCAGCGCTTTTGCTCAACTCTACTGATTGACGATCGTGCTTTTGGCCATCGGCGAAAAGATCCACTTCCTGATCAGCACTGGCGATGCCTCCTTTTGGTTTGGATTGTTTAGCTTGCCTCATGTGCATTGTCTGCGCGAGGAATTGGGATAGGTTAGTGACCTCCTACCGCTGGATGCCGGCATGTCGTAGCATTCGAGACCCACTGTAGGTCGCTGACACAATGAATACTGAAATTTTTCCAATCGACTTAAGCAAACTCGAGCCGCTCAAGCTCGACCCTTTGATCACCACGCTAACCGACGCACAGAAAAAAGCCCTCCGACAGAATATCCAGTTATGTCGCGATGCTATCGTTTTCTTTACGGCGTTAGCTGGTGCCCGAGGGTTATCCGGTCACACCGGCGGCGCGTACGACACTGTCCCGGAGGTCATGATCATTCGTGGATTCATCGCGAACGGCACCCCGATCGTGCCCATTTTCTACGACGAGGCCGGCCATCGAGTCGCCACTCAATATCTGTTGAGCGTCCTCAATCACGCCATGCCTGCAGAAAGGCTGCTGCATTATCGCGAATACAACAGTGGTCTGCCTGGCCATCCCGAGATGCTGCTGACCCCCGGCGTTGAATTCAGTTCTGGCCGTCTAGGACACATCTGGGCTTTCGTCAATGGTGTTGCCTTGGCGAATCCCGGGAAGGCTGTGGTGTTGTTGGGTTCGGATGGCAGTCAGATGGAAGGCGACGACGCAGAAGCGGCCCGTCTTACCGTTGGCAAGCAGCTGAATGTCAAAGTGCTGATCGACGACAATAATGTCACCATTGCTGGCCATCCCCAGGAATACATGCCCGGATACGACCTCAGCCGCACGTTGTCGGGATATGGCCTGACCACCGAGACGACCATGGGCGAAGACTTGAATGCCTTGCACATAGACTTGTGCCGTGTATTCCGCGACTCCATGCCTCACGCATTGGTGATCAAACGGCTTATGGCGCCTGGAATCCAGGGAGCCGAGGGCAGTCCCAGCGCTCATGAGGTCCTCAAGACCGCGACGGCGATCCAATATCTGGAGAGCCGCGGCGGCTATGACCGGGCGATCGAAATGTTGAAGGCGGCGACGCCGGAGAGAAGTCCGCTGACTTTCAAGGGATCGTCCGGGGTGGGCAAAAATCGCGATGACTTCGGCAAGATCATCAATGGAATACTCGACGGCATGACCGAGGCGCAACGGCTGGAAAGCGTTCGCGTTTTCGACAACGATCTGGAGGGGTCCTGCGGTTTGCATCACATCCGTAAGGCGCACCCGGAGATTTTCGTGCGCGGCGGCATCATGGAGCGCAGCAACTTTTCGGCGGCGGCCGGGTTCGGCTCGACCTCCGGCAAGCAGGGTATCTATGGCACGTTCAGCGCGTTTCTGGAGATGTGCGTCAGCGAAATCACCATGGCCCGTTTGAATTTCTCCAACGTACTGGCGCACTTCAGCCATAGCGGCGTCGATGACATGGCCGACAACACATGTCACTTCGGGATCAACAGCATGTATGCCGACGGTGGCGTGAAGCCCGCACATGGTCAAGACACGACGCGTCTGTACTTTCCGGTGGATCAACACCAATTCGACGCCTGTATCAAGCGCATCTATGGCGACCCGGGGCTACGATTCGTGTTTACAACGCGCGCTCCGGTGCCGGACATTCTCGATGGCGAC
>Ga0302324_100003180_pt1 | contig 37155 bp, 37 predicted proteins | sample Palsa_T0_1_FD_201949 | JGI IMG/M metagenome (GOLD analysis project Ga0302324, IMG submission 201949) | Peat permafrost microbial communities from Stordalen Mire near Abisko, Sweden - Palsa_T0_1 | ecosystem: Environmental > Terrestrial > Soil > Palsa > Peat permafrost | place: Sweden: Abisko... | reverse complement strand
CGATGTCGTCCACCGTGGTCTTGGCGATGCCCTGGCGGGCCAGGCACTCCAGCGCACCGTCCACGAGGCGGACCCGCGTCGACGAGCGGTCGTCCGCTCCCAGGTGCCGTACGACGCTGTCCCGTACCCCGGTCGGGGTTCCGGTGTCGACAGCTTCAGGCTGTGCCGCGCTCGCGCTCACTCATGAAACAGTATGGCGATTTTTGTCTCACTGTCAACCAACCCGATCTGGGGCGTCCGCCGCGGTCCGAGGTGCCCGATCGGGCTCAATTGAGGTTGAAGTGGCCCGGTGCAATCGAGGTGATGAGCAGGGCCAGGACGGCCAGCATGGCCACGCTCCCTCCGACGGTGAGCACCAACCCCGTGTTGGCATCCCGGAGGTCGCCGGCGTAGTCGTACAGCAAGCCCAGGAGTCCGCCGACGATCAGGCCACCGAAGTGAGCCCGCCAGTCGGTGTTGCCCGTGAAGCCCAGGGCCAGGTTGAAGACCAGCAGGATGGCCACCGGCGTCACCGGCAACCGACGACGCAGTCCCACCACGATGTAAGCCCCCAGCACGCCCATGATGGCGCCGGAGGCGCCGATGCCGAGCTCGTTGTGCGGCCCGAAGAGGTACGAGCCCACGCTCCCCCCGAGCCCGGCCAACAGGTACAGGGCGACAAAGCGCACCTTGCCCAGGAGCACCTCGAGCGCGGGCCCGACGATGAGCAGGGTGATCATGTTGAAGAAGATGTGCTCGAAGCTGGCGTGCAGCCACATGGCCGTGAAGGCCCGGTAGTACTGGTGCAGGAAGTGGATCCCGTCGGGCCACAGGCCGAAACGATCGATGACCCGGTTGTTGGTGCCGAACCCTTCGAGGAAGAAGACCACGACATTGATGGCGATGATCGTCAGGACGATCGGCGTCGGGTTGGTCGAGCCGACGACGCCGGTGCGGCCCCGGCTGGTGCGGGTGAAGGCCGGGACGTGCCGGGAGCGCTTGGCGCCTTCGGAGGTGCACTCGGGGCACTGCCACCCGACCTGCGCCTGAATCATGCAATCGGTGCAGATGGGCTGATCGCAGTGGGCGCACAGCACCGAGGCCGGCCGGTCGGGGTGCCGGTAGCACGGCGGCGGCGGGACGGGCTGGGGAGGCTGCGGCTGCAGATCGGAGCCGCTCACCGGATGCCGGCGAGTAGCTCGGAGCGCACGAGCAGCGCCACCTGGTCCGGGTCGTTGAGATCCCAGCGGCCCGGAGAGCTGATGTAGGAGAGCACCATGCGGGCCAGGAAATCGGCCGCGGCGTCGACGTCGGATCCCTCCTCCATCCCGTGGCGCACCAGGTACGGCGCCAGGAACGCCGCCACCAGCGTGTGCGTCTGGTCCGCCTCCGTGGACAACCGGGGAAGGAGCATGTCGGGCTCGGTCATCAGGACCCGCTGCAGCACCTCGTGCTCGACCAGCGCGCGGTGAGCGAACATGAGCCCGCGCTCCATCACCTCCTCTAGCGTGTCGGCGTCGGAGACCTCGGCGTAGAGGCGGAGGAAGAAGCGGGAGAACTCCCATCCCACGACGGCGGAGAAGACCTCGTCGCGCCCGCCCGGGAAGTAGCGGTACACCGTCGCCCGGGAGACCCCGGCTTCGCGGGCGGCATCTTCGACCGTTGTCTTGGCGAAGCCCCAGCGGGCCACGCAGTCGTAGGTCGCCTGCAGGAGCCGCTCCCGGACGTCAGGGTTCACAGCCCCAGCAACGCCTCGAGGCCCACGGTCACTCCCGGCCGCCCGGGAACGGCGCGGACGGCGAGCAGCACGCCCGGCATGAACGACCGGCGGTCGTAGGAGTCGTGGCGGATGCTCAGGCTCTGGCCGGGCGCGCCGAAGATGACCTCTTCGTGCGCCACCAGACCGGGTAGTCGCACCGAATGCACGTGCACGCCGTCCGGGGTCTCGGCACCGCGCGCTCCCTCGAGCACAAAGTCGGTGGTCGGGTCGGCCGGCAGCGGGCCGGCCCCGGCCTCACGGCGAGCTGCCGCGATCACGGCCGCCGTGTGCATGGCGGTCCCCGATGGCGCGTCGCGCTTGGCGTTGTGATGCAGCTCAATGATCTCGACGCCGTCCATGAATGGTGCAGCGATCCGGCTGAGATGGAGCAGCAGCACCGCCCCGATTGCGAAGTTGGGCACGATCACGGCGTTGGCCCCGCTCCCGCTCCTGGTCGCGGTCGCGGTCGCGGGGAAGAGCGTCTTCAGGGCGGCCATGTCGCTGTCGGACAGCCCACTCGTCCCGATGACGGTGTGGATACCTTGGTGCGCGTAGTGCGTCACGTTGTGACGCACGGCTTCGGCGATGGTGAAGTCGACCACGACCTCGGTCCCGAAGTCCGAGAGCGCGTTCACCTCACCCACGATGGTGCGCCCGCACGCATCGGCCCCGACGTGGCCCGGGTCGATGGCGGCCACCAGCTCGAGGTCCGGTGCCTCCGAGACGGCTCGGCAGACCTCTTGGCCCATGCGGCCGCCGGCACCGACCACACCGACCTTCTGCATGGTCTGCAGGCTACCGGGCTGCCAGTGCTGCCTGGTGGGACTCGAAGTCCCGCTCGTCGAAGGGGCCGACGGCGCTCAACGTGCGGGGAGACCGCGCCAACTCCGCCGCGACCTCCAAGACGTCGGCCCGCGAGATCCCGTCGATGTGGCGCAGCACCTCGTCTACCGAGAGCACCTCGCCGTGCAGGAGCAACGACGCGCCGAGGCGGCTCATGCGGGCGCCCGAGTCCTCGCCGGAGAGGAGCATCTCGGCGCGCAGGTTCCCCTTGGCCACCGCCAGTTCCCGCTCGGTGATCCCGTCGGCGGCCAACAGGTCGAACTCCGCGCTCACGATGCGCAGCACCTCGTCGACATGCTCGGGCGCCGTGCCCACCACCACGGCCAGCGACCCGCTGTCCTGGTAGGCCGAGCGCTCCGACCAGACCGAATAGGCCAGCCCGCGCTGCTCGCGCACCTTCTGGAACAGCCGGCTCGACAAGCCGCCACCCAGGACGTGGTTCAGCACGGCCAGCGACCAGCGCCGCTCGTCGAACCGGGACACCGAGCGCGTGCCGTAGATCAGATGCGCCTGCTCGGTGGACCGGCGCACCACGTCGAGTGCCACCGTGTCAGGGCCGGGCGGGGTGCGCACCGGGGCGGCGCCACCCGAGGTGCCGGCGAAACGCCGTTGCAGATCGGCTGCCACAGCCTCATGCGTGCAGTCGCCGGCGACCGAGACGACCATGTTCGATGGCCGGTAGTGCAGATCGAAGAAGGCGCGGATGTCGTCGCGGGTGATGCGCTGCACCGACGACGCCGTCCCGAGCGTGTCCCGCCCCAGGGCGTGCCCGGGAAAGAGGGCAGCCTGCCAGCGCTCCCCCGCCAGGTCGGCCGGCTCGTCGGCGTGCATCAGGATCTCGTCGAGGATGACCGTGCGCTCAGCCTCGATGTCGTCGGGACGCAACGCAGGCGCCCACATGATGTCGCTCAGGATGTCGAGCCCCAGCGGCAGGTGCTCGGAGAGCAGCCGCACGTAGAACGTCGTGTACTCCTTCGTGGTGAAGGCGTTGCAGTCGCCGCCCACCTCGTCGAGCTCCTCGGCGATGGCCACGGCCGAGCGCTGCTCGGTGCCCTTGAAGAGGAGGTGCTCCAAGAAGTGCGACGCCCCGGCGAGTTCGCCGGGCTCGTCACGCGACCCGGTACCGACCCAGTAGGCGATCGCCACCGAGCGGACATCCGCCATGGTCTCGGTGACCAGGCGGATGCCGCACGGCAGCTCAGATGTTTCGATCAACGACGGCGCGAGCGCCCACGCGAGGGACGACGGTCGCCGCCCCGGTCGCCGCGGTCACCACGGTCGTTCCCGGCGTCGGCCGCACCAGGGCCGAGGTCGCCCAGGTCCGCCACCAGCTCAGCCTCGAAGGCGTCCTCGAACGACGATCCGTCGGCCGTGCGGGCCGGGGCGGGGGAAGATGAGGAAGACGAGGACGACGAGGCGGGAGAGCCGGACGAAGCCGAAGACCCCGAGCCCGAAGAGGACGAGCCGGAAGACCCAGAGTCACGGTCGCCATTCCGCGAACCCGACCCTGAGCCGTTCCCGCCCGAAGAGGACGAGCTGTCACCCTCGGGCGCCGACGCCAGCGACAAGGACACCTTGCCTTGCGGGTCGATGTCGTCCACCCGCACCTCGACGGGCTGGCCCAGCGACAACACGTCCTCGACGTTGTTGATCCGCTTGCCACCGGCCAACGACGACAGCTTCGAGATGTGCAGCAGGCCGTCCCGGCCCGGCAGCACGTTCACGAAGGCGCCGAACTTGGTGATGTTGACCACCTTGCCCGGGTAGACCACGCCCACCTCGGCGGTCGGCGGGTCCAAAATCAGGGAGATCCGACGCCGGGCCTCTTCGACCGCATTGCCGTCCTTGGCCCCGATCGTCACCGTGCCGACCACACCGTCGTCGTCGACGGCGATGTCCGCACCGGTCTCCTGCTGCAGGGTATTGATGACCTTGCCCTTGGGGCCGATGACCTCACCGATTTTGTCGATCGGGATCTCCATGGAGACGATCTTCGGCGCACTCGAAGCCACGTGGTCACGCGGCTCGGGGATGGCCTCGGCCATGACGCCCAGAATGATGAGCCGTGCTTCCTTGGCCTGCAGGAGCGCCTTGGCCAACACGTCGGCCGGCAGACCGGCGATCTTGGTGTCGAGCTGGAGTGCCGTCACGGCGTCGGCCGTGCCCGCCACCTTGAAGTCCATGTCGCCGAAGGCGTCTTCGGAACCGAGGATGTCGGTCAGCGTCACGTACTTGCCCTCGTCGTAGACGAGGCCCATGGCGATGCCCGCTACGGGGGCCCGGAGCGGAACACCGGCGGCCATCAGCGACAGCGACGAACCACAGACGGAGGCCATGGAGGTCGACCCGTTCGACGCCAGCACGTCGGAGACGACGCGCAGGGTGTAGGGGAACTCCTCGGCGGGTGGCACGACGGGTAGGAGCGCCCGCTCGGCCAACAGACCGTGCCCGATCTCCCGGCGCTTCGGACCGCGCATGAAGCCGGTCTCGCCGGTGGAGAAGGGCGGGAAGTTGTAGTGGTGCATGTAGCGCTTGTGCTCGACCGGAGTGATCGTGTCGAGCAGCTGGTTCATGCGCGGCATGCCGAGCGTCGTGACGTTCAGCACCTGGGTCTCACCGCGCTGGAAGAGCGCCGAGCCGTGCGCGGTCGGGAGCAGGTCGATCTCGGCCGACAGTGGCCGGATGTCGGAAGTGCCGCGGCCGTCGACGCGCACGCCTTCCTCGACGATGCTCTTGCGCACCAGCTTCTTGGTCAGCGAGCGGATGGCCGCCTTGACCTCGCCCGGGCGGTCGGCGAACTCGTCGCCGAGAGCGGCACGGATCTCCTCGCCGGCGGCATCGAGCGCGGCGTTGCGCTCGGCCTTGCTCCGGACCAGGTTGGCCTTGGCGATCGGCTCTGTCCCGACCGCCTCCACCCGGGCCCAGACGTCGTCCTGGTAGTCGGTGAACGTCGTGAACGGGATGGTTTGGATGGGGCCGCGCGCTGCCGTGTAGTCCTGGACCAGGCGGCGTTGCAGGTTGATGGACTCACGGATCCACGTCTTGGCCGCTTCGAGGCCCGACGCCAGGACTTCTTCGGTCACCTTCGGGGCACCCTCGTCGTAGTACGACCACGACTTCTCGGTCCCGCCGGCCTCGACCATCATGATGGCGATCTCGCTGTCGGCGTCCTCGGTCAGGGCCCGGCCGGCCACGACGAGCTCGAAGGTCGACTCCTCGCCCTCCTCGAAGGTCGGGTGCGGAATCCACTCGCCCTCGGTCGTGAAGGCCACCCGCACCGCACCGATGGGGCCGTCGAATGGGATGCCCGAGATCATCAGCGCAGCCGAGGCGCCGTTGATGGCGAGCACGTCGTGCGGGTTCTCCTGGTCGGCGCCGAGGATGGTCCCGACGACGTGGACCTCGTTGCGGAAGCCGTCAGGGAAAGACGGGCGCAGCGGGCGGTCGATGAGCCGGTCGGTCAGGATGGCCTGGTCCGAGCTCTTGCCCTCCCGGCGGAAGAACGAGCCGGGGATCTTGCCGGCGGCGTACGTCCGCTCCTCGATGTCGACGGTGAGAGGGAAGAAGTCCGTCCCCTCCCGCACGTTGCGGGCCGCCGTGACGGTGGCCAGCAGGATGGTGTCGCCGATGCGGGCTTCTACGGCCCCGTCGGCCAGCTGGGCGAGTTTCCCCGCCTCGAATGACATGGTTCGGTCGGTCCCGCTGATCGGGGCCGACACGGAAATGGCGTCAGCCATGATGCTCCTCGTGTCTCGGGGGCATCTCCGTGTCTGGTTCCCAGTAGTCGACCACCTCGCACCCGAAGTGAGCGGCGACTGGCAGCCAGGTAGCTGAAGACGCCCGGTTCTTTGGTGCTGCTGCTACCGCTACCTTCTGATGCCGAGTCGGCCGATGATGGAGCGGTAGCGCTCGACGTCGTTCTTGCGGACGTAGTCGAGAAGCCGGCGACGCTGGCCGATGAGCTTCATCAGGCCGCGCCGGGTGTGGTGGTCCCCCTTGTGCTCCTTCAGGTGCTCCGTCAGGTGGTTGATCCGGCCCGACAACAGGGCTATCTGCACCTCGGGTGAGCCGGTGTCACTCTCGTGCAACCGGTACTCGGAGATGGTGGCCTGCGTGTCGGGCATGGAAAAAGAACCTCGAAGAGCTTGTCGGAGTGTGGCGGGAACCTTCCCCAGCCGCCTTCTAGCGTAGCAGCCGCCCGCTGATCAGCGGTGATCGGCCGTGGCCAGGACTCGCTCCGTGGCCTCCACGTCGGCCTGCATCTGCGCGATGAGGGCCTCCACGGAGTCGAAGCGCTGCTCCCCGCGCAGCCGGTGGGCGAACGAGACCTGGGCCGGTTCCCCGTAGAGATCGCCGTCGAAGTGCAGCAGGTAGGCCTCCACCAGGACATCGGCGGTGCCCGGCTCGTAGAAGGTCGGGCGGCGGCCGACGTTGATGGCCGCCTGGTGGAGCGAACCGTCAGGCCGCCGGTAGTGCCCGGCGTAGACAGCATCGGCGGGCAGAGCAATATCGTCGGGGACGGCCAGGTTGGCGGTCGGGAACCCCAGTTCAGGGCCACCGCGACCGTCACCGTGGACCACCGGGCCTCGCACCTCGTGGGGGCGACCGAGGAGGCGGGCTGCGCCCTCCACGTCGCCCTCGGCGAGCAGGGCGCGGATGCGGGTCGAGGACACGGCGTCACGGCCGTCGCCCGTCAGCCCGACCCCGACCACCTCGAAGCCGAAGTCGGCGCCCATGCGGCGCAACAGGTCGACGTTGCCCCGGCGGGCGTGGCCGAAGTGGAAGTCCTCCCCCACCACGACCAAGCGGGCCGCCAGCTGGTGGACCAGGACCTCCTTGACGAAATCCTCAGCCGACTCCTCGGCCCGGGCCAGGTCGAAGGGCACCACGACGGTGCGGTCGATGCCGCAGTCGGCCAGGAGCTCGAGCTTCTGCTCGAGGCCGGTCAACTGCTTCGGGGCCGACTCCGGGCGCACGACGGCGGCGGGGTGACGGTCGAAGGTGACCACCACGGTCGAGAGGCCGGCGGCATCGGCCCGCTGCGACAGGTCCCGCAGGAGGGCGCGGTGCCCGAGGTGGACCCCGTCGTAGGCCCCGATCGTGACGGCGGTCCCCTGAGTCCCCTGACCGGCAGGCGGCTGCGTCGGCATCGAGGTTGAGGGTAGTCCGGTGTCCGTCATTGCTTGGCCGGATTGGCCGGGTTGGCCGGCCCGGTCGACCCGGAGAGCACCACGGCGGGCCGGATGCGGTCACTGCCCGTCGCCTCGTAGACGGCCAGCAGAACCCCCTCCTCGTCGAGCATGGCCCAGGGCCCGTCGCCCGCCGCGCCCAGGGGGACCCGGTCGAGCGGCAGCCCGGTGCGAATGGACGCGGCGGCGGCGGTGTCCACCGTCACGGCTTCGAGGTCGCGCATGGCCTGGGCCGGGGTCAGGACCTGCTCCGGCCCGATGGCGTCGAGCGGGTGCATGTCGTCGGAGCCGAACGAGCCGATACGGGTGCGGCGCAGGTTGGTCACGTGGGCGCCGCCCCCCAGGGCGCGCCCCAGGTCCTCCGCCAGCACCCGTATGTAGGTGCCCGAGGAGCACACCACCTCGGCCCGGAACACGCCCGGCCGCGCCGGGTCGGGGGTGGTGTCGAAGCGGTACACGGTGACCCGGCGGGCGGGGCGCTCGACCTCAATGCCCTCGCGGGCCAGCTCGTGCAGGCGCCGTCCCCCGACCTTCACCGCCGACACCATGGGCGGCACCTGCTCGATCTCGCCGGTCAGCCCCGCCGCGGCGGCGGCCACCGCGGCCGGCGTGACGTGCGACATGTCGTAGGTGGCGAGGACCTCACCGGAGGCATCGAGCGTGGACGTCGCTGTCCCGAGCACCATGTCCGTCGTGTAGGTCTTGGGCAGCGCGGTCAGGAACCGCATCAGGCGCGTGGCCCGGCCCAGCCCGACCAGCAGCACGCCCGTGGCGTCGGGGTCGAGGGTGCCGGCGTGGCCGACGCGGCGCTGTCCGAAGATGCCGCGACAGCGGGCCACCACATCGTGGGAGGTCCAGCCCGCCTCCTTGTCCACCACGACCAAGCCGGAGATGCCCGGCTCGGTCCCGCCGGCCGAGTGCTCGCCCCGGCTCACGACTCTTCGGCCGGGGACTCCCCCTCGTGCAGCCCGCGCAGCAGCTCCTCGACCCGGGAGCCCGCCGCGATGGCGGGATCGGCCTTGAAGGTCAGGCGGGGCGTGCGCTTCATCGTCATCTGCGTCCCCACGATGCGCTGCAAATGCACCCGCCGCTCTTCGAGCACCAGCGCGGTCGCCTCGTCGAGAGTGGCCAGATACACCGTGGCCGTCCGCATGTCCGGCGCCGTATCGACCGAGGTCACGGTCACCATGGGCAGCTCGTCGGCGTCGGCCAGCCGCTCGAGCTCGTCGGCCAGCACCTGCCGCAACACCTGATTGACCCGCAACGTACGCGGGTAGTTCGCCGTCCGCCGTTTCACCGCTTCAGCTCCTCACTGGAACAACTGGAAACACTGGAAACAACTCGACCACACACAACTCGACTCGACCAGACTCGAGACCCCGCCGTGACCTGCGAGGCGTGGCGCCGAAGCGCCCAGGCGCCAGGCGCCATGAGCCACGCCGCCAGCCCCGACTCAGGTCCTGGCGATCTCCCGCTCGTCGTAGGTCTCAATGATGTCCCCATCCTTGAGGTCCTGGAAGTCGGAGAGCCCGATACCGCACTCGAAGCCGGCTGCGACCTCGCGCACGTCGTCCTTGAAGCGGCGCAGCGAGTTGATCGCACCCTTCCAAATGACGGTGCCCTCGCGCAGGAAGCGGACCTTGGAGCCTCGGGTGATCTTGCCGTCGCGCACGTAGCAGCCGGCCACGGCACCGATCCGGGGCACCCGGAACACCTCGCGCACCTCCGCCTCGCCCGTGACGACCTCCTCGTAGACCGGGGAGAGCAGGCCGAGCATGGCTGCCTCGATGTCCTCGAGCAGCTTGTAGATGATCTCGTAGGTCCGGATCTCGACGTCGGACGACTCCGCCAACTCACGCGAGCGCTTGTCGGGGCGCACGTTGAACCCGATGATGGTGGCGTTGGAGGCCGCCGCCAGCTGCACGTCGTTCTCAGTGATGCCGCCGATGCCGCGCAGGACGAAGCTCAGCTTCACGTCGTCGCGCTCCAGGCGCTTCAACGAGTCCGTCACGGCCTCCAGAGAGCCCTGCACGTCGGCCTTCAGCACAATGTTGAGCGTCGCCGTCTCGCCCCGCGAGATCTGCTCGAAGAGGTCCTCCAGCTTGGCCCCGGCGCCAGCCACGGGCTTGTGGCCCGACAGCCGGAAGCGCTGGACTCTCGCCTCGCCCAACGTACGGGCCCGGGCGAGGTCCTTGGCACCACGCACCTCGTCCCCCGCGTGCGGCGGCTCCGAGAAGCCCAGCACCTGCACCGGTGTCGAGGGCAGCGCCTCCTTGATGTGGTCGCCCCGGTCGTCGACCAGCGCCTTGACCTTGCCCCAGGCGGGGCCGGCCACGACGGGATCGCCGACCCGCAGGGTGCCCTGCTCGACGATGACGGTGGCCACCGGGCCACGGCCCGCCTCCAAATTGGCCTCCAACACGACGCCGCGGGCCTCGCCCTCGACCCGCGCGGTCAGCTCTTCGAGCTCGGCCACCAGAACGATCTGCTCGAGCAGGCTCTCGATCCCGGTGCCCTGCAGTGCGGAGACCTCGACGACGATGGTGTCGCCGCCCCACGCCTCGGGCACGAGCTCGCGCTCGGACAGCTGCTGCAGCACCCGTGTCGAGTCGGCGTCGGGCCGGTCCATCTTGTTGACGGCCACGATGATCGGCACGTCGGCCGCCTTGGCGTGGTCGATGGCCTCGATGGTCTGGGGCATCACGCCGTCGTCGGCCGCCACCACGAGGATGACGATGTCGGTGGCCTCGGCGCCGCGGGCCCGCATGGCGGTGAACGCGGCGTGGCCCGGTGTGTCGATGAACGTGATGCGATGGTCGTTCCAGACGACCTGGTAGGCGCCGATGTGCTGCGTGATGCCGCCGGCCTCGCCCGCCACGACGTCGGTCGAACGGATGCGGTCGAGCAGCAGCGTCTTGCCGTGGTCGACGTGGCCCATGACGGTGACGACCGGCGGGCGGGGCCGCTGGTCGGAGTCGTCCTCTTCGTCCTCGTCCTCGAAGTAGCGGGCGAGGAGCTCAGCTTCCTGCTCCTCACCGGGATCGACCAGGCGGATCTCGGCGCCGATCTCGGCACCGAACAGCTCGATCATGTCGTCGGTCAGCGATTGCGTGGCCATGACCATCTCGCCCTGCAGGAGCAGGAAGCGCACGATGTCACCGGCGCTGCGGTTCAGCTTGGGCCCGAGGTCGCGGGCCGTGGAGCCGCGCTCGATGATGATCTCGCCCTCGGGGACAGGAGCCGTCGAGGGTTGGTACGTCGTGAGCTGCGTCGGCTCCAACTCTTCGAGGTTGCGCCGGCGCCGGCGGGCGCGTCGTTGGGGGGGTCGCCGCCCCGGCATGCCGCCACGACCACCTGGCGGGGGCGCACCGGTCGGCGCTCCACCACCGGGTCGGCCACCGAAGCCACCGCCACCGGCGGGGCGGCCTCCGTAGCCGCCACCGGCCGGGCCACCGGTTCCGGCGGGGCGCCCGGCGCCACCGGCCGGACGGCCTCCGGTGCGCTGCGGGTAGGCGCCTCCCGGGCGCGACGGTGCCGCGCTGGGCTTGCGTCCGCCCATGCCGGGCGGGGGTGGAATGGGGCGGCCACTAGGGCCGAGCGGCGGGCGTGACCCCGGCGGCGGGGGTACAGGCCTGCCCGACGGGCTGAGCGGCGGCCGGGCGGCCGGTCGGGCGCGGTCGGGCGCGGTGTCGGACGGCGCTGATGCGGCGGCCGGCGATTGGGCCGCTGGGGCGGGCGCGGCAGGCGAAGGCGCTGTGGCGGGGGGAGCTGCTGTTGCGGGTGCGGCCGGGGGCGGCGCCGCGGCAGCGGGGGCCGGTGCCGGTCGGGCCGCGGGGGGCGCCTGCGCCGGTCGGGCGGCGACGGGAGCCTGCGCCGGCGCCGAAGGCGCGGCCGGAGGCGGGGTGGGGCGGCTGCTGCTGATCAGGCGCGACGAACGGGCCGGGGCATCGGTTCCCGCGCCAGATCCGGCGGACGTGGGGGCCGCAGCAGGCGCAGCAGGCGCGGCTGGCGCGGCGGAGGCAGCGGGTGCCGACAGCGGCCGGGCCGGGGCCTTCTTGACCGGGGCGCTGCTCGCCGCCGAGCTGCTCGATACCGAAGTGAGCGGCCGCCGCGTCTCCACGCCGGCACCGCCCTCGTCCGTTCCCTCGGCGGGGCCGGCGGACTTCGCGGCCTTGGTGGCCTTGGCCGCCTTCTTCGCCGGGGCGGGCTCCTCGGGCTGGACCGGGCGCCGCAAACCCTCCGCGTCGGCCTTGCGGCGGACGCGGTCGGCTTGCGCGTCCTCAATAGAGGACGAGTGGCTCTTGACCCCGATCCCGAGGGAAAGGGCCAGCTCCAGCCCCTCCTTATTGGTGAGGCCTAGCTCTTTGGCCAGCTCATAGACGCGGATCTTCTTCGGCAAGTGGTTCTCTTTGTCCTTGATTTGTGTTGGGGCGCGGCGTCAACCCAGCCCCCTATCCTCGCACATCAGGTGCAGGGCGCTCCGACGCCTCACTGAGGTGCATATGCAACTGCTGCAGGTCCTCGGCGCCGATGGACGCCTTGAAGGCCCGCTCGAAGCCGTGTTTGCGCACCGCCTCGTCCAGGCAACCGGTGGAGTCCCGGCACAGCCAGGCCCCTCGGCCCGCCGCGTGCCTGTCCACCGACAGGGCCCCACCCGGCAACCGGACGATTCGGATCAGCTGGTCGGCCGGCAGGGCATTCCGGCAACCGACACAGGTCCGTGTCGGCGCTATGCCTCGGCCTCTTCCGTCACTTCGGCGGCCACCACGACCTCCTCGACGGTCACCTCACCATCGGCGGATTCGGTCACCACGACGTCGTCGACGACCACTTCCCCGTCGGAGGTCTCCGTGACCACGACATCCTCGACAGTCACGGCCCCGTCGGCCGACTCGGACACGACGACGACCTCCTCGGCGGGATCCTCCGCCTGGTGGGTCCACTCCTCGGCCGACATGGCCTCGCCGCCCTCGGCCGGCTTCCAGACCAGCTCGCCCTTCTCGTCCTCGATCCACTCGCCCTCGGCCCAGTCCTGTTCGCCGTAGCCACCGGCCTCTTCCTCGGCCAGCTGGGTCTCGCTCTTGATGTCGATGCGCCAGCCGGTGAGGCGGGCGGCCAGCCGGGCGTTCTGCCCTTCCTTGCCGATGGCGAGGGAGAGCTGGAAGTCGCTGACGATGACGGTGGCCGTGCCGGTCTCCTCGTCGAGCCGCACCTCGCGCACGCGCGCCGGGGCCAGCGCGTTCTGAATGAGCTCGACCGGGTCGTCCGAGAAGGGGACGACGTCGACGCGCTCGCCGCGCAACTCGTTGGTGACCATGCGCACCCGCGAGCCGCGGGCGCCGACGCAGGCGCCGACGGGGTCGACGTTGGGGTCGTTGGACCAGACCGCGATCTTGGTGCGGTGGCCCGGCTCGCGGGCGGCCGCCTTGATCTCCACCACGCCGGAGCCGATCTCGGGCACCTCGAGCTCGAAGAGCCGCTTGATCAGCCCGGGGTGGGTACGGCTCACCACGATCTGGGGGCCCTTGGTCGTCTTGCGCACTTCGACGATGTACGCCTTCAGCCGCGCCCCGTGCTCGTAGCGCTCGTAGGAGACCTGCTCGGCCTGGGGCAGCAGCGCCTCGACCTTGCCCAGGTCGAGCAAGGTGTAGCGGTTGTCGGTCTGCTGCACGATCCCGGTGACGATGTCGCCCTCGCGGCCGGCGTACTCCTCGTACTTCATGTCGCGCTCGACCTCGCGGATGCGCTGCAGGATCACCTGCTTGGCCGTCTGCGCGGCGATGCGCCCGAAGTCGTCCGGCGTGTCGTCCCATTCGCGGACGACCTCGCCCTCCTCGTTCAGCTCCTGCCCGTAGACGCGGATCTCGCCCGAGTCGGGGTCGATGGTGACGACGGCCTCCTCGGCGGCGTCGGGACGGCGCTTGTAGGCCGCCACCAGCGCGTTGGCCAGGGCGTCGAGCAGCGTCTCGACCGAGATCCCCTTGTCCCGCGCGATCTGACCCAACGCGTCCAGGAACTCGAAATTGGTCTTGCTCATTGCCGCTTCACCCTCTCACTCTTCGTTTTCCGGGGCTCCGGCCCCCACGCAAAAACCGTCCGCGCCCGCTCGATCTGGTCGTAGGCGACGCGCAACTCACCCTCCGGCACGTCGGGACCGCTCAGGACGCAACCCGAATCGTCCGCGCTCTGCAGCGTGCCGGTCACGCGCCGGACGTCCGCCGTCCCCGCGTCGAACCGGACCGTCACCGTCTCCCCCACCGCCCGGGCGAAGTGCGCCGGGGTGCGGAGGCGCCGCTCGAGGCCGGGGCTCGACACCGATAGCGTGTAGCGGCCCGGGAACGGATCTATCTCGTCCAGGGCGGCCGAGACGTCACGGGTGGCCTCACCCAGCTCGTCGAGGTTGATGCCCCCCTCGCGATCCACGAAGACCGTGAGTTGGGCGCCGTGCAGCTCCACGTCGACGAGGTCGAGCCCGCGGGCCTGGAGGATGGGCGACAGCGCATCCGTGAGCGTGTCCGTACTGCTGCCGCTGCTCGGCATGGCCGTTACCTCCTCTCCTGGTCGTGGTCCTGGTCATCGTCCTGACATGTCCCCGCAAAGCGAAAGCGTGGGCCGCAGCCCACGCTTCAACGAGGTACTGATCTTCAAAAATGGACAGCAGGAGGGATTATAGCAATTTCCGGGCTAATACGACCGTGCAACGACGGCCACGAGATCGTCCTCGACGTCCCCGGGCTCGGCCAGCGAGCCGTCGGGCCGCTGCAGGCATCGGATGGAGAGCGCGTGCTGAGCCAGACGGTCCTCGCCGTCGGGGCCGAGCGCCCCGAGACGAACCCGGGCGAAGCCGACGGAGGCCCCCTCGGCGGCCTCCTCGAGTGACGCGGCATCCACCGTCCTGGCGTCGCGGGCCGCCGTGGCCTCCGCCAGGAGGTCGGAGCCGACGGCGCCGAGGATGGTGGCGACCGTGGCCGCGACGGCGCCCACGGGGACGTTCTGCTTGTCGCGGGTGTGGCGAGTGACGACGGTCACGTTTCCCTCGGCCAGGTCCCGGGGGCCGACCTCGACCCGGACCGGGACGCCTTTGAGCTCCCAAGCCACGCTGCGCCGGCCGAAGCTGGTGTCGGTGCGGGTATCGAGGCGGACCCGGTGCCCGGCGGCCGTGAGCTCGGCCACCAGCGCCTCGGCCGCCGTGCCCACCTCCGGGCTGTCCTTGACCACCAGGACCACCACCTGCGCGGGCGCCAGGGCCGGGGGGAGGCGGAGCCCGAAGTCGTCGCCGTGCCCCATGATCAGCGCCCCGATCAACCGGGTGGAGGCGCCCCACGAGGTCTGCCACACGTATTCGTTGGTGCCCTCGGCGGTGGCGTAAGTGATGTCGAAGGGCTTTGCGAAGTTCTGCCCCAACTCGTGGCTGGTGCCCATCTGCAGCGCCTTGCCGTCGCCCATCATCCCCTCGGTCGTCCAGGTGCGGTTGGCCCCGGCGAAGCGCTCGCGCGCCGTCTTGTGGCCCGTCAGCACCGGCATGCTCAGCGCGTCGACCATGGTGGCGAGGTACACGTCGTTGAGGATCCGCAGCGCGTAGTCGCGGGCGTCCTCTTCGGTGGCGTGCGCGGTGTGCCCCTCCTGCCAGAGGAACTCGGTCGTGCGCAGGAACAGCCGCGGCCGCAGCTCCCAGCGCACGACGTTGGCCCACTGGTTGACGAGGAGCGGGAGGTCGCGGTGGCTCTGCACCCACTTGGAGAAGAAGCTGTTGATCACCGTCTCGCTCGTCGGGCGGACGACGAGAGGCTCCTCGAGCTCCTTGCCGCCGCCATGGGTGACGACGGCGAGCTCGGGCGCGAAGCCTTCGACGTGCTCGGCCTCGAGTTTCAAGAAGGCCTCGGGGATGAAGAGCGGGAAGTACGCGTTCTCCGCGCCGGCCTCCTTGATGCGCCGGTCGAGCTCGGCCTGCATGAGCTCCCAGATGCCATAGCCCCAGGGTCGGATGACCATGGTGCCGCGGGCGGGGCCGTTGTCTGCCATTTCGGCGCCGGCGATCACCTCTTGGTACCAGCGCGGGAAGTCCTCCTCGCGCGTGACGATCGCACCCTTGGCCATGGGTGCGCAGGCTACTGGCCGGTGTCGCCCTCGCTGTGACGACGGATGAGGTCGACCTTGGCGGCGGAGTGGTTCGGATCGGCGCCCGTCGCGTCGAGCAGGGCGCGCCGGTCCGCTTCCGCTTCCGCCTCGGCGTTGGAGTCGGCCTGCGCCAGGCGCGCCTCCACGCCCTCGGCCACGAGGCGCTCGGCCTCGTCGACCAGTGCCTGCACCATGTCGGCCTCGGGGACGACGCGGACGATTTTGCCGCGGATGAACAAGTGGCCCTTCTGCTTGCCCGCGGCGATCCCGATGTCGGCCTCACGCGCCTCGCCCGGGCCGTTGACGACGCACCCCATCACCGCCACCTGAATGGGCAGGTTGAGCTTCTCGAGCGCCTCCTGGGCCTCCTTGGCCACGGCGATGACGTCGACCTGGGCCCGGCCGCAAGACGGGCAGGCGATGAGGTCGAGGCCCTTGCGCTCCCGTAGGCCGAGGGATTCGAGGAGCTGGCGCCCGGCGCGGGCCTCCTCCACCGGGTCGGCGGTCAGCGAGAAGCGGATGGTGTCGCCGATGCCTTCGGCCAGGAGCGCGCCGATGCCGGCGGTGCCCTTGACCAAGCCGGCCGGTGGTGGACCCGCCTCGGTCACGCCAAGGTGCAACGGGTGGTCGAAGGTCTCCGAGGCCAGCCGGTAGGCCGCGATCATCAGCGCCACCGAGGACGCCTTCACGGAGATCTTGACGTCGGTGAAGTCGACCTCCTCGAAGAAGGCGAGCTCGTTGCGGGCCGACTCGACCAGGGCCTCCGGGGTGGCGCCGCCGTACTTCTTGTAGAGGTCGGGGTGCAGCGACCCGGCATTGACGCCGATGCGGATGGGCACGCCGCGGTCACGCGCCTCGGCGGCCACCTGCTTGATCTCGGCCTCCTTGCGCAGGTTGCCCGGGTTCAGGCGCAGACCCTGCACTCCGGCCTCGAGCGCGGCCAGGGCCATCTCGTGGTGGAAGTGGATGTCGGCGACGATGGGCACCGGGGAGCGCGGCACGATGTGGGCCAGGCCTTCGGCCGCCGCCTCCTCGTTGCAGGTACAGCGCACGATGTCGGCTCCCGCAGCCGCCAGCGCATAGATCTGGGCCAGCGTGCCGTCGACGTCCGCCGTCTTGGTCGTCGTCATCGACTGCACCGTGACGGGCGCGCCGTCGCCGATGGGCACGCCGCCCAACGTGATGCGCCGGGTGGGGCGGCGAGGGGACAGGAGCGACGAGGAGAGGTCCATGCGCGTCAGGGCCTCAGTGCGTCAGGTGCAGCGGATGCGTGATGTCGAGGAAGATGGCGGACAGGGAGACCAGTGCCAGGACGGCGATGAAGACCGCCGCCACGGGGAACAGCTTGGTGATGTCGGCCCGGTAGTACGCCTGGCCCCGTTTGGTACGGATCCACTCGTAGCTCGCGATGGCGACGTGGCCACCATCGAGCGGGATCATCGGCAGCATGTTCAGGATCCCGAAGATGATGTTGATGGCGATGAGCAGCAGCAGGGTGCTCGCCAGGCCGGCCTGTTCGGCCTGCGCCCCCACGTTGGCGATGCCCACGATGGAGGAGGCGCGCGGCGCCAGGTTGGGATTGTTGGCGACGGCCTGGGCGTACTTGGGATTGGTGAGCTGGCGCCACAAGTCGGAGAGCCCCGACGGCGAGAAGATCTGACCGATGCCGCGCGCCTCGACGTCGGTCAGTTGCCACATGGTGTCCACCGCGGCGTAGGGGGCGTCCACCGCACTGATGGGCGCGGTGGCGGTCGAGATGTCCACTCCCAGATAGCCGCGGTTCTGCAGCTTCGCGCCGTCCACCACGATGCCCTTGCCGTTCTCCGGCGTGGCGGTGAGGTGGATGAGCTTGCCGTCGCGCTCGACCCCGAGGCGGAGGGGCGTGCCGGAGGCATCTTTGATGGCATCGGTCATGGAGTTCGGGTTGGTGAAGCTCTTGCCGTTGACCGAGACGATGGTGTCGCCGACCCGCAGGCCGGCCAGGGCCGCCGGCGTCGACCTCCCGGGCCAGTGTTCCAGGGCGGCCACGTTGTAGTTGTTCGTCGCCCGCCCGAAGCTGAAGACCAGGATCAGGGCCAGGACGAGGGCGATCAGGAGGTGCATGGCCGAGCCGGCCGAGGCCACGATGATGCGCTGATGGAAGGGCTGATTGCGGTAGGCCCGCGGCTCGTCCTCCTCCGAGACCTCCTCGGTGGAGGTGAACCCGACGATCCGGACGTAGCCGCCGGCGGGGATGGCCTTCACGCCGTACTCCGTCTCGCCACGCCGGACCGACCACAGCCGGGGACCGAAGCCGACGAAGTACTCGGTGACCTTCATACCGGCCCGCTTGGCCGTGATGAAGTGCCCGAACTCGTGCAGCATGACGATGGCGAACAGGATGGCGATGAAAAGCAGCAGGTAGCCCCAGCCCAGGGCGATGAAGACGGCGGTGATCACGACCAGCGCCACCAGGAGCTGGATCACCCGCGACGGGTTGCCGGCTTCCGGCGCCTCGTCCACTTCGGGGGGCAACTGCGCCGCCGGCGCTTCCTTGTCGGTGAGCGTCATCGCAGCCCCAAGGCTACTGGCCGCCACCCAGGGCGAGGCGTCGGTCCAGGGCGAGGCGGGCCCGGGCCCTGGCTTCGGCGTCGGCCGCCAGCACCGCATCGACCTCGTCCACCTGGTCGTCCACCCACCCCGCCATGGTCTCGGCCACCACGTCGGCGATGCCACCCCACGGCAGCGCGTTGCCCAGGAAGGCCTCGACGGCCACCTCGTTGGCGGCGCTGAGCCAGGCCGGGGCGGAGCCCCCGCGGCGCCCGGCCTCATAGGCCAGGTCGATGCAAGGGAAGACCGTGCGGTCGGGCGGCTCGAAGGTCAGGCTCAAGGTGCCAGTCCAGTCGAGCGCCCCGAACGGGGTGGCCACGCGGTCGGGCCACCCGAGGGCGTACCCGATGGGCAGGCGCATGTCGGGGTTGGAGAGCTGGGCCAGCGTCGAGCCGTCCCGCAGCTCGACCATGGAGTGCACGATCGACTGGGGGTGCACGACGATGTCGATCCGGTCGTACGCGATGCCGAAGAGCTCGTGCGCCTCGATCACCTCGAGCCCCTTGTTCATGAGCGTGGAGGAGTCGATGGTGATCTTCGGCCCCATCGACCAGGTCGGGTGGGCCAGCGCATCGGCCACGGTGACGCTGCCGAGCCGCTCGGCCGACCAGCCGCGGAAGGGGCCGCCCGAGGCCGTGAGAAGGAGGCGCGCCACGTCGGTGGCGGTGTGGACGGCAGCCAGGCACTGGTGCACGGCGCAGTGCTCGGAGTCCACGGGGACGATCTCGGCCCCGGGGGTGCGGCGCGCCTTCTGCACCACGGGGGCGCCGGCGATGAGCGACTCCTTGTTGGCCAGGGCCAGCCGCTTGCCCGACTCGAGGGCGGCCATCGTGACCGGCAGGCCGGCGAAGCCCACGACCGCGTTGAGCACGACGTCGGCGCTCTGCGCCGCGGCGACCATGCCCTCCTCCCCCACCATGACCTCGGTCCCGGCCGGGACGCCCGCACGGACCTCGGCGTAGCGGGCCGGGTCGCCGATCACGACGAGGTCGGGCCCGAATGCCGCCGCCTGGGCCAGCAGCTCCTCGACGGAGCGCCAGGCCGCCAGCGCGTGCACGCGGAACCGCTCGGGCTCCGTGCGGATGACGTCGAGCGCCTGGGTACCGACGGACCCGGTGGAGCCCATCAGGCTGACCGTGCGCACGAGCGGTCAGCTCACCCGAGGTGCAACGCCTTGACCACGAAGTACGTGGCGGGCATGACGAAGAGCAGCCCGTCGACCCGGTCCAGGATGCCGCCGTGGCCGGGCAGCAGCCTTCCCATGTCCTTGAGTCCCAGGTGCCGCTTGATCATCGACTGGCTCAGGTCGCCCAGCGGGGCGACGATCGCCACCACCACGCCATAGAGCGCGGCCTTGCTCAATGTCCACGGGTGGATGAAGTGGACGACGATGACCGAGACGAGGATGGCGACGACGGCACCGCCGATCAACCCCTCCCAGCTCTTGTTGGGACTCACGGAGGGAGCGAGTTGATGCCGTCCCATGGCCCCGCCGATCAACAGCGAGCCCACGTCGTCGGCCACCGTGACGATGACGGCGGCCAGGACGAAGGCGATGCCGTGGCGGTCGGGGAACAGGTTGGGATCGAGCAGCAGCGCGGCGAAGGAGCCGAAGGCGCCCACCCACACGAAGACGAACACGGTCGAGGAGATGCCGGATACCGGTTCGGCGGCGGGCTCGACCCGGGCCAGGTACCAGACGAAGGAGCCGGCCACGAGCAGCACGAGCACGAGCGGCAAGGCCGCCACGCCCTTGTTGTACGTCTCGACCATCAGGGACAGGACGGCCACCAGCCCGAGCAACGTGGCCGGGTGGTACTGGGCGCGCCGGAAGGCGGCGTAGGCCTCGGCGGTCGCCAGCAGGACGACCACGCAGACGATCACCATGCTGGCCACCGTGCCGGCGGCGAAGCAGGCCAGGGCGATCGCGCCGAGCAGGACGCCCGAGCCGATAGCCACCCGCATGTCGCGCCCGGCGGTGCCCGCCGTGTTCACGTTGCCGGTGCGGACGTTGCCATTGCTCCGGCTGGTCCGGGCCGCCCGCGTCTTGGGCTCGGGCGCTTGGGGCGGCGAGAGGCGCGACGCGGCGGCCGATGCGGCCGCGTTGACGGGAACGGCGGTGCGGGCCGGCACCTCGACCGGTTCGAACTCGGCTTCGTAGACGGTTTCTTCCACCAGGATCGGCTCGGGCTCGAGCGGCGAGTCCGTACCCAAACCCCCGGGCTCGTCGAAACCGGGCTCGGCCCCGAAGCCGGGCTCGGGCGGGATCACCAGCGTGTCGTCGGACTCGAAGTGCCAGGGGCGGCGCTCCACGTCGTTGAGGTCGTCGCGCTGCTCGCCTAGGAGCGCGCCCACGGCCGGGAGGTCGTCGGAGAGCATCGACGGCTCGAAGACCTCTTCCTGGGCCTCCCAGTCCGTCTCCTCCTCGCGCCACATGGGGGGAGCCACCGCCGACTCCTCGCCGGTGGTGGAGTCGAGGATCGCCGGCACCTGGCCGGTCGGCGCGTCGTTCCAGTGCGGGATCTCGGGATGGTCGTCCGCGACGGGTCCCGTCACCTCGCGGACCGTGTCGCCCGCCGGCTCGGCGCCGATGATGCGCACCCGCCCCGAGCGGTAGCTCGGCGGATCCTCTTCGATTCCCTCCGCGCCGGTTTCGGCGGCATCGTCGAGGCGGTCACCACCGGCGGCATGGCTGCCGCGGTGTGCACCGCGTTCGCGGTCGCTGTCGTTGTCGTTGTCGTTGCCGCCGTTCATGAAGCTGGCGAAGTCGTCGAAATCGTCGGTGTCGTCCGGCATGGCTCGCTCCTCAGACCTGCAGCAGCTCTTGCTCTTTGTGAGCAAGGAGTTGGTCGATCGCCGCCACTTGATCCTGGGTGATCTTGTCCAGATCCTTCTCCACGCGTTCGAGCTCGTCGGTCGAGAGGTCGCCGTCCTTCTGCAGCGCCTCCAGATCGTGTCGCCCGGCTCTCCGCAGGTTGCGCACAGCCACTTTCCCCTCCTCGGCCTTGTGCCGGACGACCTTCACCAGCTCCTTGCGCCGCTCTTCTGTCAACGGTGGAAAGGCCAGCCGGATCACGGTGCCGTCATTCGTGGGATTGATTCCCAGGTCAGAACCCATGATGGCCTTCTCGATCGCACCAAGCGAGCCTTTGTCGTAAGGCGAGATCACCAGGAGCATGGCATCAGGGACGCTGAAGCCGGCCAGCTGGCGCAACGGCGTGAGCGTCCCGTAGTAGTCGACCATGAGCGGCTCGAGGAGAGCCGACGAGGCGCGACCGGTGCGCACGTTGCTCATCTCGTGGCGGACGTGATCGATGGCCTTGGCCATCTTGTCCCTGGTGTCATCCTTGACCAGGGCGGCGAGGTCCTCGTCCATCAATGGACCAGCGTACCGATCTCTTCACCGCTGAGCGCACGAGGGATGTTGTCGTGGATCATGAGGTCGAAGACCCGGATCGGCAGGTTGTTGTCCTTGCAGAAGGTGATGGCGGTGAGATCCATCACCCGCAGGTCCCGGTTGATGACCTCCATGAAGGAGATCTCGTCGTAGCGGGTGGCCGTCGGGTCGAGCTTGGGATCGGCGCTGTAGACGCCGTCGACGCCGGAGTGCGTGCCCTTGCAGAGGAGCTCGGCGCCGATTTCGGCCGCCCGGAGTGCCGCCGGCGTGTCCGTGGTGAAGAACGGGTTCCCCATGCCGGCGGCGAAGACGACGATGCGGCCCTTCTCGAGGTGCCGGATGGCCCGGCGCCGGATGTAGGGCTCGGCCACCTCGGCCATGTTGAGCGCGCTCAGGACGCGGGTCTCCTGGCCCTGCTGCTCGAGCGCGTCCTGCAGAGCCAGCGCGTTGATCACCGTGCCCAGCATGCCCATGGTGTCGGAGGTGGCGCGGTCCATGCCGCCGCTCTCGCCCGTGGTGCCGCGCCAGATGTTGCCACCGCCGACCACGACCGCCAGCTCGAGCCCGCCGCCGTCCATGGCACGGGCCATCTCCTTGGCCATGCGCTCGACGGTGGCGGCATCGATGGTCTCGTCCGACGCGGCGGAGGCCAGCGCCTCCCCCGACATCTTGAGCACGATCCGACGCGGTTCTCCCACGGGTAGCAGCGCTCAGGCGCCGATGACGACCTGCGCGAACGACACGATGCGGGCCTTGCCGAGCATGCCCGCGATCGTCTGCTTCTCGTCCCGCACGTAGGACTGGTCGAGCAGGACCCGTTCCTTGAACCAGCCGTTCATGCGGCCCTCGACGATCTTCTCCATGGCGGCCTCGGGCTTGCCCTCGTTGCGCGAGATCGTGGTGAGCGTCTCCCGCTCGGCCGCGACCTCGTCCGCCGGGACCTCGTCGCGGCTGAGGTAGGCCGGCTTGGTGAACGCGATGTGCACGGCGATGTCGTGGGCCAGCTCGTCGGTCCCGCCCTCGATGACGACGATCACGCCGTTGACGCCCCGCCCGGCCTGCTGGTGCAGATAGGTGTCGAGCACCTGGCCGGACTGGGCCACCAGGCGGCGGACCCGCCCGACCGAGATGTTCTCCTTGAGCGTGGAGCGCAGGCCGTCGATGGCGCCGTCGAGCTCGGACGCGGCGTCCTCACCCTTGGCGGCCACCAACGCGGCGAGCTCGTCGGTCAGCTGCACGAACTCGTCGGCCTTGGCCACGAAGTCGGTCTCGCAGCGCAGCTCGACGACGGCGGCGGCGTCACCGGAGCGGGCCACGGCGACGGCGCCCTCGGAGGCTTCACGGTCGCTCCGCTTGGCGGCGCCGGCCAGGCCCCGCTCGCGCAGCAGCTTGGCGGCCTCCTCGATGTCGCCGCCGGTCTCCTCGAGCGCGTTGCGACAGTCGAGGATGCCGGCGCCGGTCATCTGGCGCAGTGTCGACACGTCCTTGGCGGAGTAGCTCGCCACGATCAAGCCACCTCGGCCGGCTCGGGGGCCGGCGCCGCGGCTGGCGCGGCGGCCGCAGGTGCGGCGGGTGCTGACGGCGCTGACGGTGCGGCGGCCGCAGGGGCGGCGGGAGTCTGGGCGGCAGCGGCTGCAGCCTGGGCGGCCCGGCGCGGACGCGGGGCCGACGACGGACCGCTCTCCTCGGGGGCCGGGGGCGCGTTCTTGCGGCGGTGCTCCGCAATGAAGCGGCCCTCCACGACGGCGTCGGCGATGACGCGGCACATGAGCGAGCCCGAGCGGATGGCGTCGTCGTTGCCGGGGATGACGTAGTCGATGACGTCGGGGTCGCAGTTCGTGTCAACGACTGCCACCACCGGGAGCCCGAGCTTGCGAGCCTCGGTCACCGCGATGTGCTCCTTCTTGGTGTCGATGACGAACACCGCGTTGGGGAGCCGCTCCAGGTTGGCGATGCCGCCGAGGTTGCGGCTCAGCTTCTCGAGCTCGCGTGTGTGCTGCAGCGCCTCCCGCTTGGGCATGCCCTCGAAGTCGCCGGCGGCCTGCATGGCCCGCAGCTCCTGCATGCGCTTCACCCGGCCCGAGACCGTGGCGAAGTTGGTGAGCATGCCGCCGAGCCAGCGCTGGTTGACGAAGGGCATGTTGCAGGCCTCGGCGTATTCGGCCACCGGGCCCTGGGTCTGCTTCTTGGTCCCCACGAACAAAATGGTGCCGCCGTCGGCGACGAGGTCCCGCACGAACGAATAGGCGGACTCGACGCCGGTCAGCGTCTTGCGCAGGTCAATGAGATAGATCCCGTTGCGCTCACCAAGAATGAAGCGCTTCATCTTCGGGTTCCATCGGCGCGTCTGGTGGCCGAAGTGGACCCCGGCTTCCAGAAGCTGTCGCATGGAAACGACGGCCATAGATGTGATTCCTCCAGTCGGTTGCTCCCCTGGGCGCGGCGTCGCATGATGGCGACGACCGTGGAACGCGCGCAGGTGATGTTGGTCGGTGTTGCCGCCCACCCTCTGGTGGGCCAGACCATGTTAGCCGCTCTGCGGGCCTTCAGACCAGGGAAAACCTCAGGATCGGGGGTGGGTCTCGTCGTAGACGGCGCGCAGCCGCTCCTTGCTGACGTGGGTGTACACCTGCGTCGTGGCCAGACTGGCGTGCCCGAGGAGCTCCTGGACGACCCGCAGGTCGGCCCCCCCGTCGAGGAGGTGGGTGGCGTAGGTGTGGCGCAGGGCGTGCGGGTGCGTGGGCGAGGCCGAACGCCGATCGAGGATGCGCCGCACGTCCCGCGGCCCGAGCCGGGCGCCCCGGCGGTTCACGAAGGCCGCCTCCGGTGGGCCGTCCATGGTGTCCCGCCCGTCGTCGAGCCACGCTCGCAGGGCCTCCACGGCGGCGTCGTGCACCGGGACCCGCCGCTGCTTGGCGCCCTTGCCCAGCACCGTGACGGTGCGGCCGCGCAGGTCGATGTCGGCCCGGTCCAGGCCGCAGAGCTCCGACACGCGCAGCCCTGCGGCGTAGAGCAGCTCGAGCACGGCCAGGTCACGCCGGTCTACGGGGCTCTCGCCCGGCACGTCGAGGAGCGACGTCACTTCACCGCTCGAGAGGACGCGCGGGAGGCGGCCCCCACCGGACGGGGCGCGCAAGGCACGAGCCGGATCGGAAGGGAGGTGACCCTGCCGCACCTGCCAGGAGAAGTAGCAGCGCAGTGCAGCCGCCTTGCGGGCGATGCTGGCGCGGGCCAGCTTGCGCGTCCCCAGGGAGGCGAGGTAGCGGCGCAGGTGCATGCGGTCGACACCCTCGGGACCGTTGACGTCGCTGCGGGACATCCAGTCGGCGAACGCGCTGAGGTCGCTGAGGTACGCCCTCCGGGTTGCGGCGGCGCGCCCGCCCAGCCAGGCGGAAAACCCCGGCAGATCCCAATCGCCCGACACGCAGGCAACCGTACCGCCCCCACGCAGGGGTTCCTGGGCACTAACGTCGCCCGGGAACCTTCGGGGGGTCCGTTGCGTTCGATGAAATGGAGGACCGATGGTCTCGAGATTTGATCGTCGCTCAGTGCTGTTGGGGGGTGCCGCTGCAGCCGCCGGGGTGGCGGGTGCGGGCGCGCTCGGCGTGGGGCTCGACGACCTCGCCGGTGCCACCACCAATGGCCCGGGCCGCAACGGGGTCAGCACCAAGACCGCCAAGCACGGCGGCTCGCTGGTCTTCGGCGTGGACGCCGAGGAGTCGGGCTTCGACCCGACCACCGCCCGCTACGACGAGGTCGGCGTGATGTACGCCCGCACCGTCTTCGACCCGCTGACCATCATTCTGGCCAACGGGGATTGGGCGCCCTACCTGGCCCAGTCCGTGGTGCCCAATGCCGCCTACACCTCGTGGACCGTGACGCTGCGGCCCGGCCTCGTCTTCCACGACGGCACGCCCTGCAACGGCGCGGCGCTGCTCACCAACTTCCAGGCCCAGGCCAAGTCGCTGCTGACCGGCATCGTCCTCAGCCCGACCCTGGTGTCCATCACCCAGACCGCCCCGCTGGCGGTGACCATCAGCTTCAAGTCCCCGTGGATCCCGTTCCCCTACTACCTGGCCGGCGGCATCGGCGGCCAGATCGCCTACATGGCGGCGCCCTCCATGCTGGCCAACCCCAACGGGACCACGCACCCTGTCGGCACCGGTCCCTTTATCTTCAAGGAGTGGATCCCCAACGACCACTTCACGGCCACGGCCAATCCGAACTACTGGCGCAAGGGCATGCCCTACCTCGACTCGATCACCTTCAAGCCGATCCCCGACGAGTCGGCCCGCGCCGAGGCGCTCAAGTCGGGCACCATCGACCTGATGATCACCGACACCCCGCAGATCATCACCCAGTTCCGGGGCAACAAGAGCTACTCCTACATCGACGACAGCACCCACGTGGCCGGTGAGCCGGACATGAACTGCGTGCAGCTCAACTGCCTGGCCAAGCCGTTCAACGACGCCAACGTCCGTTTGGCCGCCGCCATGGCCATCAACCGCCAGCAATACGCCAAGGTGATCGACGAGGGCGTCCTCCCGGTGAGCAACGGTCTCTTCGTGCCCGGCTCCCCCTACTACTCGACCACGCCGTACCCGAAGTACAACCCGAGCGAGGCCTCCAAGCTGGTCAAGGCGGCCGCCAAGGCGAACGGCGGGCCGATCTCCTTCTCCTACGGCTCGACCAACTCGCCGGCCGCCATCCGGGCCGCCGAGTACCTGGAGCAGGCGTGGGGACAGGTCGGCTTCCAGGTCAAGACCAACATCGTGCAGCAGAACGACACCATCAACAACGCGTTGGCCGGCACCTACCAGGCGCTGGGCTGGCGGCAGTTCGGCGCGGTCGACCCCGATCTCAACTACATCTTCTGGAGTACCACCACGGTGAGCTCGGGCTCCCTCTCCATCAACATGGCGCGCAACTCGGACCCGCAGATCGAGGCCGCACTCCAGCAGGGTCGCGCCAGCGCCGACAAGGACGTGCGCGAGGCCGCCTACAAGACGGTCAACAAGCGCCTGGCCCTCGACCTGCCCTACCTGTGGACCGACCGGGCGGTCTGGGCCGTCATCGGCGATCCGACGGTGCAGAACTTCAACAACCCGACGACGCCGCAGGGTCAAGCGGCCTTCGGCATGATCGGGGGTTCCATTTGGCCCACCCAGATCTGGATCAGCTGAGCCGGAGGCAAATGAGCGGGCGCATTTTGGTCGTCGAGGACGATGAGCGCATCAGATCCTCCATGCGGCTCGCGCTGGAGAGCGAAGGCTACGAGGTAAGGGACGCCGCCAGCGGCGAAGAGGGCCTCGACATGTTCGCCGAGGCGCCGCCCGACGTCGCGCTCATCGATCTCATGCTGCCCGGCATGGACGGCTTCGAGTGCTGCCGCGCCCTGCGCCGCAGCAGCGCCGTGCCGATCATCATCGTGACGGCGCGCTCGGACACCCATGACGTGGTGGCTGGGCTGGAGGCGGGGGCGGACGACTACGTCACCAAGCCCTTCGTGGCCAAGGAGCTGGCCGCCCGGATCCGGGCCCTGTTGCGGCGGGCCCGGCCCGCGGAGGAGGATCCCGGCGCGCTCACCTTCGGCGACTTGCAGCTGCTCCCCGAGCAGGGCGTCCTGCGCCACCTGAACGGGGAAGAGGTGCACTGCACCCGGACCGAGTTCCGCCTGCTGTGCGAGCTGGCGGCGAGCCCCAACAAGGTCCTGAGCCGCGAGCAGTTGCTCGACCGGGTCTGGGGCTACGACTACTTCGGCGACGGGCGCCTGGTCGACGTGCACATCCGGCGCTTGCGCACCAAGGTGGAGGTGGATCCCGCGGTGCCCCAGCACATACTGACCGTGAGGGGCATGGGCTACAAGCTGGTGCCCTGACGTGAAGCTGGGCATCGGCGCCCGCATCACGGCCGTCTTCGGACTCGGGGCGCTGATCCTGTCCATCCTGATGGGTGGGCTGTCCTACTTCACGGTACGCCACTTCCTGCTGGCCGGCCGGGAGTCGGCGGCCCAGCACCAGGCCTTCACCAACGCCAACCTGGTCCGGACCTACATCGAGGGGGGCAACAAGAAATACGTGGTGTTGCTGAGCAACATTGACGCGGGGACGGACGCGCACTCCGTGCTCGTCCACCGCGCCAAGACCTACGACTCCTCCCTCACCGTGACCGCGGCGTCCATCCCCCACGAGTTGCGCAAGGTCGTCCTGGACGGCACCGCGGCCTCGCAGACCTACCGCACCCCGCAGGGCACGGCCGAGATCGTGATCGGGGTCCCGATCCCCTCCGTGCGGGCCGACTACTTCGACGTCTTCGACCTGTCCGACCTCGACCACACCCTGCGCGTGCTGGCGCTGGCGCTTTTCGTGGCCGGTGGCATCACCACGGTCCTGGGCATCGCTCTCGGCCGCTTCGCCAGCACGCGCTCGCTGCGCCCCCTGGCCGTCGTGTCGCGGGCGGCGGGCGCCATCGCCGGCGGCGAGCTCGACACCCGGCTCGACCTCGAGGCGGCCGACCCCGACCTCGAAGGCTTCACTATCTCCTTCAATGCCATGGTCGACCAGCTCCAGGAGCGCATTGAGCGCGAGGCGCGTTTCAATTCCGACGTCAGCCACGAACTGCGCTCCCCCCTGACCACACTGGCCGCCGCCATGGAGGTCCTCGAGGCCGACCGGGACGATCTGCCGCCCCGCTCCCGGCGCGCCCTGCAGCTCCTCGGCGACGACCTGCGGCGCTTCCAGCGCATGGTCGGCGACCTGCTGGAGATGTCACGGGCCGAGGCCGGCTCGGTCGACATCTTCCTCGAGGAGGTGAACGTCTCCGAGCTGGTGCAGCGCTCCGTCGAGACGGGGTTCGGGCACATGGTGGCCCACGGGCCGGGAGGACCCCCCGAGGTCGAGGTGGATGCCGCCGTCCGCTCGTGGCGGGTGGGCGTCGACAAACGCCGCTTCGAGCGTGTCATGGTCAACCTCATGGAGAATGCCGACCACTACGGGGGCGGGGTGACGGGCATCGCGGTCCAGCCCGATCCCTCTGCCAGCGACAGGGTCGAGGTCATCGTTGACGACGAGGGACCGGGCATCGATCCCCTGGAGCGCACCAAGGTGTTCGAGCGCTTCTACCGGGGCTCGGCGTCGGGGCGCCGCGGCACGGGGACCGGGTCCGGACTCGGGCTGGCGCTCGTGGCGGAGCACATGCACGTCATGCACGGATCGGTCCGCGTGGAATCCTCGCCCGCGGGCGGTGCCCGGTTCGTCCTCACCCTGCCGGTGTTGCCCGAACCAGACGGAGACGGGGAGGCGGACGAGCACCAGGGGGGCGACGCGTGAGGCGCCGCGCCGCCGCGCTGGGTGTGCTCCTGGTCGCGGTCCTGGCCGCCGGCTGTGCCATCCCGACGCAGAGCGCCCCGAGCGCCATGGCGCCCTCGAAGGTGCCGTTCGGCCTCCTCGATCCCCACCTGCCCGCGACCACCACCACCCAGCCGAAGCCCACGTCACTCGTTCCCGTCAAGGTCTACTTCCTCAACGCGAGCAATCAGCTGACGGCGCGGGACCGTGTGGTGGCCGCGCCGGCACCGCTGACCGCGGTCATCACCTCCATGCTGGCGGGGCCCACCAGGACCGAGACCGGCCAGGGGATCACGACCGCCATTCCGAGCAACGTGGCGGTGATCTCCGCCGCGGCGCAGCAGGAGGGCATCGTGACGGTGAACTTGAACGTCGCCTTCGATGCGATCACGGGCAACAGCATCGAGCTGGCGGTGGGGCAGATCGTCGCCACCGTCACCGCACAGACGGGGTACGAGACGGGCGTCGTCTTCGAGGTGGAGGGTCAGCGCACGAGTGTCCCGGTCGCCAACGGCTTCACGGTGAACGGCCCCGTCTACATCCTCGATTTCCTGTAGCGGTCCGCGACGCCCGGTCCGTCAGCCGGCGTCCTCGACGTCGCTGCGCCACGCCACCCGCGGCGCACCCGACCAGAGGTGCTCGAGGTCGTAGTACTCGCGCGTCTCCTGCAGGAAGACGTGGGCGATGAAGTCGCCGTAGTCCATCAGCACCCAGGTGGCGTCCTGCAGCCCTTCGATGCGCACCGGCGTGATGCCGTGTGACTCCTTGACGCCGCGCTCGATCTCCTCGACCAGTGTCCGGACGTGGCGCGTGTTCTGCGCGCTGGTGATGACGAAGGCGTCGACGACCCCGAAGAGCTCGGCCATTCCCAACACCACCGTGTCGCGCCCGAGCTTGGCGTCCGCCGACTCGGCGGCGATGGCGACGGCCGGTGGGAGCTGCACGTGCACGTCCACGCCAGGCGTCAATGCAGCAACTCCAGGATCCCCACGGTGAAGCCGAAGAAGACGACGAGGATGGAGGCGGCGGCGACGGCCCAACGGCGGCGGGACCGACGTTGCACCTTGAGCTCGGCCCGGCGGTCTGCCCGGCGCGTCGCCGGGGCGGGCAACGCGCTGACGCGGGGACTGGGACTTTCCGACAACTCCGTCCACCCGGCCGGCATGGCGCTCATTCAAGGCACAGCGTACAGAGCGCGGCGACGGATGCAACGGATGACCGGTCCGGGGACCAGGCCCTCCACGGGCCGGCCCTCGGCCAGGAGGTCACGGACCTCCGAGCTCGAGACGGGCACCTGGGGGCCGTCGACCCGTTCGGCCCGCCAACCAGGGGGAACGTCGGGCACTGGTCCGGTCGGCCGGGACACCACAGCCAGGGTGACCAGACGCTGCAGGTCCTGGGCACGGTGCCAGGAGCCGAGCTCGGGAACCAGGTCCGCCCCCACGACGAGGTACAGCTCCAGGGGATGCTCGCCGGCCCGGGCCAGGATCTCCTCGGCCGTGTCCACCGAGTAGCTGGGCCCACCGCGGTCGATCTCGAGGCGGCTCGCCTCGGCGCGCGGGATCTCCGGGACCATGGCTTCGACCAGCGCGTAGCGGTCCTCCGCCGGCGAGACGGCGCGTTGCCCCGACTTCTGCCAGGGGTCGTTGGCGACCACGAGCAGCAGGCGGTCGAGCCCCAACTGCTCGGTGACGGCGCGCGCCGCGGCCGCGTGCCCGGCGTGGGGCGGGTCGAAGGTGCCGCCGAAGATCCCGATGTGCGTCGGGGCCGGGGTCGGGATCTCAGGTGCCGGCAAGTTCGGCAATCACCGGCGCCAGCGCGTCCATCTCCGCCTCGTGCACGACGATGTAGCTGAACCCGAGGTCCTCGCGACGGGCCCGCAACAGGTCGGTGATCTCCTCGGCGGTGCCGATGAGCGCCAGCGGCGCGGACCGGAGCTGCTCCGGCGTCAGGTCGAAGAGCGGCGCCAGCGAGGCGATGACCTCGGCGGCGTTCGGGACGACCTGCACCGCCACTGTCCAGCACTGCAGCTCGAGCTCCCCGGCGCGCTCCCCCGCCGCCTCCCGTGCCCAGCGCACGCGGTCCGCGTACTTCTCGACGACGGACTCCGCCGCCACCTCGGCGCCGATGTGGCCGGCGTGCAGGCTCGGGACGATGCTCACGATGTCGGCGAACTCCCCGGCCAATGCGAGGACGCGCCTGCTCCCGCCGCCGATCACCAGCGGCGGACCGCCCGGCGTCGTCGGCACCGGAGTCCCGGCGACCCCGGTGACGCTGTAGTGCTCGCCGGTGAAGGTGGCGCTTCCGTCGCGCCACATGGCACGGATGATGGCGAGGCTCTCGGCCAGGCGGGCCACGCGCACCGAGGGCTGGTCCATCGGGATGCCCGACTGCTCGTAGTCAGTGGTCATCCATCCGGCGCCCAGGCCGAACTCGAAGCGGCCGCCGGTCACGATGTCGAGGGTCGCCGCCTCCTTGGCCACGAGAACCGGGTGACGGAAGTCGTTGTCGAGGACGAGGGTGCCCACCCGCAGTGTCGTGGTGGCCTCTGCCGCCACGGTGACGGCGACCATGGGGGCCCACTGGTCGTCGAGGTGGTCGGGCACGTAGAGCGTCGAGTACCCCAGGTCCTCCGCCTTGCGGGCCAGATCGCGCCAGGCAGCCGGGGATGCGGCACCGGAGGCCTGGAGGGCGAAACGGAAGGCGGCCATGGCGGGCGATCCTACGGCGTTAACCTGTTGCGGTGACGAGCGCCGCTGCACCCTCTTCCTGGCGCCCCGCGTCCTGGCGCAAGTTCCCCGCAGCGCAGCAGCCCGAGTGGCCCGATGCCGACGCGTTGAAGCGGGCCGAGACGCGGCTGGCGGCGGTGCCACCGCTGGTGTTCGCAGGCGAGGCGCGCTACCTGACGGGACAGCTGGCCCAGGTCGCCAATGGCGAGGCATTCCTCCTCCAGGCCGGCGACTGCGCCGAGTCCTTCGCCGAGTTCAGCGCGGACGCCATCCGGGACAAGCTCAAGATCATTCTGCAGATGGCGGTGGCGCTGACCTACGCCGCCGGGGTGCCGGTGGTGAAGGTGGGACGCATCGCCGGGCAGTTCGCCAAGCCGCGCTCGGCCGACACCGAGCGGATCGGCGACGTCGAGCTGCCGTCCTTCCGTGGCCATATGGTCAACGACGAGGCCTTCGACGACGAGGCTCGCACGCCCGACCCCGAGCGCATGGTGGCGGCGTACCAGCAGTCGGCGTCGACCCTCAACCTGCTGCGGGCCTTCACCAAGGGTGGGTTCGCCGACCTTTCGCAGGTGCACCTGTGGAACCAGCAGTTCGTCGCGTCGTCAGGCGAGGGCCTGCGCTACGAGCGCATCGCCTCGGAGATCGACCGTGCCCTGCGCTTCATGGCCGCGTGCGGCATCGACCTCGGGGCCGAGAAGAGCCTGCACCAGGTCGACTTCTTCACGAGCCACGAAGCGCTCATCCTGCCCTACGAAGAGTGCCTCACCCGCGTGGACTCGCTCACCGGCGATTGGTACGACTGCTCGGCCCACATGGTCTGGGTCGGTGATCGCACCCGCCAGCTCGACGGGGCCCACCTCGAATTCGTGACGGGCATCAACAACCCGGTAGGTGTCAAGGTCGGGCCCGGCTGCTCCCCGGAGGAGGTGGTGGCGCTGTGCGAACGCCTCAACCCCGATCGCCTGCCGGGCCGCCTGACGCTGATCACCCGATTGGGCTCCGAGCGGATCACCGACCTGCTCCCGGGGATGGTGCGGGCGGTAGAGGCCGAGGGCCACGCCGTGGTGTGGGCCTGCGACCCCATGCACGGGAACACGTTCACCAGCGAGGGCGGCCGCAAGACCAGGCGCTTCGACGACATCCTCTCGGAGCTCCGCTCCTTCTTCGACGTCCACCGTGACGAGGGAACCTGGCCGGGTGGGGTCCACGTCGAGCTGACCGGGGACGACGTGACGGAATGCCTCGGCGGCGCCGAGGAGATCTTCGAGGGGGACCTCGAAGCCCGCTACACGACGACGTGCGACCCCAGGCTGAACGCCCGGCAGTCGCTCGACCTGGCCTTCCGCGTGGCGGAATTCCTCAGAGCTTGATCCGCCGCCTTACCTTCGCAATGCTCGTGACGGCGTTGCCGTTGCTGGCCCTGGTCGGGGTGGCGGTCACTGTCACCGCGCCGGCCCAGCCGGCCGCCGCGGCCGGCCAAAGCACACCGGCCTACTGGCTGGCGGCCTCCGACGGCGGCATCTTCAGCTTCGGAGGCGCCGCCTACTACGGGTCGACCGGCGGCATGATCCTCAACAAGCCCGTGGTCGGCATCGCGGCCACCTCCGACGGTGGCGGGTACTACGAGGTGGCCTCCGACGGCGGCGTGTTCAGCTACGGCGACGCCGTCTTCTACGGCAGCACCGGCAGCATCCACCTCAACCAGCCGGTGGTCGGCATGGCGGTCGTGCCGGGCGGCGGCGGCTACTGGCTGGTGGCGGCCGACGGCGGCATCTTCAGCTTCGGGAACGCCACCTTCTACGGCAGCACCGGCAGCATCCACCTCAACCAGCCGGTGGTCGGCATGGCGGCCACACCCAACGGCGGTGGCTATTGGCTGGTGGCGGCCGACGGCGGCATCTTCAGCTACGGCAACGCCTCGTTCTACGGCTCGACGGGCAGCCTGGTGCTCAACAAGCCGATCATCGGGATGATCACCGGGCCGTCCGGCGCCGGGTACTTCCTCGTCGCCTCCGACGGCGGCATCTTCAGCTTCGGCTCGGCGCCTTTCTTCGGCTCACTCGGCGGGCAGGCTCTCAGGCATCCGATCGTCGGCGCGGCGGCCACACCGACCGGCAACGGCTACTGGTTCACCGACTCCGTGGGACTGGTGTCGAATTTCGGATCCGCCGACTACTACGGCTCCGCGCCCTCACCCCTCTTCAGACCGATCGTGGGCATGGCCGAGGCTCCGGGCACCACCGGCGCCTTCATCGGCTCGACGTATCCCTCCGGCTCGTACGGCTACGACATCAGCAAGTACCAGTGCAACAGCCTGCCCGGGGGAGACCACCAGATCGGCATCGTGCAGGTGGACGGGAGCTCGTCGGGCAACACCAACCCGTGCCTGGGTGAGGAACTGGCGTGGGCCGGCAACGGGCTCAACCTCTACACCTACCTCACCTACGCGACGTCGGGCACCAACGAACCCGGATGTAACGGCGACGTCTCCTGCAATGCCGGCTATCAGGCCGGGATCTACGCGTACAACGATGCCTTCAATGCCGGAGCCGGCTCCCCCGCCACGCCATGGTGGCTCGACGTCGAGACGGCGGACGCGAACTGGTCCACCAATCTGAGTGAGAACGCGCAGTTCGTGCAGGGCGCACTCAACGCACTGCACGAGAGTGAGGGCATCGGCGACGTCGGCATCTACGCCAGCCCCGGCGTCTGGAACAACATCGTCGGCGACTTCACCCCCGACGTGCCCTACTGGATGGCCGACTACCTGCCCTCCCCGAGCGGTCCCGGGTCCTGTGCGGACTATTCGAGGTGGGCGTCGCAGGGTGCGCAGTTGCCCGGTCCACCGCAGATCGTGCAGTACAACAGCGCCCAATACGACGAGGATTACGCCTGCTAGCGCGCACCTGCCGGTGCGCTACGAGTGGCGGGCGGCCTTCGCCAACGCCGACCTGAACGGTCTCCACGCCCAGGGCTTCGGGCAGGGCTTGCGTGACACCGACTGGCTCGGCCAGGTCGAGCGCCACAGCCTCGGCTGGGTCTGCGCCTACGAGGCCGCACGCCTGATCGGGTTCGTCAACGTGGCCTGGGACGGCGGGGGGCACGCCTTCGTGCTCGACACCCTGGTCGCGCGTGACCGGCGGGACGCCGGCATCGGGCGGGCGCTGGTGGAGGTGGCCGAGCGGGAGACTCGTGCCGCAGGCTGCGAGTGGCTCCACGTCGACTTCGCCGAAGAACTGGAGGCCTTCTACGTCGGCGCCTGCGGCTTCACCCCGATGCGGGCCGGCCTGATTGCGCTGCGCTGAGGATCGACCACGCTCGCCAGACGAGCTGCCGCAAGGTCAGATGCGCTCTGCCAGCAAGGCCCGCAACCGCTCTGCATTCGCTTCAACCGGCGCCGCCGCCTCGACGACCAGATCGAGCCCTGTGGGAGCAACCCACGACGACCGCGCCTGTTCGACGTGCTCCCAGTCCAACTCGTACCAGTTCGGGATCTGCCGCTGTCGGCCCTCGACGCGCATGCGGTGCAGCCAGGCGTCGCGACATGAGGTCATGACGACGAGGGATGTCGCGCCTTCCTCGGCCGCCACCCGGCGGCTCTCCTGCACCTCGTTTTCACGGGCCACGCCGTCGAGGACGACCGAAGAGCCCAACCGGAGCTGGGAGCGCGCCAGGGCCCAGACCAACGACCAGCCGACGCCACGGTGTCCGCCCGGGCCCATGGTGTCGAGGGCATCCTGGACCTCCGGAAAGGGCCGCAGGCCGCTCATCGCCCAGTCGTGGCCGAGAACGGGGGCTTCGAGCGCCTGCCCCGCCACCTCGGCCATGGTCGACTTGCCCGAACCCGGCAGGCCCGTGATCAGGACCAGGAGCATGAGGACCACCCTCTGCCGCGCCGAGTCATTCGGCGGGCGGGTTCTCCCACACCGAAACGTGCGAGATGCTCTCGCTCGTGAACGGCTCGCGCCGCCACCCGCTCCAGCGTTCGCGGAGCCGCAATCCCGCGATGCGGGCCATGAGATCGAGCTCGGCCGGCCAGGCATAGCGGTACGGCATGGTGAAGATCTCGGCCCGGCCCGCCCCGACCCAGTAGTGATGCGAGACGCCAAGCTGGCGCGCCACGTCAATGGTGTCGAATCCCACCCGTTCCGGTGTCACCAGGAAGGGACGGGCCGACTGCCCGGGCGGCAGCCGTCGGAGCTGAGGCACCTCCACTTCAATGACGAAGCATCCGCCAGGCTCGAGGTGACGGGCCACGTTCACGAAACAGGCCACCTGATCGTCCTGGCTCGTCAGGTTCTCGATCGTGTTGTAGACGAGGTAAGCCAGCCGGAACGTCCCCGGCACGACTGTCGTGACGAAATCGCCGATGGTCACCCCGATGGCGGCGCCGCCCGGCTTGGCACGCAGCTGCGCCACCATGTCTGGTGAGAGATCGATCCCCTGCACTGGCACGCCGCGCGCAGAGAGCGGCAGGGCGACGCGGCCCGTCCCGATACCCAGCTCCAGCGCGGCACCGCCTGCGGCCAAGGGCGCCAGGAAGTCGACCGTCGCCCCGACTACCGCCGGGTCGAACAGGAACGCCGAGTCGCGGTCGTAGTTCGCAGCGATCTCCGCATCGAAATAGTTCGTCCGCACGCCGGACACTGTGTCAGGCCACGAGGGACCGTGCCCCGGATTCGGGGTCAGGTTGTCTTGGCCACCAACACGGCGCAGTCGGCACCGTGCGCCACCGAATTGGGCACGCTGCCGAGATAGCGGCGAGCGCCCTGCATCCCCTTGCTCCCCACCACGATGAGGTCCGCCCCCACCTCCGCCGCCGTGGCGAGGATCACGTCGTCCGCGTTCCCCTGTGCCGCGTGCGCCTCGGCGGCGACGCCCTCCCCGAACTTCTCAATGGCGGCGAGGCCGACCGCCCGCGCCCCCTCCTCGGCCAGGGCCTGTCCCGCGCCGCTCTCGGCCAGGTCGGCGCCGGTAACGGAGCCCATGCCGGAGCGAGGCGTGCGAAAGGCCGTGACGATGTGCAGCTCCGAACCCCACGAACGCGCCAGGTCGGCCGCCGCTTTCACAGCCTCGTCGGCCGTCTGCGAGCCGTCCGTACCGACCACCAGTGTCTTGTACATCGCATCCACCTCTCTTCGCCGGCGCCGTCAGCGTACTCCGGGCGCCCGGATTTCTCCCGCTCAACCCGCCAGGGCGTCGT